>OLIW01000657.1_pt1 | contig 36724 bp, 31 predicted proteins | sample 1601321 | NCBI WGS metagenome assembly OLIW01 (sample SAMEA2452114, study PRJEB22498) | human gut metagenome
TAAAGTTAAAATAGGTGGTAAATTATTTTCTTTGGATAATGATATTGATGTTTTAATTAATTTTAATGAAAATAAAGAACTTGATAATATTTTACTTTCTTTAATTATGAATGATAAAAATATTAATTTAAAAGCTGATTTATTACCTTATGATGAAGAAAATCTTCATATATTAGATGAAAATGATAATTATTTAGATTTTTCAGATATTGCTATTTTATTAAAATTTGGTTTAAAAACAAGTAAATTAGCGTCATATCACATTCAAGGAACTGTTAATGTCAAAGTATTAACTTTTTCTTTAGATATGGGATTAAATTTTTATATTAATGTTGATGGTAAAAATGTTAAAGTATATGCTGAATTAGATCCAATTCCTTGTTTTATTGGCTTAAATTCTTCTTCACTATCTGAGAAAAGAAAAGCTAAATTTATTTATGAAACAGGATTTGTTTATTTACAAAGAACTGATGAAAAAGGTCTTATCTTTAAAGAGACTAAAGATTATTATAAAAAAGTTGATGAAAAATATTTTGCTCAACATATTGATACATATTTATTAGGATTTGTTTTAGGTTTAAATGATAATATTATGAAATCGATAAAAACATCATCACCTAGTGATACTACTCCAATTAAATATGAAAACATTATTAATGATTTTAAGTTTGATAAAGAAAATTTAAAATGGGATATTTCTTTAAATATGAAAGAATTATCTAAAAATGATAGTTTAGGTGATCTAAATGTTTCTATTAGTGGTAATAGTGATGATTATTTTGAAAACTTAAAAGCAGAAATTACCTTTGATGTTGGAATTAAAATTAATTTATCATTAAATGCAAAATTAGTAGATATTGCTTCTACTTGGAGTGAAGATATTATTAATAGTTATAATGGTTATCTTTTAAATCACAAAGATGATGTAGTTGAATCATTTAATGAAGAGTGATAATAAATAAAATAAACCAATTTCAACTAATTCAAGACAAGGAATAGATATAGTATATGCTAAGTATAATTTCTTTTTTGAATATTCTAATTTACAAATTAAACAATAAGAAATAATACTTAAAATAAAGCTAATTCCATTGATGATAGAACTATAAATTATAAAAACAATAAATATAATTACAAACCCTAAGCCTTGAGCGTTATCGTTATTTTTATTATTTATAAGTAAGTCAATAAAAAAAACTATATATAATATAAAACAGATTAATAATAATATTAAAGAAATAATATTAAGAATTTTAGCACTTTTAATTTTTTTGTTCATAGGTATCTCCTACTTATATTATAAGTAAAATAAAAATATTTGCAAATTTAGTTAATTGTTTTACATTAAAGTGATATTATTTATTAGATGAAAAAAGTTGAGAATATTTTATTTGATTTTAATGGTACAATTGTTGATGATTTGGATTTATGTTTAAATCTTCTTAATACAATGCTAAGTATGTGTAATCACAAAAAAGTAAGTAAAGAAAAATACTTAGAAATTTTTACTTTTCCAGTTATTGAATATTATAAGAAAGCTGGATTTATTTTTCCTAAAGATGATTTTCCTAAACTAGCAAATTATTTTATTGAAGAATATAAAAAAGAAAATGGTAATTGTTTGTTAAATGAAGGTGTAATTGAAATTTTAGAATATTTTAAAAAGTTAAATAAAAATCTTGTGATAGTTTCTGCTTCAGAAATTAATTTATTGAAAGAACAATTAAAAAAATATAAAATAGAACAATATTTTAATGATATATCTGGTTTAGATAATATTAATGCTTCTAGTAAAATTGAATCAGCCCGATCTTTTCTTAAAACAAAAAATTATGATTTAACTAAAACTGTTTTTATTGGGGATACTCTTCATGATTATGAAGTGGCTCAAGAATTAAATGTTGAGTGTATTCTAGTTTGTAAAGGTCACCAGTCCAAAGAACGATTACAAACATGTCATTGCTTAGTTATTGATAATATATTAGAATTAAAAAATTTATTGGAGTGATAAATATGGAAAAAACAATTTTAAAAAATTCATGGAAAATATATTTAGCTAATTTTGGTAAATTATTTGCCTTTTCTCTTTCTAGTTTCTTTTTATTGTTTGCTGGATGTAGTTTATTTACTGTTTTAGGTGTTTATGATTTAGGTATTTCTTCGATTTTATTGTTTGCTTTTGTAGTAGTACCAATGTTTTTTGCTTTAGAGATAATGATGGCAAGAGCTTCGGCAGGAACTAAAGTTGAATATAATGATATTTATAATTCTTATAAATCATATTTTAATCAAACAAATAAAGGAACATATTCTATAATAATTAATTTATTATTAACTTTTGTTATTTATAGTTTATCAATTTATTTATCACTTGTTATTTATGATATTTTTCATTATGGAGTTTTAGAGGATATTATGAAGAATTATTCTCTTAATAATATTCAACAAACTCAATATATTGAACTTATAAATAAAATACTTAATATGGATAATTATATATATTATTTAACAATGTGTATGTTGATTCCAATCTTATTTTTCTTTAGTAGAATTAAAAGAAACTTAATGGTTCCTTATTTAAATATGATTATGCCTTTACCTAATATTTTAGTTAGAAATATAAATAAAAAGGTATATAAGAAAAATGCTAAAATAATTAGAAAATTAAGCTGGGTTGGAAATTTATGTTTTGCTTTAGTGTTTTCTATTGGTTATATTATAGGTTCATTAATTGGAATTTATTTAGGTGATATAGTTCCTTATGTTAATTATATTTTCCTTTTAGGATTATTCTTTGGTTTATTATTATCATCATTTTTACTTCCACCTGTTTTAATTAATTATTGTTTTATTGCAGATTCATTACATAATGATTATTTAGATTTTGTTAAACAACAAATGATTAAAATCACAGAAAATATCACTTCTAAAGATGAAAATAAAGATGATATCATCAAAAAAATGATTGATGATTTAAATAAAATTAATAAGGATGATGATCAATAATATTTTTTATAAATATTATCTATTTTTGAAGAAATCTTTTTAGAAACTGTAGCTGTTAAATCATAATTTAATTCAAAACATTTACTAGAAAAAATACCAACTTTACCACTGATTAAAGTTTCTAAGGCTTGCCAATCATCAATACTTTCGGCAATAATAATAATTTTATTTTGATTAAATAATTTAAATAAATTTGTTTGTAAAAAGAAATTAGCATTAAATGGTCTTTTAGTTATACATTTTTCATTGAAGAATGCAAAATCCATTAATCTTAAAACATTTTCTTTTGGATTAGTAATACAATCCATATTTACACAAATCTTATAGCCTAAGCTTTTAGCGTTAGTTAAAACTTCAATATAATCATCATTGGTTTGATTTTCTAATTCAGAATTTGAAATATTAAAAATTACTTTATATTTTGAAATTAATGAAGAATTATTGATGAAATAATTAATGGCTTTTAAAGGAATATCAATAAGAATGGCATTAGATATATTTTTACTTATGCGAGAATATGCTTCATCAATCTTCTTAGTAAGTGAATTAATATAGTCTTGTTTTAATGGAGAATTGAAGATATCGTTTATAGAACTATATTTATTTGATAATAATGAATTATCTAATGGTTTATATGTAATTTTATAAAATGGAATAGATGGTTTTTTTGCAGTTAAAAAAGGTGTAATTGAAAGAATAAATTCGTCTTTAAGAATAGCTTTTTTAATTTTATCATTATCTTGAGTTTTATTTTTACAATTATACTCTCCATCATCATAATAAAAAGAAATAGTAGGAATATATTGATAGTTATCTAATAAATAGTTTTGAAGAGATCTAACTTTTTTTAAACAATCGTTGAAATTGATTTTTTCACCAATATTTTTATACAAAGCAATATTAAATGATTGATTAGAAAAATTGTTTATAGAAAAGAAAGAACAAATATCATTCCTCATTGAGTTAAGAATTTCATATCTTTTTTCTTCTTCAGCATAATCGTTTAAAAAAATTAAACATATTTCATCGTTTTTTAATAAAGCAAGAAAATTATTTTTATTAGTGTATTTTAAAACTATATCGATAATTTGCTGACGATAAATTGGATCACTTGTGACAGGTAAATTACCATCGATTGTAGAAAAGAAAAAGATTGTTCCAATCGTAGTGATAGATGATTTTTTTAATTTAAAGAAGCATCTTTCAATTTCATAATCAACTTTGATATATTGTTGATTAGTTCTATTATTTGAAGAATAATAATCAATAAATAAAATGTGAGTAGTGTAATCTATTTGCCTGCAAACAAAGATATCTTTTGAATAAGATTTTTTTCTTTTGGAATAATTAGTGATTTCTTTATAATTTTGATCAATTTTCTTTTTGCTTAATTGACTTAAAAACCAACGATTAATTATTTTTTGATTATCTTCATCGAATTGGCTTAAAAAATCAGGTAAAGATATTTCTTTAGCATCTTTAAGATCTTTTTTAGAAAACATATATATTTTTTTGTTTAATAAATCAACTTTTAAGAATTTGTAGCAATTTGAATTAATAATGTTTTGCTTTAATTCGTGTACATATTTTTTATAAAGAGATACAACTACAATTATTAGCCCAATAAATACAATTAAAGCACCTAGTAATATAAGAAGATGTGGCCCTGTAAAATGTCTATTAATATAATCTATAATTTTTTCGATCATGTTTTTTTCACCTTTACTTATTATATACTATTTTTAAAATAGTTTAATAGATTTTTATGATTAATAGTGTTAAACTTATTTCAAATGGAGAAATACCCAAGAGGCTGAAGGGACTGGTTTCGAAAACCAGCAGAAGTGAATAACTTGCGAGGGTTCAAATCCCTCTTTCTCCGCCAGGTAAGTTAAGCACTCTAAAAGAGTGTTTTTATATATTTTGGAGTTAATTAATGAATAATTATATTAGAAAAGCAATGTACGTTAATGAAAATGTTTTTTATAATGAAAAAATATGTATTACTTTTATGAATCTAATACAAAGAGAAGATTGGGATATTTATATAAATGATAAGGTATTATTTGATCAAAATCTTGTAACAAAAGGTAAAGCAATACCTAGTAATTTATGTTATGACATGCCTTTACTTGCTACACAAATAAAAAAGAACTTTCAAAAGAAAGGTCGATTTTGGTATAAAGATTGATTAAATTAAGGTATTATTATAATAGAATTTTGTAAAAAGAGGAAAGAAAATGGAATATAAAACTGTTGTGTTAAAATATAATCCAAATGCAATAAAAATGGCTGAAGAAATTGAAAAAACTGCAAATGAATATGCTCAAAATGGTTGGAAATTACTAACTTTTTCTATTACACCTTCAGCAAGAGCAATACTTGTATTCGAAAAGGAATCATAAACATGCCAAAACAAAGATTTACTCAAATTTATATTGAAGAAGGTGGAATTTTGGAACAGACTATATCATTATTGTTGATAGTCAAACGGGTGTTAATTATTTGATGATTAAAAACACATTTGGAACAAGTATTACATCACTTCTAGATGAAAATGGAAGACCTATAATTACAAAATATAATCAAATTTTGATATATTTAGACAATAATATAATTTATCTGCCAAATTAGTGCCAAGATATAGTTTATTTATTGATTTTTAAAAACTAATTAATTATTTTTTTATAGGGGATATTAAAATGACTATAAAAAGATTATTTGGTTTTATTTTGCAATTTATTATTGCATTATGCAGTTTCTTTGTTGTAAAAGAATTTATTACTATTGGTGGTAATTATACCGCAAGTGAAGTTATTGTTGAATTATTGATTGTATTAGGAGTTGTTTCCGCAATTGGGACATTTGTATCTGATAATTTATCGGTTAAGGATGCAATGATTGGTACAGTTGTTTGGATTGTAATACTTAGTGCTTTAATGGGACTAAAATCTTCTGATAAAGCTACTCTTTCTTCATGGCTTTTTGCTATATTCATGTTAAGTATAGGTTTTTATTTTTTACCATATAATTTAGGTTATTTAAAAGGATGTCTTAAAATACAAAATCAAAGATTAGCATCTTTAGGCGTAGTATTTGCAAACTTATTTGAAGTTATTTCTGGAATTGTAATGGTTTTAATTCTTGTTAATGTTGTAAAAGATGATACATATTCATTAATAACAACAATAATGGTTGCTGGTTTAATTATTGCATGTGTAACAATTGTTGGTGGAGTTGTTCTTGTTCTTATCAAACATGGAATTAGAAAAACAAAAGGAACTAATAAGAAGGTTACAAGTTCTTCTAATACAAATGTTGATACAAGAAAAAAAGATTTATCTTCATTTAGTTCTATTTTATATGATGAACTTAATTCTGTTGCTAGAAGTTATAGTGGCAATAAATCTTTAACTAATGGAAGCGTTAATCTTTCAATTAGAGTAAACATAGATAATAGTAGTATTTTATTTATTATTGATGGAAAACTTCATGCTGATGATGTTAAGACACAATATGATGCAAATGATTTTAATTCGTCATTAAAAAGAGAATTAGAAAGCATTGCTAATTCTCTTCTTAGTGAGGCTAATTTAAAAATTGAAAAAGTACGTAAAAAATATCAAAATTATGATGGTGAATATAAAATTGATGTAAGAACTGGAAATATTAATTAAAAAGAGAGTTATTAAAACTCTTTTTTTCTACATTGAATTTCGTCTTTTTCTAAGGCGTTAAGCATAATTTCTGCACTAGCAAGATTAGTAGCAAGTGGAGTATTTGTGACATCACATAATCTAAGTAAAGCTGATACATCAGGCTCATGTGGTTGAGCGGTTAAAGGATCTCTTAAAAAGATTACTAAATCTAATTCACTACATGCAATCATTGAACCAATTTGTTGATCTCCACCTAATGGACCAGATTTCATTCTATTTATTTTTAATCCAGTAGCTCCCATTATTAAAGTTCCTGTTGTACCTGTTGCATATAAAGTATGTTTACTTAAAATGTTTTGATATTTTTCCGATAAAGAAATCATTAAATCTTTCTTTTTATCATGGGCAATTAAAGCAATTCTCATTGTATCTCCTTCTTAACAAATTCTTTTATCTGAGATGATGTTATTCCTTCTTGAAATAATATATCATTACAATTAAATTGATCAATAAATTTTTTATGTAATCCAAGTGTTTTCACTTTCATATTGGTTAAACTAAAGTAATTAGCGATATCTTCACCAAAACCACCATCAATAACTCCATCTTCAATAGTTATAATTAATTGATGATTTTCTTTTAATGATGAAAGTGTTTTTTCATCAAGATGAGTTAAAATTCTTGGGTTAATAAGTGTTGGCTTAAAATGTAGTTCTTTTTCAATTAATTTAGTGGCTTCTAAACCTAGATAATAAAAATTACCTTCAGCGATAATACAAACTTTTTCTCCTTTTTGAGTTATTTCGTAAGAAAGAAAATCCATATTATTATGTGTATTTTCTATTATTTTATTAGCAGGCATTAATATTAAAGTAGGGTGTTTATTTTGGTTTAAACTATAATCAAGCATTGCTAGATATTCATTTTTATCTGTTGGAGCGAGTAAAACTAAATTAGGAATGTTTTTAAAGGCTGAAATTGAAAATATTCCTAAATGTGTAACATCATTTAGTGAGATTAATGATGTGTTTCCAATAACAATTGTAGCAGGTGAATTATTTAAACATAAATCTTGAGATATTTGATCATATGTTCTTTGAAGAAATGTTGCATTAGTTCCAAAAATTGGTTTACATCCATTTTTAGCTAAACCAGAAATTAAAGCGATAGCATGTTCTTCAGCAATTCCTACATCAATATAGTTTTGGCCTAGTAAATTTCTTTTTTCTTGATCTAAACCAATAGCTAATGGGACTCCAGCGGTTACGACAACAATTTTTGGATCTTGCTTTACTTTATTAATTAAATAATTAGCGGTTATAGAAGGATAAGTCAATTTAACATCATTTATTAATTCACCTGTTTTTTGATTAAATGGTTTAGTATAATGCCACTTTTCTTTATTTAATTCAGCTAGGTGATAGCCTTTACCTTTTTGAGTATGGATATGTACTACTATTGGATGATTTATATCTTTTGTTTTTTTAAATAGTGAAATTAATTTTTCAAGATTATTTCCTTCTTCTAAATAAATATAATCAAGGTTAAATGCTTTAAAAATATTGTTTTGCGAAGAGTTATTTCTTAAGTTTTTTAAACTTTGATATAGTCCTCCATGGTTTTCAGCAATTGATTGTTCATTATCATTAACAACAATAATAAAGTTTGATTTAATTTCAGAACCAACAAAATTAAGACCTTCTAATGCTTCTCCTCCAGATAAGGAACCATCACCAATAATAGCAATAACATTTTCATGATGATTTAAAATATCTCTTGCTTTAACTAATCCACTAGCTAAAGAGATTGATGTTGAAGTATGGCCTACTTTAAATAGATCATATATTGATTCTTCATAGTTAGTATATCCAGAAACATCTTTAAAATGTTCTTCAAAAAGAAAACCATCTTTTCGACCAGTTAAAATTTTATGAGTGTAGCATTGATGTGATACATCAAAAACAATTTTATCATTAGGAAAAGAAAAAACATAATGTAAAGCAATTGTTAATTCGACTATTCCTAAATTAGAACCTAAATGACCACCTATTTTACTTAATCTATTGAAAAGAGCTTCTCTAATTTCTTGTGCTAAAATGTTTAATTGATCTATCGATAAATATTTTATATCATTAGGACAATTAATTTTTTCTAAATACATATTTTTTTAGAGTTCTTTACCACAAAAAGAACAAAATTTAGCTCCATTAGGATTTTCTTTCCCACAGTGTGGACATACACTTTTTAATTTTGCTCCACAATTATTACAAAATGCGGCACTTGGATCATTTTCTTTTTGACAATTAGGACAAATATTAGTTTGTTTAGTGGATTTAATTGTTTTAGATAATTCTTCTCTAGTACCATTTAAAATATAATTTGTTGCATCTGTTGCAACTGGTGTAACTTCTGAAGAAGTATATTCGTTAATTTCTTTTAGGAAGCCAAATCTTAGACAAGCTGAACCAATTCCAATTAATGGAATCCCAATAAAATTAAGGAAAAATAATGATGGCATATGTTCTCCTTGTGAAAGAAAAGACATAAAGAAATCAACCATACCAATTACTAATAAAACAATTCCTAAAAATAAAGCAATAAAACCAATAATTTTTAAATTTCTTTTAGCTTTTGGATGTTCTTTCAAATATTTGTTTTCACTCATAATAATCACCTCTTTTTTATTTTACCATAAATTAGTAAATTTTAAAAAAATAAATATAAAGATTGTAAATTATTCTAATTTACTTAATCATGTTTAAGAGGTTATATTATGAGTAAAACAATATCTTATTTAAAATATACAATAAAGGAAGTAATTTTAGCACCTTTATTTAAAATGTTAGAAGTTATTTTTGAATTATGTGTTCCTTTAATTGTTTCTTTAATTGTTGATAATGGAATTAATGGTGAAAAAGGAATTTCTTATGTTTTGATGATGTGTGGAGTTCTTGTCTTGTTTGCAATTCTAGGATTTTTATCAGCTGTTGTGGCTCAATATTTTTCCGCAAAAGCGGCAGTAAAATTATCTACAAATGTTAGAAATGAACTTTATAAAAAAATTCAAAGTTTACAATATTCATCTTTAGATGAAGTAGGAGCATCAACTTTAATTACAAGAATGACTAGTGATGTTAATCAAATTCAAGTTGGTGTTAATATGTTTTTAAGATTATTATTAAGATCACCAGTAGTTGTAATTGGAGCAGTAATTGTGGCTTTTACTATTTCTAGTAAGATTGGTTTAATCTTTTTATTAACAGTGCCAACTTTATTTATTATCGTTTTTTTAATTATGTATTTTACAATTCCTCTATATGCAAAAAGTCAACAAAAGCTTGATCGAGTAGTTGAACTTTCTAGAGAAAACTTAAATGGAGTTAGAGTTATTAGAGCGTTTAATAAACAAGAAAATGAAGTTAAAACATTTAAAAAAGAAAATAATATTTATACAAAAAAACAATTATTTGTTAGTCGAATTTCTTCTTTAATGAATCCATTAACTTATGCTTTGATTAATTTATTTATTATTGCTTTAATCTATTTTAGTGGGAAGGAAGTTTATAAAGGTGATTTAAGTCAAGGTAATGTCATCGCTTTATATAATTTAATTTCACAAATTCTAGTGGAAACTATCAAATTTGCTTCGTTAATTATTACTGTTTCAAAGTCGTTTGCTTCTATAAAAAGAGTAGATGCTATTTTAAATATGGAATCACCTATTGATTTAAATAACCATACTGATAAAGAATCATCATCTTTTATTGAATTTAGAAATGTTTCTATGAATTATGCTTCTTCTAATAAAAATTCCTTATCAAATATTTCTTTTACTGTTAATAAAGGTGAAAGAGTAGGAATTATTGGTTCAACAGGTTCAGGAAAAACTACTTTAATAAATGTTTTAAATCATTTTTATGATATTAATCAAGGATGTGTTTATCTTGATGGAAGAGATATTAGATCGTATTCATTAAGTGAAATCCATTCTAGAATTAGTTTAGTTCCTCAAAAAGCACAACTTTTTAAAGGTACAATTAGAGATAATCTTCTTTGGGGTAATAAAAATGCTACAAATGAAGATTTAAATAGAGCAATTAAATATGCACAAGCTGAAGATGTTATAAAAAAGAAAAAGAATGGTTTAGATGAAGAAGTTGAACAAAATGGAAGTAATTTTTCAGGTGGACAAAAGCAAAGATTATGCATTGCTAGAGCCTTAGTAAAAAAAGCAGATATTTTAATTCTTGATGATTCTTCTTCCGCACTTGATTATGCTACTGATGCTAAATTAAGAATTGGTTTAAAAGAATTTAATCCTAATTTAACTACTTTTATTATTTCTCAAAGAACAGCTTCAATTATGAGTTTGGATAAAATTTTAGTTTTAGATAATGGTGTTCTAGTTGGAAATGGAACACATGAAGAATTATTAAAGAATTGTCAAGTATATCAAGAAATACATTATTCTCAATTTTCTAAAGAAGGTGATGACCATGAATAAAAATGTTGCTATTAGATTGTTAAAAACTTTAAAGCCATATATGCATCTATTAATTATTTCTTTAATATGTGCCCTTGGTTATGTGTTTTGTTCTTTATATATTCCTGTATTAGTTGGTAATGGAATTGATTTAATTGTTGCAATTAATGATGTTGATTTTGAAGGTTTATCTAAAATATTAATTTTGATTGCAATATTTTTAGTAATTGCCTCAATTTTACAATATGTGATGAATCTTTGTAATAATAAAATGAGTTTTGAAGTAACTAGATCTTTAAGAGATGATTGTTTTAAAAAGATTCAAAAATTACCATTAAAATATTTAGATGGACATTCTTCTGGAGATATTATTTCTCGTATTATTTCTGATGTTGAAAGTGTTTCTGATGGATTGTTATTAGGCTTTAATCAAATATTTACTGGTGTAATTATGATTATAACAACTTTAGTCTTTATGTTTGTTATGAATTATATTATGGCTTTAGTGGTTGTTATATTAACACCTTTATCTTTATTTGTAGCAAAGTTTATTGCAAAAAGAATTCATAAATATTTCCATAATCAAAGTGTTATTAAAGGTGAACAAACTGCATTTATTGATGAAATGATTAATGGTCAAAAAGTTATTAGAGCCTTTGAACAAGAAGAAAATAAACAAGCACAATTTGAAGAAATATCTTCTAGACTTGAAGAAGCCGCGATTAAAGCTAATTTCTTTTCTTCATTAGTAAATCCATCAACAAGATTTGTTAATGCTTTTGTTTATGCTTTAATTTGTTTTATTGGTGCAATAATTGCAATTAAAACTGATAATTTTACTGCAGGTATGTTAACTATTTTCTTATCATATGCAAGTCAATATACTAAACCATTTAATGATATTTCTAGTGTTGTTACTGAATTGCAAAATGCCTTTACATGTGGAGAAAGAATTTTTGATTTAATTGATCAAGAAGATGAAAAACAAGATTTTGAAAATGCGATAACTTTAAAAGACGCTAAAGGTAAAATTATTTTAAAAAATGTTTATTTTGCCTATGAAGAAAATCAAAGATTAATTGAAGATTTTTCTTTAAGTGTTAAACCAGGACAAAAAGTAGCAATTGTTGGACCTACTGGATGTGGAAAAACTACTTTAATTAATTTATTGATGCGCTTTTATGATGTTAATTCAGGTGATATTTTAATTGATGATAATTCTATTTACTCTTTAAAAAGAAGTAGTATTAGAGAAAATTATGGAATGGTTTTACAAGAAACTTATCTACGTCATGCTTCAGTTAAAGAAAATATTTTAATGGGTTCAGAAATTTCTGAAGAAGAACTTAATAGAATAGCTAAAGAAAGTAATATTGATTATTTTGTTTCTCGTTTACCTAATGGTTTTGATACAATTATTGATGAAAATAATGGTCAATTATCACAAGGTCAAAAACAATTATTATGTATTGCTAGAGTAATGGTAAATTTGCCTCCAATGTTAATTCTCGATGAAGCAACTTCTTCAATTGATACAAGAACAGAAATTAAAATTCAAGATGCATTTAATAAGATGATGCAAGGAAGAACTTCTTTTATTGTTGCTCATCGTTTATCAACAATTAAAAATGCTGATTTAATTATTGTGATGAATGAAGGACATATTATTGAACAAGGCAATCATCAACAATTATTAGCTAAAAAAGGTTTTTATTATAATTTATATAATTCTCAATTTGCTAAATAAGTATAAAATATTTTTTTCTTAGAATAATAGAATTGTTCGGAGGAAAAAATGAATAATACAACAAGTAAAGATTTAAAAGGCAGTCAAACTGAAAAAAATTTAATGTCGGCTTTTATTGGGGAATCACAAGCAAGAAATAAATATTCTTATTTTGCAAGTATCGCTAAAAATGAAGGATATGAGCAAATAGGTGCTATTTTTGAAGAAACTAGCAATAATGAAAAAGAACATGCTGAAATTTGGTTTAATTATTTAGGTGGAATTTTAAAAACAAAAGATAATTTAAAATCCGCTATGGATGGTGAAGAATTTGAGTTTACTTCTATGTATCCTGAATATAGTAAAATAGCTCAAGAAGAAGGTTTTCTTGATATTGCTAGAAAATTTGCTTTAGTAGCGGAAATTGAAAAAGAACATCATAAAAGATATAAAAAACTTTTAGAGAATTTGATAAATAATGAAGTGTTTACTAAAAAAACTGGAATAAATGTTTGGAAATGTCGTAATTGTGGAAACATCGTGGTTAGTAAATCGGCACCTGCTATTTGTCCAGTTTGTAGTAAGGCGCAAGCATATTTTGAATTAAATGTAGAAAATTATTAAAAAAATTATATAATGAATTTATAGAGGTGATAAAAATGACATTAGTACATATTAATAAAAATAACTTTAAAGAAGAAGTAGAAAATTATACAGGAAAAGTTTTACTTGATTTTTGGGCTCCATGGTGTTCTCCTTGTAGAATGATTGGACCAAGCTTAGAAGAATTAGCAGAAGAGCAAGATAAAGTCAAAATTTGTAAAGTAAATGTCGATGAAGAAAATACTTTAGCGGCAATGTTCTCTGTAACAAGTATTCCATTATTAGTTTTAATGGAAAATGGTAAAGTAATAAAATCAAGTGTTGGTTATTTACCAAAAGAAGAAATTGAAGAATTTATTAAATAAGGCATAGGTTATACCTATGTTTTTTTTTACAAAAAAAAAGCACCTTTTGTAGGCACTTTAGATTTTTTTTGTAAAGGCCTTATTCACATAAGACCTGCTAGAGGGGTATAAGAATGGTAGGTAGTATGAGTTCCTCTAGCAAGTCTATAATACAAAAAAAGCAATAATTTGTAAATATTAAAAATGAAAAATCAATGAATTTCTTTTTTTTTATCAATATATTAATATTGAAGTTTTTTGAATATAAGTTATAATTTTATTGTTATTTGTTATAAAAAATAGCCAAAAATGGAGAAAATCGATGGAAAAAGCACGAAAATATATTATTTCTCTTGATCAGGGGACAACATCTTCTAGAGCGGTTATTGTTGATAACTTGTCAAAAATTGTCGAAATTGTTCAGAAAGAATTTAAACAAATTTATCCTCAACCAGGATGGGTTGAACATGATCCTTTAGATATATATGCATCGCAATATTCAGTTTTAATTGAGGCTATTGCAAAAGCTAACATCGATATAAATCTAGTTAAAGCTATTGGCTTAACTAATCAAAGAGAAACGACAATTGTTTGGAATAAAAAAACTGGTAAACCTATTTATAATGCAATAGTATGGCAATGTAGAAGAACTGTTGATATTGTTGAACAAATGCGTAAAGATAATTTAGAACAATATATTTTAGAAAATACAGGTTTAGTTTTAGATGCTTATTTTTCGGCTACAAAATTAAAATGGATTCTTGAAAATGTTGAAGGAGCTTATGAACAAGCTAGAAATGGTGAATTACTTTTTGGAACTGTTGATACTTGGCTTATTTATAAATTAACAAATGGTAAAGTTTTTGCTACTGATTATACAAATGCTTCTAGAACAATGCTTTTTAATATTAAAACTTTAAAATGGGATGAAAAGATTTGTTCTTATTTAGATATTCCTATGTGTATGTTACCAGAAGTTAAACCATCTTCTAGTGATTTTGGTTATATTAATATTTTAGGAAAAGATATTCCTCTTTGTGGGGTGGCAGGTGATCAACAAGCAGCTTTATTTGGACAAACTTGTTTTGAAGAAGGAGAAGCTAAAAACACTTATGGAACTGGATGTTTTTTATTGATGAATATTGGTGAAAAATTTGTTAATTCTAAACATGGATTAGTTACAACTATCGCGGCAACTTACAATAATAAAATTCAATATGCTCTAGAAGGTTCAGTTTTTGTTGGGGGAGCAATCGTTCAATGGCTTAGAGATGAATTAAGATTCATTGAAGAAACTAATGATACTGAATATTTTGCTAAAAAGGTAAAAGATAATAATGGTGTTTATATTGTTCCAGCTTTTACAGGACTTGGAGCACCTTATTGGGATATGTATGCTAGAGGAACAATTTTTGGCTTAACTAGAGGTACTAATCGTAACCATATTATTAGAGCTTGTTTAGAAGCTATTGCTTATCAAAGTTATGATGTAATTGAAGCAATGAAAAAAGATACTTCATTACAAATTAAATCTTTAAAAGTTGATGGTGGAGCTTCTAAAAATAATTTCTTAATGCAATTTCAAGCAAATATTATTAACGCTAATGTGGTAAGAGCAAAAACAATGGAAACCACAGCTTTGGGAGTAGCTTATTTAGCTGGACTTCATGCTGGTGTATTTTCTTCAATTGAACAAATAAGAAAATTATATGATGTTAGTCAAACTTATTATCCAGAAATGGATGAAAATGTAAGAAGCAATTATTTATCGCACTGGAAAAAAGCGGTCAAAATGTGTCAAGGTTGGATGGAGGAATAGCATGAATTATATCGGATCAAAATTGTCATTATTAGATTTTATTAATGATGTTATAGAAACTAAAGTAGAAAAAAAAGATAATTTAGTTTTTTGTGATATTTTTTCTGGTACAGCTATTGTTGGTCAATATTTTAAGAATAAAGGATATAGTATTATTTCTAATGATATTCAATATTTTAGTTATGTATTAGCTAAAGTTTTAGTGGAAAATAATAATGAATTAACTTTTGATAAATTAAAAGAAATTAATATTAATAATCCGTTTGATTATTTAAATAAATTAAAAGGAAGAAAAGGTTTTATTTATCATAATTACTGCTTAGAAGGTACTCAAGATAAAGAATTTCAAAGAATATATTTTTCTAATGAAAATGCTAAAAGAATTGACGCCATGAGAATGAAAATTTCTTCTTGGAATAAAAAAGGCTTATTACAAGAAAAAGAATATTATTATTTAATTGCCTCTTTAGTAGAGGCTAGTGATAAAGTAGCAAACACAGCTTCTGTATATGAAGCATTTTTAAAGACAGTTAAATTAAGTGCAACTAAAGAAATAAAAATTGAACCATTAAAATTGAATGTTGTGGATAAAAAAGCATCTTATTTTGCTTGTAATGAAGATGCTTCTTATTTAATTAATCATATCAGTGGAGATGTTTTATATTTAGATCCACCTTATAATTCACGTAAATATGATACTAATTACCATATTTTAGAAACGATTGCTTTATATGATCATCCTCATATTAAAGGTAAAACAGGTGTTAGAACTGAAGAAATTAAAAAATCAAAATTTTGTAGTAAAAAAGAAGCTAGTAGTGCTTTAGAAGATATTGTTTCTAAAGCAAAATTTGATTATATTTTATTAAGCTATAATGATGAAGGAATTATCTCATTAGAAGAAATTAAAAATATTTTCTCTAAATATGGCGAATATTCTTGTTATGAGAAAAAACATCGTCGATTTAAAGCAGATTCGAAAAGAAATTACACTAAAGATTATACTATTGAATATATTCATTGCTTAAAAAAACATAATTAAAAAGTTAGATTGTTATTATAGGTAACATTTAATTAAAAAAATATAAAAAAATACTTGCATTAATAAATTTGTTTCCTTATAATAACAAATGCTAACAGCGAATCAGTTGCGAGCGTAGTTCAGTGGTAGAACACAACCTTGCCAAGGTTGCTATGCGGGTTCGATTCCCGTCGCTCGCTCCATTAATTAATAGAAGATGATATTAAAGTATCATTTTTTTTTTGCAAAAAATTAATAAAAATTAGTATAAATTATAATATTTTTTATGTTAAATATACGAAAAATTATATCATTTACTAAAATAAAAATATAAAATTAAATTATGAAAAAATATTTGAATTTATTTTTTACAATGTTAAAAATTGGACTATTCACTTTTGGAGGTGGATATGCCATGGTTGCTTTATTAGAAAATGAATTTGTAAAGAAAAAGAAGTGGATTAATGAAGATGAATTTTCTAATATGATTGCAATTTCTGAATCTACTCCAGGACCAATGGCTATTAATTCTGCAACATATATTGGATACAAAACTTTAGGATTTTTTGGATCTTTAATTTCAACGATTGCAGTTTGTATTCCTTCATTCATAATTATTTATATTATTTCTTTTTTTCTTGATAAATTTTTAACATATAAATTAATTTCTTGTGCATTTAAGGGTGTACAAGTTGCAGTAATATACTTGATTTTTTCTTCAGGCATTAAAATGTTTTTTAAAATGGAAAAAAATATATTTAATATAATTGTATTTTTAATTGTATTAATTCTTATGATTGTATTTTCTTTATTTGCTATTAATTTCTCGACTATATTTATAATTTTAATTTGTGGAGCTATTGGAGTTTGTTTTTATCTAATTTTTTTAACGAGGAAAAATAAATGATTTATTGGGAATTATTTTTAACTTTTTTAGAAATTGGTGCAGTATGTTTTGGTGGTGGCTATGGAATGATTTCTTTAATAAGAGAAAAAGTCTTATTGAATGGATGGCTCACTGAAGAAGAAATTTTAAATATGATAGCAATTTCTGAATCTACTCCAGGACCTCTAGCTGTAAATATGGCAACATTTATTGGAAATAGTCAAGGTGGATTATTAGGTGCGTTTTTAGCAACGTTTGGTGTTGTCTTGCCTTCTTTTATTGTTATTTTACTTATTGCATCATTAATTAATAATTTATTAAAATATAAGGGAGTTAAAGCGTTTTTAAGTGGTATTAAACCATGTGTTATTGCATTGATAGTTGCAACTGCAGTTACAACATTCTTATCTATTATATTTAATATTAAGACAATTAATAGCAATGCTTATTTTAATTATAAAGGTTTAATAATTTTACTAATAATTATTTCTATAGATTTGCTATTTAATTATAAAATAAATAAAAAAATTTCACCAATTGCTTTAATTATTTTGTCAGCAATACTAGGAATTGTATTTTATTCATTATGAGTTATTATGTATTCGTTAGCCGCTTTTTTTGTTAATTATCAAGTTGATTATGGAAAATTAAAAGAATATGGATTCATTATAGAAAATAATGAATATATTTTTAATAAGCAATTAAATGATAATTTAACGATGAAAATAATTATTAATAAAGATATTAGTTTATATATTTTTGATAGAGATTTTAACGATGAATGTTTAAATTATGAATTATCTTATTTAAAAAATATGTGGGTAAATTATGTTAATGATATAAAAGAAAAATGTTTTATTTTAGTAAAATATAATAATAAACAAGCACTTGAAATTGATAATTATATTAAGGAAAAATATAAAATCGATGCAGAATTTATGTTTAGTAAATTTCCGCATTTTGGAGTGTATAAAATCAATAATAAATGGTTTAGTATGATCATGGACATTGATTATAGACTTATTGATAAAAATAAATCAGGACAAGTTTATGTTATTAATCTAAAAAATGATAATGTTGAGAATTTGATTAATGAAAAAGGTTTTTATAAAGCATATCACATGAACAAAAAATATTGGATTAGTATTTGTTTAGATGATGAAGTGGATATTAATAAAATATTTTCTCTTATTGATAAATCATTTGAGTTAGTTTATTTTTTAAATAAAAAACAGTTTTCTTCATGAGAATAAATAATACCAATAGCTTGCAAATAAGAATAAATTATAACTGAACCAACAAATTTCATTCCTCTTTTAATTAAATCTTTTGATAATTCATCCGATAGAGGGGAAGTGGTTTTATTAATTTCATAATAAATTTTATTTTTTGTAAAAGTGAGTAAATAATTATAAAAAGATCCAAATTCTAATTGGATTTTTTTAAAAATAATAGAATTGTTAATACTTGCTTTTATTTTTAATTTGTTTCTAATAATGCCTTTGTTTTGCAGTAATTCATTAATTTTATTTTCTTTATAATTGATAATTTTATTAATATCAAAATTATTGTATGCTTTTTCAAAATTAGATCTTTTATTTAGAATACATTCCCATGATAATCCAGCTTGAAATGATTCTAAAATGAGCATTTCATAAAGATAATGTTCATCATTATTAAAAACACACCATTCTTCATCATGATATTTTACATATAAATGATTAGATATATTGCACCATTTACATCTTTGCATTTTTAGGTACCTTAAATTTTGTTATATCGTGTTTTTCAATTTGTAAAAGTGCAATTTTGTTTTTTAATCCTCCTGTATATCCTACAAGATTATTATTTTGACCGATTACTCTATGACATGGAATAATAATACAAATTGGATTAGCGCCAACTGCTCCTCCAACTGCTTGAGCGGACATTTTCTTTATATTTTTTGTTTTGGCTATTTCTGTAGCAATATCATTATATGTAGTTAATTCTCCATAAGGAATTTTATTCATTATCTCAGTTACTTGTTTTCTAAAAGGAGTCAGAGTTAATTTGTATTTTGGAGTAAATGTAGGTATTTCACCTTGAAAATAGATATCAAGCCATTTTTTAGTTTCTAGAAAAATTTCTATTTCTTGATATTCTTCTTGATGTTTTTTTTCATCTTTGGTGGAAGCAAAATATAAACCTGTAAGATATTCTCCATCACTAGTTAAGATAATTTTACCTAATGGGGAAGAGTAATAAGTAATGTAATTCATAGTTAAATTATATCATTTATATTTTTTAAATCGACATATTTTATTTGTTTTGTTGTTCATTGAAAGTATTTATTTGCTTAAAATTTATTTGTATTTAGAAACAATAGTAATTGAATACTCGAAAAAATAGATAATAAGGTTAAATTGTTTTCAAGATTTTTTGTTTATTGTAAATATCATAATGGAATTGAGAAAATAAGTAGTGATTAATCAAAATAGTTGAAATATTAGTATTGCGATTTATTATATATTGTTATTATTTATTCGTTTATTAATTATTTTGTCAAAAAAATTATACATTAATTGATTTGTTAATTATTAATTTAGTGGATAGTATTGTTTCAATTTTAACTTTGCAAAATACTTTAATTTTAGTTAATGGTGAAATGGATAATATGACTGGTTTAGTAATAATTACTAGTTTTATTTTATATGGTTTTGTTCTTTTTATAACGATATTTTCTTTTTGTCGAAATATTAAATATAAATAAATATTTTGAAATTATTATTTTATATGTAATAATAATTGTATGTACAAGATAATTGTTTGTGACGATGAACGTTCAATTTTAGAAAGATTAATATCCTTAATTAATAAATTAAGTGATGATTTTGAAGTGATTGGATCTTATGAAAATGGATATGATGCGTTGGTTAATGGAATAAGTCTTGAACCAGATATTTTAATTACTGATATCAAAATGCCTTATATTGATGGAATTAATCTAATTGAACAAGCTAAAATAGAATTACCACTTCTTCAATCAATCATTATCAGTGGCTATGATTCTTTTGATTATGCAAAAAAAGGTATTGAATTAGGTGTTAATGGATATATAAGTAAACCAATTACTTTTGAAGAATTAAAAGAAGTATTATTAAAAACTAAAGAAAAATTAAATCAAGAAACAAAAGGATTAAATAATTTAAAACAGCAACTCGATACATCTAATAAAATTATTATTGAAAATGATTTAATTAGATTAATCACTTTAAAAAATGTTCCTTTAACATTTAAAGATAAATTAATTAATGAAGGTGTGAATGTCGATTTAAAATATCAATTTATTTTGATTTTTGATAATGATTTAGAATTAGATAATCTATCTTTAGAAGAAAATGATTTAATTAAGATGTTTGAATTAAATTACTTTCAAGAAGAATTTAAACAAATAGAATTTCATAATTTTATTTATGATAATCAATTATGTTTTTTACTTCTTTCTAATGAAAATATTTTTATTGAAGATATTGTAAAAAAATTAAATACAATTCTTGCTAAATTACGTCGAAATAAAGATATAAATCATAATAGTATTTCAATAGGAATTTCAGATATTCAAGAAGATAATAAGATAAATTATCGAAAAATGTTCCGTCATGCGAAAAGAGCTCTTGAATATCGAACTGTTGTTGGAAAGAATTTAGTTTTGTTATTCGAAGATGTGACCAAAAATGAAAATGATAAAGTTGGTAAAATTGATGAAAATGAATATAAAATATTAACTTATGAATTGTCTTATGGAAGAACTGAACAAACAAAAAAAAGAGTGGAAAATTTAATTAGTTCAATTTTATCAAATGATTATATTAATTCATATTTATTCATTTTAGGTAATATTATTGATTCACTTTTAAAAGCTTGTTTATCTTTAAAAACTTTTTATCAAGAATATATGTCACAAATTGAATTGATGCAACGTGTTTATAATTCCAAAAGTCAGCAATCTTTAATTAGTTTATTTAATGGAATAATTGATGAAATTAATAAAATAAATCAAGGCTCAAGACTATCAAGTGTCGACAACACTTTTAATCAAATTATGAATTATATTGATTCAAATTATACTAATCCAACTTTATCTTTAGATGATATAGCAAATTCGCTTCATTATTCAGTTAGTTATATATATAATATTTTGAAAAAGAATAATATATCTTTCAATAAATATTTAACTTCAATAAGAATGGAAAAAGCTAAAGTTTTATTGCTTGATCCAAATAATAAAATTATTAATACTGCTTCACAAGTGGGTTATAGTGATCCATATTACTTTTCGCATTGTTTTAAGAAAGCTTTTAAGGTGAGTCCAGTTGAATATAGAAAGAAAGATTAAAAGGCCTTTATCAATAAAAACAAAAATAACTTTACCATTTACTATAATGTTTACTATTTTTATTATAGTAATTTTTTCGATTACTTATTTTATTAATATTAATTCTTCAATTCAAGAAAATAATAAAAATTTAAATTTAGTTTCTCAACAAGTTCTTTCTAATTATGAAACATATTTTCAATCTGTAATTGATGTTTCAGGAAATATTCAAAAAAAACTAGAAAATTATGATGAAGATAATTATCAACAAATTAATGAATATTTTAAAAATATTAATGATATGAAAAAAGAAATTAATAGTATTACATTATTTTCTTTAGAAGGAAAAGCTTTGGCTAGTGATGAAGAATTAATAGATGTTAGTGTTAATGAACAATGGTTTCAAACTGCTTTACAAGAAAAACTAATCAATATTTTCTCATCTATTAATGTTTCTTCAAATGATTATTATTTTACATTATCTAAGTATATTAATTATTCTTCAAAAGAAGGAATTATTAAAATTGAATATGATTTTACACAAATTGTAAATTCGATTGCTTCAACTGATTTAGGTGAAGGTGGACATATTACAATTATTGATAAATATGATAATATAATTTATACTTCATTAGAAAATAATGCTGATATCGAAAAAGAAATTATTTCTTCTTTGGTTATTGGTGAAGAAGAGTGCTCGTTAAATGATAATAATTTTTATTTATATATTAATAATATTCGTAATACTTCTTGGAGAAGTGCGATATTTATTAACAATAACTATATTAAAGAAACAATACATCTATATACTTATATTTTAAGTGCAATTTGTATTGCTTTTGCGCTTATTATTTTAATTTTAAATAATATTATTGCTAAACAAATTTCTTTACCAATTATCAAATTACAAAAGGAAATGATGAATATTTCTTCTTTAAATTATGAAATTGAAGATTTAACTATTAACCAAAAATGTAGTAAAGAAGTTCTATATTTACAGCAAACATATATCGAAATGATGGAGAGAATTCAAAATTTAATGATAGATTTAGTAAAAAAACAAAATGAACAAAGAAAGTCTGAATTAAAAGCTCTTCAAAATCAAATTAATCCTCATTTTTTATATAACACTTTAGATTCAATAGTTTATTTAATTGATAAAAATGAAAATGAAAAAGCACAAAAAATGATTATTGCTTTATCTAAATTTTTTAGAATTTCAATTTCTAGAGGTAGAACAGTTATTCCTTTGTTTGATGAAATAGAACACGCTAAAAATTATTTAATTATCCAAAAACTACGTTATGAAGATAAGTTTAATTTTACTTTTAATGTTGATGATAATTTAAAAAAATATTATGTTATAAAATTGATTTTACAACCAATAATTGAAAATGCAATTATTCATGGATTTGTAGATAATGATAATTTTCAAATTGATATTAAAGCATATTTAGAGAATGATTTAATTAAATTTGAAATAAAAGATAATGGCTTTGGAATTTTAGAAAACAAGATTCAAGAAATTTATCAATCTTTTGATGATGAAAAATCCTTTAATGGTGTTGGATTAAAAAATGTATATCAAAGATTAAAAATATATTATGGAGAAAAAGCAAATTTATTAATTGAATCAGAATTAGATGTTGGAACAAAAATAATCATTATGATTCCTTTACAAGGAGCTGAAAAAAATGAAGAATAAAAAAATTTTTATTTTAACTAGTTTATTATTAACTAGTTGTAATACTAATAAATTAGATGTTTCTATTTATGCTTATAATTTAGAAGATACATTTATCGCTTCTTTGGTTAGTTCTATTGAATTAGAAATGAAAGAAAAAAATTATAAATACACAATATTTGATAGTAAAAATTCACAAATTGAACAAAATAGACAATTAATTAATGATATAGAAAATGATAATTCATCAGTTTTTGTTTTAAACATGGTTGATCGTTTAGCGGCTTCTTCTATTATTTCTAAAGTGAAAAAAACTAATAAGCCAATTATATTTTTTAATAGAGAACCTTTACTATCTGATTTAAATTTATATGAGCAATGTTATTATGTTGGAACAAATCCTTATTTAGAAGGAACTTTACAAGCAGAAATGACAGCATCATTATTTGGAGATCCTCAAAACTTAAATAAAGAATATGATAAAAATGGTGATAATAAAATTCAACTTGTTTTATTAAAAGGTGAAATTGCTCACCAAGATAGTGAATTAAGGAGTAATGCATATTTAGAAACTTTAAAAGAAAAAGGATACGAAGTTGAAGTATTAACAAGTAGATATTGCTCTTGGAAAAAAGAAAAAGGTTATGAAGAAATGAAAAATGTTTATCAAGAATTTTCTTCTCAAATAGAAATGATTTCTTCTAATAATGATGATATGGCACTTGGAGCAATTGAATTTTTAAAAACACAAAATGTTTTTAATAATAATTATTTACCAATAATTGGTGTTGATGGAACTACAAATGGAAAAAAAGCCATTGAAGAAGGTTTTTTATATGGAACAGTTATTAATGATAATGTTCAGCAAGCTAAAATGATTTCTTATTTTGTCAATTGTTTTGTTAATAATAAAAAAATTGATATTTCTTTAAGTAGCAATCATTGCATTTATATTGATGGAAAAATCTTAACAAAAAAATCTTTATAAAGTGAATAAATAAATTAAAATTTCACACAATAAGACTAGTTGAAAAAGCAATTAGTATGTTTTTTTACATGTTTTTTAAAGAAATTTACATTTTTTTTAGAAAAAAAGCAATGTATTATCTTAACGTAAATAAATGTTAGCGCTTACATTTAACTGGAATTTAAGGAGGAAATTTTAATGAAAAAAAGAATAATTCCAATTACTGCAATCATGGCTATAATGTTAACTTCATGTGGAGGAACAAAAGCATGGAGTTGGTCAGATGCATCTAGTGATGGTGTTTTGAAGTACTGCTTACTCATTGGCCAAACTGATCATAATGACTCTGCTGCAAGAACCGGTGGTATTAGAGAAGCTTTGCATACTAGACCAACTGCTACAACTAATGCAAATACTGAAAAACCTATTGAAGGTGAAATTACTTTAAATGGTAAAACATATAAAGTTCAAGAAATTGAACATGCTGAACAAAAAAATAATGCAGGAGCTACATGGGATCAACAAACTGCAACTAGTACTGCTGAAACATGGATTAATAAACATGGTAATGATATTGATTTCTTTGTTTCTAATAATGATGGTATGGCTGAAGGTGCTATTGGGGCATCTAACTGGATTGAAGGTATGCCAATCTTTGGATATGATTCAAATAATTCAACTTTAGATTTAATTAATCAAGGAAAGATTATGGGAACTATTAACCAAAATGCATCTGCACAAGTTGCTGGTATTTTCATGCTTGCTAGAAACTGTATTGATGGAGTTGAAAACCCAATTCAAGAAGGATTTACAACTACTTCAAGTAATGGTTATGGAAAAATTTCATCTGAATATAACTATAATGAAGAAAACCATTCAATGTTAGTTAATAACTTTGCAATTACTAAAGATAATGTTAATCAATATTTAAATAAATCTGCTTCTGATTTGGTTGATGAAAATGTTAGTAAAGGTACAACTGCAAGTAAAGAAATCTTCTTAGATTATTATAATAATAATGATACATTCTTAAATTCAAATATGAAACCATTATTTAATATCTATAAAGATAAATTTAATTTTAGTTTTAATGAAGTTGCAGGTGATAGTAACTCAGAAGCATCTGTTATGGATAGATTAATCAAAAAATATGATGGATATTGTATTAATATGGTTAAAACTACTGCAGCAAGTTCATATTTAGATAAAATTTATGAATTGCACGGAAGTCCAAGTGAAAAAATTGACGCACCAGTAATTTTCTGGAATAGACAACCTACTCAAGAAAGTGGAGTAGTCAATGCTGATGTGATGAAAGATAATAGATTTAGTAATATTTACTATGTTGGATTCGATGCAATTCAAGGTGGTAAATTACAAGGACAAATGATTGTTGATTTTCTTTTAGCACAAAAATAAAAAAATTTAAGGCTTGGTTAATTAAACTAAGCCTTAATTAGTTAAAAGAAAGGAAAAGATAAAATGGAAGAAAAATATGTTCTTGAAATAGATGGTTTATCTAAATCCTTTGGTAAAAATAAAGTTCTTAAAGATATTTCTTTTAAAGTACAAAAAGGAAGAATTGTTGGCTTAATGGGTGAAAACGGCGCTGGTAAGTCAACAATGATGAAATGTTTATTCGGAATTTATTCTCGTGATAATGGAAGAATAATTTTAGATGGTGTTGATGTTGATTTTTCATCCCCAAAAGAAGCTCTTGAACATGGTATTGCTATGGTTCATCAAGAATTAAATCAATGTTTAGATCGTTCAATTTTAGATAATATGTTCTTAGGAAGATATGTCTCAAATTTTGGTATCTGTGATGAAAAAGCTATGTATTACAAATGCTTAAAAATCTTTAAAGAACTTGATATGAAATATGATCCAAAAACCATAATGAGAAATATGTCAGTCTCTCAAAGACAAATGGTAGAAATTGCTAAAGCTGTTTCATATGATTCAAAAGTAATTGTATTAGATGAACCTACATCTTCTTTATCGGAAAGAGAAGTAAAAAAATTATTCCAAATTGTTAAAGAATTAAAAGAAAAAAAAGGTATTAGTTTTATTTTTATATCTCATAAAATGGATGAAATTTTTTCTTTATGTGATGACATAATTATTTTAAGAGATGGTGCGGTAACTTTAGATAAAGAAGTCAAAGATACTTCTTTAAATGAACTTGTGGCAGCCATGGTTGGAAGATCTTTAGATTCCAGATTTCCACCTTTAATAAATACTCCTAGTGAAGTAATTCTTGAAGTTGATAATTTAGCAACTAGATATCAACCAAAATTAGAAAATATTTCTTTTAATTTAAGAAAAGGTGAAATTTTAGGTATATATGGATTAGTCGGAGCAGGTAGAAGTGAATTATTAGAATCTTTATTTGGCGTTAGACAAATTGCTGAAGGCAAGATTACTTATCAAGGAAAAAGAATTCGTTTTAAATCTTCAAAAGAAGCCATGGATAATAACTTTGCTTTTGTAACAGAAGAAAGAAAAGTAAATGGCATGTTTAATAAATCAGATTTAGTTTTTAATACTTGTATTACTAATTTAGATAAATATACAAATTATGGTCTTATTTCTAATAGTTTAATGGAAAAGGCTGCTAAAAGAGAAATTAATGCTATGCATGTAAAATGCTCATCGGAAAATGATAACATTTCTTCTCTTTCAGGTGGTAATCAACAAAAAATTATTATTGGGAAATGGCTTGAAAGATCACCTGATGTTTTCTTAATGGACGAACCAACACGTGGTATTGATATCATGGCAAAATATCAAATTTATGAATTGATGATATCTCTTGCTTCTAAAGGAAAAAGTATTATTATGGTTTCTTCAGAAATGCCAGAAATTTTAGGTATTACAAATCGAATTGTTGTAATGTCAAATTATCGTGTTGCAGGTGTAGTAGATACTAAATCTACAACTCAAGAAGAATTAATGCATTTATGCACAAAATATTTATAGAGGAGGAATAAATGGAACAAGGAATAATTAAATCTCCATATGAAAATAATGAAGAATTAGAAAAAAATATCTTAGAACTTGATTCATTAAGAGAAAATGGCGAAAATAAAATAATTTCTTTAAAAAATGAAATTAGAGAAATAAAACTTAATAAACAAATTGATAAAGAAACTAAAGAAAAAATTATCAATAACAATAAAGATTTAATAAAAAAGGCAAAAGTTGTTGAAAATGAAAATATCAAAAAGGTTCAATCTTTAATTTCTGAATCAATTAATAAATCAAATGAAATCTTCAAACCATATTATGAAAAAGTATGTAAAGAAGAAAATGAAAGAATATCTAAAATTAAAATAGATTATAAAAACAACATTTCTTCAATTAAAGAAAATTATTTAAAAAAAGTTGAAGAAATTAATCAAGAAAAAAATATCGATAAGATAGATGAAAATGAATTTAAAAAAGAAATTAAAGAAAAACTTAAAGGCGAAAAAATATATTTAAAATCGAAAATTGAAGCTGAGAAACTAAATAAAAATAATGAAATTGATAAATGTAAAGAAGCCAAACAGAATGCATATTTAGAAAAATATAGTTTTGCTTCAAAAGTAAGAAATAATCATCACTCAATTAAAGAAACTCTTGAATATAAGTATCGTAATTATCTTTATTCATTTAATTTAAAAAATTTCTTATTGAAATATGCTTTATATATAATTATGATTCTATTTTTTATAGTATGTGTAATTATTGAACCTGGTATTATTCAGGGAAATAGTTTAATTGCTATTTTAAATCAATCATCTACAAAAATGTTTTATTCACTTGGGGTTGCAGGATTAATTTTAATAGCTGGTACTGATTTATCGATTGGGCGATTAACTGGAGTAGCTACATCTTTAGCATGTATGGTGGTTACACAAAATGTTTATAAATTCAATGCTTCTATTGGTGGAGGTGAAATTAATTTTACTTCCTTTAGTGGAATTAGCCAAGTTTTAATAGCGGTTATTTTATGTATTATTGTTTGTGTGGCGTTTACTTCATTAGCAGGATTTTTTACTTCAAAATTTAAAATGCATCCGTTTATTACAACTTTATCAACACAATTATTATCATTTGGATTAATGATGGTATTATTCTCTGATACACCAGCTTTCAACATGGATAGAGATATTAAAAAACTAATTATTGGTGATCAAGGTATAAATTTAATTATCTATGCGATAATTGCTATTGTGATTGTTTGGTTTATTTGGAATAAGACCAAATTTGGTAAATATATGTATGCAGTTGGTGGAAATACTGAAGCAGCATCAGTATCTGGTATTAATGTTTTCAAAGTTACTATGGGAATATTTGTTATGGCAGGTGTTCTATATGGTATTGGTGGATTCTTAGAAGGAGCTAGAGTTGGCTCTGGCTCACCTAATACTGGATCAGGTACAGAACTTGATGCAATTGCGGCATGTGTAGTTGGTGGTATTTCTTTCTCTGGAGGTATTGGAAAAATATCCGGAGCAGTCTTTGGTACCATTATCTTTTCTGGATTAACATATTGTTTAACATACCTCGGCTTTGACCCTAATATTCAATTTATATTCAAAGGAATTATCATTATGGCGGCAGTATGTTTAGATAGTTTAAAATACTTAAAAAAGAAATAGTGTTCTTCCACTTTTATCTTTGGGCTTAACTTCGGTTAAGCTCTTTTATTTGACATGATAAAAAAACATTTTATAATTAAATTATGTATAAGTTATATTTACTAGATCTTAAAGAATTAAATGATGATAATACTTTTTTATTTTTTTTTAACAAATTAAATAAAGTACAAAAAGAGAAAGTAAAAGAATACTCTTTAAGAAAAAAACAAAATATTCTTTTAAGTGAATATTTACTATATAATTATTTTTTTTCTAATGAAGAATTTTTTTATAATCAATATGGGAAACCTTATCTAAAAAACAAATATTTTAATATTTCTCATGCAGATAATTATCTTTTATTAGGAATTGCTGATGAAGAAATTGGTGTCGACATGCAAAAAATAACTTTTAAAAAAAATGTTGAAAAACTTTTTTCTGAAGAAGAGCAAAATCTTTTAAAAACAGCAAAAGAAAAAATGTTCACTAGATATTGGGTTTTGAAAGAAAGTTATGCTAAATATCTTGGAGTAGGAATATCAAAAAAAATATTACAAGAAACAATTAAAAAAAAAGATGTTTATTTTTATGAATACGAGGATTTAAATGGATATATGATAGCGGTTTGCTTAAAAAATAAATATCCAAAAGAAAGAATAAATTATTTAACATTAAACAAGTTAGGAGAACACGATGAAAAATAAAATTATTATACTAAGTCAAATATTATTTGTTTTAACTAGCTGTGGAGCAGTAAATACTTCAAATAAGCATTCTTCAATTGAAGATAGCATTTCACCATCTTTTGAATATTATAGTGAAACATATGCAAATCCTTTAATGGTGACAAATGAAAATAGCCAATTTGAATATGTTGATGAAGTAGCTGATCCAGCAGTAGTTAGAGATTATGAAAATGGATATATTTATGCATTTGCTACAAATCAAGTAGTTTTACGAAGTAGTGATGGTTGTACATATGAAAAATTAAATAGAAAAGCCCTTAATAAAGCGCCTACATGGGGGCAAGAAGTATATCCTGATACAACCTCTTTTGGAGTTTGGGCTCCTGATGTTATTAAGATTGGTGATAAATGGATTTATTATTATTCATTATCTAATTGGATGCAATGTGTTGGTATTGGATATGCGATCTCTTCTTCGCTTGATGAACCATTTATCGATCAAGGAAAATTATTTACTTATTTAGAAATTGGAATTGATAATGTTATCGATCCTCATGTTTTTGTTGAAGGTGACAAAGTATATATGACTTGTGGATCCTTTTGTGGGTTATATGTTCTTGAACTAACTAGTGATGGAATGGCTTTAAAAGGTGGAGTGGAAACTCAGAAAGAAGAAAAAGTTTTAGTAGCTGGTAGAGAAGGTGGCTGGGATAGTGCAACTTATGAAGCTAGTTATGTATTAAAAAAAGATATGTATTATTACTATTTTGGTAGTGCTGGATCATGTTGCAATGGACAAAAATCTACCTATCGAGTCTTAGTAGGAAAAAGTAAATCTATCAAAGGCCCTTATTTAGATAGTGATGGACACGCTTTAACAGAATCTGGTAATGGCATTACTTATGGTGATATTTGTTTATGGGGTGGAGAAAGTGAATCTAAAAAAGTTTATGGACCTGGCCATAATTCTGTTTTTGTTGATGATAAAAATGATTATTGGCTAATGTATCATGCTTATACAGAAAAAGATCATTATCGTACTAGACATTTAATGATGGATAAACTTTTATGGGATGAAAATGGTTATCCTTATGTAGAAAACAAAATACCATCTTTTGAAGAAGAAAAAGAAGGACCATCATTTATCATCTAAAAATGAATAATTAGACTTAAAAGATATATTAAAACAAAATGTAATGGGAAAAATAAATAACATCCATACTTAAACCAAGTCTTGTTATATCCTCTTTTTCCATTATAAAAAAATAAAAATATGCAACTAATAATTGAATAACTTTGAATAGTAAATACAACATCGTTTTGAGTAAAAATATATTGTATTTGATTTTGAAAGAAAACTGTTAATAAAGTATAGCAAGTATATAACGATATTAATAAAGCAAAATGCAAATAATGATAATAATTATGAATATAATTGTCATATTCATAATCATTTTTAGAAATTAAAGAAATAATTTTTTGACTAAAAATTCTAGAAAAATAAAAAATTAAAATCAAAATTATTCCATAAAGCCCATATTGAGCACGAATAGGAAAAAATTCACACCCAGTTAATATACCTATGCAAAATGGAATGATACCTAGTAATTTAAAGTATTTTGGTTTTTTTAGAAAATATATTGTTAGTCCACCTAAAAATAAAATTGTTAAAGGACAACCTAAATATTGTTTAAATAATATTAAAGTCAATATATCCATAAAAATACTTAAACATAAAATTCTTAATAAATATTTTAGTTTATTTGATGAATGATCCATTCCTTCACATAATAAAAAACAAAAAATGGGAAAAGAAATGCGACCAATACATCTTAATGGTAAATATACTGATGATGTTTCTGGAATAATATACACACAAAAATGATCAATAAACATTGATAACATGCCAATTAATTTTAAATGAAAACCATTTAAAAATAATTTATTTTGCATATTTTTCAATTAAAGTACTGAGTAATAACATTATAACAGAATAGCCATTATTAAAAATATGAGCAACTGTTGAACAAGTTAAACTTCTAGTATCATAAGCATAGCATAAAATAAAAGCGGCAAATAAATAAGGTGGGAGATTTAATATTTCATTTAATAAAGTTGATGAATCTGCACTATAATTAAAATGAATTAAAGCAAACACAATTATTGTAACTACATAACTAGCCACTCTATTGAATTTTCTTATACTACCAAATAAACCATAACGATAAGTAAATTCTTCTACAACTGGACCAATAATAGCGACAGTAACCGTGGCCAAAAGAGGATTATTTAAAATTATATTATTGACACCAGTTTGATTTTGATTTTCTGTTATTGGTATGATTAATCTTAATAAATTTTGATAAACAAGAGAAAAAGTTATTAAAATTACACCAAAAGCGATACCTTCTTTAATATTTTCTGCTACTTTAAATCCTAATAAAAATTCTTTTACATCAGATTTATTGATAATAAGAATGATAATAAAAAATATCGTGAAATAAATTGAATAATTTAAGATGACGTTAATATTCATGTTAAATTCAACTTTTTTATTAAAAATATCAACACTAAAAACCTTAAAAAGTAATTTAAATATTCCTAAATAACTAAAAATATAAACTAAAAAAGTTAATCCTAAGAATCCAATTAAAAAAATTGAAATCCTTTTTATAAAACTATCTTTTTCTTGCATAAACGTTTCCTCTTTTTTTAGTATAAGATAAAAATGAATTTTTATAAAGTCATTTATAGTAAACAATTATTTTTTGGCTTATAATATATTATATTATACGGGGAAAGGGGAATATTATGCCAAGTGTTGAAACTATTTCATTAATTCTTAATATTATAACTTATGTTTTACTTGGCCTTGTTTTAATAAAATCTTTTATTGGCTTAGGTAAAGGAATATGGAAAACAACATGTTCTTTTGTGGTTGCGATTATTTTATATATTTTAGTGATATTTTTAAATCCAACATTTACTCAAATATATTATGAAATTGATTTTTCTTTTTTGAATCAATCTTTTGTAGTTAATTCTCAAATAATTGAAGTTACTACAATTGGTGAAACTCTTAAACAGACATTATTTTGTTTATCTAGTGAAGTGGCTAATCAAAAGTTAGCTTTAAGCACTTGTGAAGCTTTAGCTAGATCAATATTATCATTTGTTGTATTTTTAATACACATGATTATTGTCGCATTTATAATTTCACCAATTTTTTCTCTTATTATTTACCATTTGCTTTTTAAACATATTATTGGTAAAAACTTAACTAAAAACCATAAAATTAGATGGGGTGGATTTTTAATTAATGGAGTAAAAGCGGTCGTAACCTCTTGTTTATTGTTGTCTCCATTTACTTCTTTAGTAAATCAAATTTCTACTTCTTCAGGAGATAATGTTTATTCAGGAGATAATGAAATTTTAAATGATTATATTAGTGCATATAATAATTCAATGCTTGCTAAAATATTTACATCAGTAAAAATTGATGATAAATCATTTGATATTGCTTTAACTCAATTTGTTACAAGAAATAAAATTGAAGGAGAAGATGATACATATGTTTCTTTTATGGAAGAATTTGGAATGCTTACTGATATTGCTTGTGAAGGATTACAAGAAGGTATTATTACTTTAGGAAACATAACAAATGATTATTCTCAATTTTTAAGCAAAGCTTTTGTTACTTTAGTTTTACAAAAATTTGCTAGTTCATCATTAGTAACTACTTTATTACCAGTTGCCTTAAGTGTTATCGTTAACGCTGATAATATTAAACAAGTTGTCGATTTAACTAGTGTTGATTGGTACAAAATTGAATGGGAAGATGAATTAAATACTTTATCGAGTGTCTATAATACTTTTTATGATTCAGGTTTAGTTGATTGCCTTTTTGATGAAGAACAATTAAAACAGTATCAAATTAATGAAGAAAATTACCAAATCATTAAAAATACTTGTTTAAAATTAAATGATTCAGAAGTTTTAACTGATGTTATGCCTTATTTATTAAGTTCATATGCAAAATCATTAGATGGAACTGAATTAGAAGGATTATTATCAAAAAATGTTGATGAATATTCAAATTTAGATATTGGAAATGAATTGGCTTCTGTTTGTGATACTGTTAAAACTATTTCTGAATTAGCAAATTATGCTTATAATACTCCAAGTGAAATAATTACTGAAAAAGAAAAATATTATATTAATCAAAATAATAGATATTATTTAACTATTGGTGATTTAATGGATCAAGATAGATTAAATAAATTAACTAATTTCTTAATGTCAGAAGAAGCAATTAAAGGGCAAAATGAAGAAGTTACTTTTAAATCTTGGGATGATAGAGATATCAAAACAGAAAATATTTTTAATGGTTTTGAAAAAATAGATGAAAAGAATGAATATAACGGAATATTAGATTCAACTCTTCTTATCAAAGGATTGCCTACATTAATTGAATATGGATTAAATTCTTCTGAAGATGTAAAAAAATTAAATATTACTGACATAATTGTTGAAGAAATAAGTTCATATGATAGTGCGGATTTAAAAAATGAAGTTAGTAGTTTATTAAATATTGTTTCAATTATTATGAATAATCCTAATTTACCTTTAGATGATAAATTCGATATATTTAATCAAAGTCAAGTTGATGAACTAAAAAAAATAACTGAATGGATTGATAAATCAAAATTAATAAAGAAAATAATTAAGCCGATGTTAACAAATCTTGTTGGTGAACAAGATATTATGGGATTAAAAATTACTGATTTTGATTTTGAAATTGATAATTTAGGTGAAGAATTAAAAAACTTACTTGATTTAACACCAAAGATTAAATCAATTCAAGATTCATTAGCAAATGGATTAAATGGTTTCATTGAAAATAAAAAATTATCAGAAAATATTAATGAAGTTTTAATTGGAGTGTATGATTGCAAGATTGTTAATCCAAATCCAGATAATGAGGGATTAAATAATTTTGAAAAATTATTACAGACTCTATTTTCTTCTGATGAATTAATATCAAATGGTTTTAAACAATTAGATGATAGTACTTTATTAAATATTAGAAAAAAAGGTTGGAAAAATGAAATAACTTCTATTACAGATGCTTTAGGCTCAATTAGTGAATTAGAATCAGTTTCAAAATTAATACAAGATGTTAATGATGGAAAAGAAATATCTATTCAAAATATAGATGGAAACGAAGTTAAAGTTTTAATAAATAATTTTACTTCTTCACAAATTGTTAGTCATTCATTAGGTAATATTTTGAATAAATATTTAAAAGAACAAATGCAATCAATGGGAATAAGTGTTGATTTTGAAAATGTCAGTGATTGGTCTAATGAAGCTGATAATTTGTCCAAAGCATTAATTTCTTTAAAATCATTAGATAATAATGGTTTTTCATTAAATACTTCAAATATTAATATTTATAATTTAACAAAGTATGATAATAGTGTTAATGATTTAAAATCACTATTAAAATCAATTTATAATTTACAATGTATTCGTGAAAAAATTGCAGATGGTACTTATGAAAATAAGTTTGGTGATCTTGTTTATAATTTAACAGAAAATGTTTTTTCTTCATATGTAAAAGAAAATGATGTAGCTAGCATTAAAGAAGATCATAATTTTAAAGAACAAACAATTTTATTTAATGAAAATAGTTATGTTTCTTGGAATAATGAAAATTATATAGAAGGAAATAGTGTTATTGATGATATATGTGCTTTAATTGAATATATTGTTACAACAAAAGACACCAATAATGATCTTGCTTTTTTTGAAAATAAAGAACTATCTCTAGAAAAATCAATTAACGAAAAAGAAGTTTTACAAGGATTACTTGAACGTATAAATAATATTTATATTTATCGTAGTTTATTTTCTAAAATGGTTCCTACATTAATTGAAGACAATGTTGAAAAATTAAATATTAATGGATTAGATTTTAAATATTTAAATAGGAATGTATTTGAAAAGCAAATGACATATTCTTTTGATCAAAAAAATAAGTATCGTGCTGATGAAATTTCTATTCGTCAAAAAGAAATAGCTAATATCGCAGATGTATATACTTCTTTTAATAATTTTATTGATCAAATTAAAGATAATGATGGAAATATTGATTTTTCTATTGAAAGTATTTCTCAAGATGGAACAACTGATGATTTAAATCGTTTATTAGTTAGTATGGCAAAATCAAAATTGTTTAACGATATTAAAGAAAATAATAGTTCAACTTTAGAAGATCATACATTCTTCCAAGAATTGATGAAATACATATTAGTTGAATCAACTTTATCAGAAAAAATGGCTTCTGAACAAACTCCAGAAGAATATGCTTTACAAGCTGTAAAAAGTATTAGCAATACAGAAACGAATAATGAATGGCTAAAATTAGAAATTGATAATTTTATTGATGCAATTAAAAATGCAAGTAAAATTTCTTCACTATTTAATGACGCTTCAGGAAATATGCTTGAAAACCTCGAACCAACAAATGTAAGTGATATGATTAAATCTTTTGCAAAATCAAAGTATTTAAACTATAAAAATGGACTTGGAAAATTATTAAATTCACAATTATCATCATCATTTGATGGTACAGGATTAATAATTGATTTTACTAAAGTAGGAAAAAAAGAAGATACTAGAATAAGTGAATGGAATGAAGAAGCTAATAATTTAGGACAGTTATTAATGGATTTAAAATCATTAAATGGAAATAAAATCACTTTTGATATTGAAATTAAATCATTAAATGTTGATACTTTAAAAAATATTTTAACTGATTTACATGCTTTAAAAGTTGTACAAAATAATAAT
>OLIW01000662.1_pt1 | contig 36581 bp, 28 predicted proteins | sample 1601321 | NCBI WGS metagenome assembly OLIW01 (sample SAMEA2452114, study PRJEB22498) | human gut metagenome
GCAGGCTTCGTCCGGCGCGCCGGGAAGCGTCCACGGCTCCAATAAGGGAGATAAAACCCCTATACTGGACCAATACGGACGGGATTTAACCGCCGCTGCAAAAAATAACGAATTAGACCCGGTTATAGGCAGGGACACGGAAATAGAAAGGATAATACAGATATTGTCCCGCCGGACTAAAAACAACCCGATACTGCTGGGTGAGCCGGGCGTAGGCAAATCTGCGGTTGTAGAAGGGCTGGCCCAGAAAATAGTCCAGGGCAGCGTGCCTGAAAATCTTAAAAACAAGCGCTTGATTGCACTCGACCTTACAGGTATGCTTGCAGGCGCCAAATACCGCGGCGAATTTGAAGAGCGGCTTAAAGGCGCAATTAACGAACTTAAAAAGGCCGGAAATATAATTCTGTTCATAGATGAAGTGCATACTCTTGTGGGCGCAGGCGCAGCTGAAGGCGCTATAGACGCGGCCAATATAATTAAGCCTATGCTGGCAAGAGGCGAAATGCAGACCATAGGCGCCACCACTCTGAACGAATACCGCAAATATATAGAGAAGGACGCAGCTCTCGAGCGCAGGTTCCAGCCTGTGACCGTCAATCCCCCCTCCCCTGAGGAAGCTGTTCAGATACTTATGGGCCTTAGGGATAAGTATGAAGCCCATCATAAGGTTACTATCTCAGACGAAGCGATAAAAGAAGCGGTTAATCTCTCAGACAGATATATAAGCGACCGTTTCCTGCCTGATAAAGCTATAGACCTTATCGACGAGGCCGCCAGCCGGGTAAGGATTAATTCCATGACAGTACCTCAGGATATGAAAGAACTTGAGGATAAGCTTAAAGCGCTTTCTGCCGAAAAGGAAGAAGCAATTTCCCAGCAGAATTACGAGCGCGCCGCATCTGTAAGAGATGAGGAGAAGGCTATTAAAGAGGATATGGAAAAGCGCCGCAAGGAATGGAACGATAAGACCCAGACTGAAAAGCCGGTAGTAACGGCCGAGCATATAGCTGAAATTGTTTCATCCTGGACTGGCATTCCGGTAAAGCGCCTTACGCAGGACGAAGCCGACAGGCTGCTTCACCTGGAAGAAGTGCTGCATAAGCGGGTAATCGGCCAGGACGAAGCGGTAGCGGCCGTATCACGCGCCGTCAGAAGGGCTTATGCCGGGCTGAAGGATCCTAAAAGGCCAATCGGCTCATTTATCTTCCTTGGACCTACCGGCGTAGGCAAAACCGAACTGTGCAAGGCTTTAGCCGAAGCGCTCTTTGGGGACAGCAGCGCGATGGTGCGCATTGATATGAGCGAATATATGGAGAAGCATACCACGGCACGTCTGATCGGAGCGCCTCCGGGATATGTAGGCTATGACGAGGGCGGCCAGCTCACCGAAAAAATACGGCGCAAGCCCTATTCGGTAGTACTGCTCGATGAAATAGAAAAAGCGCATCCTGACGTATTTAACGTCCTGCTGCAAATCCTTGAGGACGGACGGCTGACAGACGGCAAAGGCAGAACGGTAGACTTTAAAAACACCGTAATAATAATGACCAGCAATGTGGGCGCGCAGAATATACGGGATAAGAAAACATTAGGCTTCAGCAGCGGCACTCCCCAGGGTGAAAAGGAATATGAGGAGATTAAGGATATAATGACGTCCGAGCTCAAAAAGACCTTCCGGCCTGAGTTCCTGAACCGTATAGACGAAATCATAGTATTCCATCCCCTCAGAGAGGCTGATATTAAGGAAATCGCTTCCCTTATGCTCAGTCAGGTAATTAAGAGACTGGAAGAGCGCGGGGTATACCTTACCGTTACCGACGCGGCCCGTGATTTGCTGGCTAAAAAAGGCTTTGATCCTGTTTACGGCGCACGTCCGCTCCGACGCGAAATCCAGAGAACTGTCGAGGACAAATTAAGCGAAGAGCTTTTAGCCGGAACAATAAAACTCTCGGACAAGGTGCTCTTGGATGCCGAAGAGGATAAAATAACAATAAAAAAGCTGGACAGCGCAACGGCCGCTGATTCGAGCAAGGCTTCTGAATAATTTTTAGAAGCGCGGACCGCCGCTCAATATTAAATATATTGAGCGGCGGTCCTTTTTCCATATTGCCCCTGCATAATATAGCAAGAACAAAAGAGCGGTTTATAAATATTATAACTCAAAAGAAATCAATAACAGTTTTTAATAAATCTCTCATGTCTTCTTCTATGCCTAATTTATATATTGGTATATTAAACCTATCAGATAGTGTGCACTTAAGAATTTCATATCTAGAATCTGATAAGCGTATCTTGGAATTATATATTCCCGCCCAATCCTCACGAATATCCATAGGAAAAACAACTAAAGAAATAACTTTGCAGTTAACACAAGATTGTATGAAATTTATGGTTCGTTCTATGTATTCAGCTTCATCAAAGGGATTTACACATAAAATTACGGCATCAGGCTGTGTACCTATTAAAAAACTATACTGGGGTATATTATATTGCTTTATACTGCCGGTATCATAAGTAACCGTACCCGACTGAGAGCCTACCAGAATAATATCTTTTTTGTTCATACACAGCTCGTTAAGCACATAATTTAAATACCTAACCGTTTCATATTCTTTAATATATACTGAAGAATTATACCCCATAGGAAATACATAATCCATTCCATATAATAGAGCGCTTGGCTCTGTACCTATCTGACCAATATTATAGCCGGCTTCCAACAGCATCTGCCTCAGTTTAAGCTGTAAAGTAAATTTCCCTTGACGCGAGCTTGTACCAAAAACACCCAAAACAGGTTTGGATATACGATATAACATGCCGAATCTGCTTGGCGGTGCATATTGTACGCTGGGAAAATAAATATTACTGTTGTCATATTGCCCAAGATCATCAAAAGAATAAATCTTTTTGTTTCTTTTCAAGGCTTCATTAATTATACTATTTTTAAGCTCATGCCTATTTAAAAGCGAAGTCAACTCATCCGTATGACCCAAAATTAAAGTATCAAAATTATTCCACTCGATATCTTCTATGTTTTTTATCTGAATATTTTGAACCGAGGAATCCTTCATTATATGAGAGGTAGTAGACCCAACCGTAGCAGAATATTTAGTATCATAAACTTCGCATATTTGGAAATTTAATAAACTGTTGTATCTGATTAAACTGTGCATTTCTTTATTAAAAGGAAAGATTGCCGCCTTAGTTATCGAAAATAAAGAGGAATGAACTGCGAATGGTTTAATGATGTACTGCTTGACAGCTATTTCTTTAAATTTCTGCAATACCTCAACCATGCTTCCGGCCTTCTCATCCCTAATGAATTTAATTGCCTGAGCCGTTACATGCGCACATGCAAAGCTGTTACCGCCTATCATAATATATTCAGGCTTCGCCCACGCTACACGCTGTATTCCCCCTTTTGCCGCTATATTTACAATAGTATCGTCAATATATTCAAAATCACCAATTCTATTAGCACTAGAACCGGTTGTCACACCAATTACATTATCAAAAGCAGCAGGATATGAAATTGAACCGGAATTACTAAAGGCTGATATAATTACAGTGCCATTTTCGGTCAGCTTTTTGCAGATATCATATAATTCCTCATAATATTCACATATTTCCACACCAAGGCTTAAGTTTATTATGTCTGGTTTTTCCTTTTCATATATATAATTTAACACCCCTATTAAAATATTTTCATCCAAGCCATTGTCCAAGTCCGGTATCCCAATGACAGTAATTTCAACATCTGAATTATTACGGCTGATTATCCCAGAAATAGCTGTACCATGCCCAAACGAATCGTTATCCTTGTCGGCATTGATAATATATCCATCCTGATACTGCATAGAACATATATTGGTATTGGTGTTTTTAAAAATTGGATGCGTCTTATTTACCCCGCTGTCCACAATAACAACTTTCATTATTTCAGACCTCCACATAATATTGCGCTTGCATCTTCCACATTTGAGAATACAGGCCTTCCTTAGAAATTAATTCTTTATGATTACCGTATTGAACTATCTCGCCATTATCCAAAACCGCAATTTTATCACAGAATTGACAGCTGGACAGCCTGTGTGAAATATATATTGTCATCTTTCCCTTTGTTATATCATGAAATTTTGTGTAAATTTCAGCCTCAGCAATAGGGTCGAGAGCGGAAGTAGGTTCATCCAAAATGTCTATCAGAGCATCCTTGTAAATTAAACGCGCTATAGCCAGCTTCTGCCCCTCGCCTCCTGAAAATTCAATGCCATTGCTGTCAAACTCTTTATTTATGTTTGTATGTATACCTTTAGGCAGGGAATCAATTTTTTCTCCAAGCCCGCTGCGTCTCAAACATTCCAAAATCTCCTCATCGTCAGGATTTTCGTTAAAAGAAATATTTTCCTTAACAGAAAAGCTGAATAGTCTAAAATCCTGAAATACCGCGCCTATCAAGTCTATATATTCATTATATGAATAGCTGTTTATATTCACGCCATTTAACAATATAGCCCCTTCCGTCGGCTCATACAGCCGGCAGATAAGTTTTACGATGGTTGTTTTGCCTGCTCCATTGACGCCTACAAGTGAAAGGGATTCGCCTTCATGAAGCGCAAAGGTAATATTCTTCAATATATATCTGTCGGTATTGGGATATTTAAAATAAACATGGTCAAACTCAAGTTTTACATGCCTGTAATCCCTTTGCGGAATCACACCGCCGTCCGGCTTCTTTGATTTATCAGCTATTTCTATACAGTACCTGAAATCGCCTGCAAACAAACCAATTTGCATTATTTCCGCAGCCGCCCAAACAATAGAACTTATGCAGTTGGAAAAGGTAGATACCGACGTAGAATACATGGAAAAATCCCCTATGGGCAGCCCGTTAAATATCACCTGATAAGCCAGGATTAAATAAACCGCGCCCTCTTGAAGGATATTTGCTACAGTAGAGAAAATACCGTTGCGCCGTATTTCTTTATTATGCTGCGTTGACGTTTCAAGATATATCTCTATATTATCGTCTGCTTTGCTAAAAATCCAGTTCTGCAGACTGTTTATTTTTATTTCTTTACTAAATTCTACACTTTTCATTATATGAGTATAATAATGTGACTGGCGCATAATGGGTGCGTATCTCGGCCTCCACTTGTCCCAGGTTTTAAGATTAAGCCTGTCAGCCAGCATACGGCATGCCACTACTAAAGCTATAAATATAAATATTAAAGGCTGAATGGTAATTATAACTGCAGCCAGGCCGGCTGCGGTCAGGACTGAAGAAATAATGGTCGAAATCTGATCCAGAATCTTGGAAAAGTTTGTGCCGTCCTGAGCGCGCTGCATAAAATCGCGGATCTGAGGCTGCTCGGCATCGCTGTAAGGCATGTTCATTATTATTTGGCCTAAACTGTTCCTTATCTTTCTGACCGTTATATCCATCTGATTAAGCGCAAGCGCATCCAGTACAGAGCTTAATATTCCGGCAATAAAGTTGGACAGAGCAAGCATTACGGTATAAAAAAATACTTTTTGCCAGTCGCCGCCTAAAGTTATCTCATTCAATATCAGCCTCACAAAAATTATGGGTATAAACGGCGTTGCCGCGTTCAGCGCTATCTGCGGTATTTTTATATAAAATATAGTCCTGTTGGTCCGATATGCAAATTTAAGCAGAAACGCACAGTTGGCCCAAAGACCTTTTTTCTTCTTGCTCATAATACGCCCTCCTCCTCAGCATTATAATACTGAGCCTGCTTATTAAACATATCTGCATAAACCCCATTGCGTTCCATAAGCACGTCATGGCTGCCATATTCGACAATTCTTCCTTCCTGAAAAACCGCTATTTCATCGCAGAAGCGCGTAGAAGCAAGGCGATGTGAAATGAAAATCGCCGTCTTATCCGATATAATATCATTAAACTTAGTATATATTTCATTTTCGGCCAAGGCGTCCAGCGCCGCCGTAGGTTCGTCCAGAATAACCAAATCAGCGTCTTTATAGTACGCTCTGGCAATTACCAGCTTCTGCCCCTCGCCTCCTGAAAATTCAATGCCCTCCTCATCAAAATCCTTATAAATGTTGGTTTGCAGGCCCTTAGGCAGCGCCGCCAGCTTGGATTCCAGGCCGGCGTTTCTAACGGCCCTGTTTAGTTTATCTTCGTCAAGATCCTGATTCAACACTATATTGTCCAGAAAGGAAAATGAAAACAGCTTATAATCCTGAAAAACAACCGCCAGCGCTTTTAGATACTGCTCCCGCTTTATAACAGAAATATCCACCCCATAATATTTTATCATTCCCAAAGTAGGACGGTAAAGCCTGCAAAGCAGTTTAATAAACGTGGTTTTCCCCGCTCCGTTAAAGCCTACTACCGAAAGCTTCTGGCCTTTATATATTTTAATAGAAATATCCTTCAGAACTGCCTTCTCAGTATTGGGATAGGTAAAGGATACATGGTCAAACTCAAACATGGGCAGTTCGGCGTTCTCCTCCGGCAAATCATAAATTTCATTTTCAACGCTCAAAGAGCGCGTTATTTCTTTATATTTATAATAATCATCTATATATTTTGACAGGTATTTAAATTCTACGCATCTTGCGGCAAGCTCATTAAAAGAGTTGGAAAGATTATATACAGCGTTGATATATAAACTGAATTCGCCTACTGTTATCCTGCTTAAGACGGCCAGCCAAGCGACATAGCCGTAAGAAAAAAGCATTTGAACAAAATCTATCGTCTTGCTTATAATATTAAGCTTCATCTGCTTTGACAGAAATGTTTTATAACTTGAACTGAATTGAGATAATGATAAATTAAACTTATTGGTGAGTATATCGTTAGCTTTATTTACTCTTACTTCCTTGGCGTTGGCAAAATTAGTCATGGCGTCAAACAGATAATCAAATATTCTTGTATACTGCGTCATAACCGGCTGAAAACCGTAATCATTTTTCTGCAGCTTTTTATTAAGAAAATACCGTATGACAACCAGACCAAATAGCAGCAGCAGAACCGCCGGATGAAGCATTGCTATAATATAAGAAAAGCCAGCCAGCTTTAAAAAGCTTGTCAAAAAACCAAATATTATTAGAATAAAATCATTTACATGCACTTTGGACGAAACATAATTCTGAATATCACGTATTTTTTCATCCTCCTGTTTTTCATAGTCTAGTTCTAAAAAGCTGCGCATATAAAATAAAGCATTTTTTACATCGCTTCTGTTAACAGACATATTTACAAATACATTAAATAATGCTCTCAGGCCTCTCAGCAATGCAATACAGGCGATGAACAAACATATATAGAACAGAACCGTATTCCATTCCCTGCCTATTGTCAATTCGTCTATAATTAAAGCAGGAAATATAATATAAATAAACGGCTCGGCCGTATCCAGCACCAGGCGGATACTGGCGCCCGCAAAAGCTCTTTTGCTTATTTTCCATGAAAATCTGAACATAAATATAATATTTTTTATTAATTTCATGGCAGAACCCACCCTTTTATTAAATACAGATAACAAAATCCCAGAAGTATTCAATGGATAATTATTTAAAAACTTAATATAGTATGATGCATACGGAATAAATTGCAGCAGCCGGAAGTTTTCTTTGTTATACTCTATCGGCGCAGAGTTTCACATCCCTCGTATACCTTGGAAACAGGCAAATTGCAAATTGCTGAGGGGTAAAGTGAGCAAAAACCAAAATATGCTGATTTACTGCCCGGCAAGGCGCTTAAACGGCGTACCGGAATACATGGAATCAAATCAACACAGCAGAGACATAAATTCAGCTGTTTCTAACTGTGCTGTACCTCGTACACTTACGCTAATCATAAAGCGCCAGGCTTTCTATCCATTTTCCATCGGTATTTTTTTAGTCATTCTTATAAAGCGCTACAAAGAATATAAAATAAAATATGCATATTGTAAATAAATTGTAAGTTGAAGGCTGTATTATTATTTTAATAATGAATAAATTACATTTCAACTGTATGTAGAATGGCGGTATAATATTCCATATGCCTATTACATCCAACCAGAACACAGCATTCAACCGCACGTTGAATGCCCATAATAGCTTATAACCATATTTTCAAAATAAAAAGTCAGGCAAACCGCTTTATATTCTCCAAAGGGCATTCCCATGTGGCCAGAACCAGCTTGCCCTGCGGGAAGGTATCTGAAAACCAGGGACTGACACCCGGCTCAAAGGTATTTTTTATAATATGCGCCTGCTGGGAAGGCATATTGCCCTGAAGCAGCATAAAGCGTTTTTCTCCCGTCTGCGGATTAATTGCCATATCTACTACTATGACCACATGGCCCGGACTGCCTCCCCTTATAAATACGTCGCCGACGGCCAATTCCTCCTCGCTTACCGGTGCCATTTCTTTCTCCAGCGAGAGCGTGCTGGAATAAGCATAAACTATCCTTAAATAGTTATTAAAACTTTCGCGCGAGGAATCAGGCTGTGCGCTCTGAAGCCATGTTACCTCCTCTCCGTTTACATTGGGCCTCATCCCCTTAGCCCAGGAGGCAAAATCACAGTAAAAGCCATTGACAAAATGAAAGCCTATTTCCTCATAGCGTTCCTGGCTGTATAAATACTCCGCATACAAATGCATTACCACATCGGCACACTGTTCTAAATCTATGCCGGGCAGAGTATGCTCTAAAACCGCTTCATGATAGGAATTTAATTTTATGCTGCCGTCGTAATAATGCACCAATGAACCATCGGGCAAAAGGGGCAATTCCTGCAAAAAACGGCCAAAGCTGCCCTGCGGAGCAAGCATGCGCTCAAAGCCCTCCGGGACGTTAAAGCGAGTTATAACAGTATCCCCTTCAGGATTTATAAGCCTCTCGTTAGGCCTTCTGAATATAATAAAAGCAGCTGCGGCTATTATTAAAACAACAGCTGTTATAGTTATAAAGGGTTTCTTTCTCTTGCTCTTCATTTTCCGCCCCCTGATTTATATATTATTATTAAGTGCAAAAAAATAGAACGGCCGTTATCCTTATACGGCCGCTCTATATGTGCCATTTTAAATATACTCAAGCCTTGCCCGCCGCAATTTTGACGCAGCTCTGGTGTAATTTGCAGACTGAATTAGTCCCGTGCGTACGGCTGTTAAGGAAATGGATGCAGAAATGTCCCGTTAAATTATTCCCTGATACCTTATCAAAGCTGTGCCCGTAGCCGTTTATAGAAGCGGCGATAATTGTGCCGTTGACATTGACTGTTACAGGACGGCGGTCCCACGAATCCTTATTTCCGTAAAGAGAACGCCATTTAGCCGTATCCGAAGCAGTAACCGGCTCCACGTCCGCATGATTATAGCCGCCCGTTCTCTTAACTTTAAAGGTAGTACCCGTATAGAAATCGCACACTGTCACTACCATGCCTACGGTAAACTTGTATTTAACCGTCTTAAACCAGTCCAGATACTGTCCTGTCTTTCCTTTGCCCTGACCCGAAGTAGGCTTGGGCGTAGGTTTAGGAGTAGGCTTAGGCGTGGGCTTAGGAGTAGGAGTGGGGGTCGGAGTAGGGGTAGACCCCACCTTATCCGCATTTAAATCAACGGCTTCCATAGGCATCCTTATAGCCGAATTTTCATATAAGACAGAATTTGTTTTGGGTCCGACCGTACCCGTAGCAGAAATACCGTTATACTGCTGGAACAGCTTTACGGCATATTCGGTCAGTTCTCCATAATAGCCTGTTACTTTATAGCTGTAATATCCCAAATCCTTAAGCCTTGCCTGAAGATTAAGCACTTCGCTGCCGCTGTCCCCCAGGGTCAGATTGCCGTATTCAGACGCCGTTTCATCCACGCCCGGAGTAAGCCCGGTATCAATTATAGCCGTCTGAGTATCAGCTGCGGCCGGAAAAGCCAAGAGCGAAGTTAATATTGCAGCAAGAAGCATTAATGATACAAGGGTTTTCTTCAAGAAAGTCACCTGCCTAATTGTTACAACTTTATTACGGCTCTAATTATAGCACAGGTGCAGATATTTGTAAACCCCCAGTTATTAAACTGCTTGGCCCGGCATATTATTTATCAAAGGACGGCTAAACGGCGCTGAAAGCCAGCTCAAACAACGCCGTTAAATGCTCTTATAGGGAGAAAATATAAATGAAACGGAAAAAGACAGCTCAAACCATGTCCCCTGAAGCGGCGGAATATTTGGAGAACCTCTGGCAGGTCTGGCAGCAATGGCAGAGCGCCAAAAACATGTTTGAACAGGCGGTAGACCCGGACATGGTGGAATTTGCGATATACAATATGGAAGCCCGCAAAAAGCAGTTTAATTATATGGTTAAATATGCGCGGGAAAATCTGGATATCGACCCCCGCGCGCTGGCCATGATAGAACAGGGCATATTGATTTAAATTATGAAGGGACGTAATTAAGAATGGGGCTTGAACTGGATTGGACCGTTATTGGAATGCTCTTTTCCTCAATAGTGCTGATATACTTTTTCGGCCAGCTGCTTATGAAGCCGCTTAAGCCCGTCTTAAAAATAGCGGGCGTGCTTCTTCTGATCGCGGCCGCTGTGGGAGCTTTCAGCCTATTCTTCGGCAGCTGAGGAAAAAAACATGCCGCAGCCGTATGGCGGCAAAAATAAAGTACAGCCTTCAGGCATGGCCGTTAGTTCCACCCCCTCCGTATTAAGAAGCGGGGTTATTTTCACCTGCCTGTTAAAAACTCCCAGAACGCCCTCTTCAGAAGCGGTATCATTCTCAAACGGCAAATTTTCCCGAAAGTTTAAAAAATTTTTATCCAGCATGCCTTCAAAGCAGGTATCATTTGGATTGATAAAGGCGAATATCTGTCCGCTTTTGTCTGTCCTTTTTATAAGCAGCGCGCCTTCCCCCATTATAGTAAATTCGCCGCCGGCAAAAAGCGCGCGGTACTCCTCCCGGATTTTGCCCAAAGCCCTATACCATGCGCGCAGTTCCTCATTTTCCCTGCCCCAGCAGTACGCAGCCCGATTAAAAGGGTCGGCATATCCCTCCATGCCCGCTTCATCTCCATAATAAATACAGGCTAAACCAGGCATCATATATATTATCACAGCGGCCGCCTTTTCCCTGCCCAATCCAAGAGTATAGCCGTCAGGCGAAAGCTTGTATTCAGCCTGCTGCTTTTTGGACAGAGCTTTTTCTTCGGGCGCCCCGCCTAGAAGGGTAATTATCCTTACAGTATCATGGGTAGAAAGAAAGTTCATTAATGAATAAAACGCCGGCCGCGGATAATTTTCCTTTAAAGAGTTAATCCGCATTGCAAACATGCGCGCATCCTCTTTCCCCGTCAAAAGCGCTATAACTGCCTCGCGCAGGGGATAATTCATAACGCCGTCCAGTTCATCTCCCAAAAGAAAGCCCCGCCGCCTTGAATAGCTTATCTTATTTGAAGCGTCCTCCCATACCTCGCCTAAAATATAAGCATCCTCTTTGCATTCCTTAGCCGAAACTCTTAATTGCTTAATAAATTCATCAGGCAATTCGTCAGCAACATCCAGCCTCCAGCCGGACGCGCCTGCCCTGAGCCACTTTCTCACTATCCCCTTTGCGCCCAAAATATATTCCCGGTATGAAGGCTCCATCTCGTTCACGCAGGGCAGGGACCATACTCCCCACCAGCAGTCATATTTATCTGGATACTTTTCAAAAGAATACCAGCTATAGTACGGGGAATCCTCTGACTGATAAGCTCCTGTTTCGGGATATTCGCCCTCCCGGTTAAAATAGCGGCTGTTGCTGCCCGTATGGGAAAAAACCCCGTCCAGAATAATCCTTATGCCCAGAGCACGAGCTTTTTCGCAAAGCCGTGAGAATTCTTCATTTGTCCCCAGCAGTTCGTCCGTCTGCTCATAATCGCCAGTATCATATCTATGATTGGAATAGGCCTTAAAGATAGGGTTAAAATATATCACGTTTACGCCCAACTCTTTAAGATACATAAGCTTGCTTTCTATTCCCGAAAAATTCCCGCCGAAAAAATCGTCTGCGGGATAATAGCCTTTAGAAGGGTCAATTTCATACTGAGGAGCTTCCTCCCAGTTCAAATGCGCCTTGCGCCCCATAAAATCAATCTTCCCAGCCCGGAAAAATCTATCCGGGAAAATCTGGTACATAACCGCGCCGTGCGTCCAGGCAGGGGTAGCGTAAGCGGGGTTATATACAGTTATCTGAAAAGAGCGCATTTTATCCTCATGCTCCGATAATTCTCCCATGCCTCCCAGATTATAAGCATTATTTTGATAAAACAGCCGCTGTGAAGAGGTATCCAAAATAAAATAATACCAAAGCAGGCAGGAAAAATCAGGCGCAGAAAACTCCGCCTGATAAATAACGCTGTCCGCATTTTGGGCATAAAAATGCATTTCTATTAACTGCTCGTCTTTCTCCCAGAGCCGGAGCCATATTTTATTTATTTCCAGCCCTCTGCTGACTTTAAGCCTGACAGTTATTTTTGTGTTCCAGGGCGCCGCTCCAAAGGGGGACCTGTAAAAAACATCCTGCGAATTATGAATTACAGCCTGGAAAGCTTCCATATCTTCTGATTATACTCCTCTATGCTGCGGTCGCTGGTGAAATAATGCGAGCGGGACACATTGATAATGGCCTTTTTAATCCACTGCTCCCTGTCTTTATATACCTCTTCAAGCTGCGCCTGCTTTTCATAATAGCTGTCAAAATCCTTAAGGCAGAAATACGGGTCGGCGCCCTCGCCGTTGAGCAGATAATTCCTAAGTCCGGCTGTTTCATGAGTCATACTGCCCAATGTTCCGTCAGTCAGAGCGTCTATCGCCCTCTTGAGCAGATGGTTGTCGCTGTAATATTTATTTGCGTCATACCCTCCGTACCTGAGTATTCCCTCCGCCTCATGCGCGCTCATGCCGAATATAAACATATTTTCACTGCCCAGCAAATCATACATTTCCACGTTTGCCCCGTCCATAGTGCCTATGGTCAGCGCGCCGTTCATCATAAGCTTCATATTGCCTGTGCCCGAAGCCTCTTTTCCCGCCAGGGATATCTGCTCGCTTACATCCGCCGCAGGTATTATAATCTGAGCGTTGGATACACCGTAGTTTTCCACAAATATTATCTTCAGCCTGTCTTTTGTCAGCGGGTTGCTTTCCAAAAGCCCTTTGACGGCATTAATAAGAGTTATTACCTGCTTAGCACGAACATATCCGGGCGATGCCTTTGCGCCGAATATGAATGTGCGCGGATATCTGTCCGCCTTATTATCCACTATATCAAAATATATGGCCAGTATATTCAGTACATTGAGCAGCTGCCTCTTATATTCATGCATACGCTTAACCTGCACGTCAAAAATGGAATCGGGATTAATGTCGGTTTCTCCCTGCCTTCTGATATATTCAATAAACCTCAGCTTATTGCGCTTCTTTATCAGCTCAAATTTATCACGGAAATCCCTCTCCTCAATATGGGCTTCCAGCTGCGCTATCTGGGGCATATCATTTATCCACGAATCATTTCCCAAGGCTTCGGAAATAAGTCCGAATAGTTCAGGATTAGCCTGGAGCAGCCAGCGCCTGGGAGTTATTCCGTTTGTAACATTGACTATTTGAGAAGGATTAAGCGCGTTAAAATCCTTAAACAGTCGGTTTTTTAATATTTCGGTATGCAGCTTTGATACTCCGTTCACCTTATGGCATACCGACATGCACAAATTGGCCATGCGCACCTGATTATAAGCTATTACAGCCATATCGGACACACGGGCCAGATCATTGAGCCTGCTCTGGGCATTGGCACAAAACCGCCTGTTCAATTCCTTTATTATCATATATATCCTGGGCAATAGATTTTGTATGAGATATTCAGGCCAGCATTCCAGCGCTTCGCTCATAACGGTATGATTGGTATAGGAAAATACCCTTGAACAGATATTGAAGGCCTCTTCCCAGGGCAGAAGCTCTATATCTACCAATATGCGCATAAGCTCGGCAATAGCTATTGACGGATGGGTATCGTTTATCTGAACAGCCGCATAATCGGGCAGCAGGCGTATATCCAGCCCCAGCTCCTTATGCCGCTTGACTATATACTGCAATGTAGCGCTTGTAAAAAAATACTGCTGCTGGAGCCTGAGACTCTTGCCGGCATTATGGCTGTCGTCCGGATAAAGCACCCTGGAAATGGTCTCGGCCAGTTCCTTTTCGGCGCTGGCGCGTATATAATCTCCCTTTCCGAAATAGCTCATATCAATATATACCGGGCTGCGGGCGCTCCAAATACGCAGAGTGTTGGCCGTATGCGATTTATAGCCCGCTATAGGTATATCATAGGGCATTGCCAATACTTTTGTGCAGCCCTCCAGCGAATGTCGCATATTCCCGAATTCATCGTAATATTCTTTAACACTGCCGTAAAAATCAATTTCAAATTGCTCTTCAGGTCGCGGAACCTCCCATATGCAGCCATCTGCCAGCCAGTTATCCGGCATTTCAATCTGCTGGCCGTCCACAATTCTCTGTCTGAAAAGGCCGTAATCATACCTTATGCCGCAGCCCATAGCCGGCAGGGAAAGAGTTGAAAGGGACTCCATAAAGCAGGCTGCAAGGCGCCCCAGGCCGCCGTTGCCCAAACCGGGATCCGGCTCCGCCTCCGCCAAAGTATCTATATCCACGCCCATACCTGCAAGCGCCTTGGTATAAAGCTCCAGCTTGTTAAGGGCTATAAGATTGGATTTAAAGAAACTGCCCGTAAGAAATTCCAGAGAGAGATAAAACACCATTTTTTTCTTGTTCTTCTCTATGCTTTCATTGGTATTGAGCCAGTCTCCCATTATCTCGTCCCGCACGCACATAGCCGCGGCCTTATATATTTCCAGCTCGGACGCTTCCTCTATCAGCCGTCCAAAATGCCTTTTAAGCTTTCCCCTTATATTCTCCTTGAGCTGTTCTATTTCTCTTTCCTGCGTCATTTCCTTCATTAATCCCTCTCCTTTTTAAGGCTGTTGTAAAGCTCCATATATAAACCTGCGCTTTTATTCCAGGAATAGTCCTTTTTCATAGCCCGGCGCATAAGCTTGGCCTTTAATTTCTCCTCCCTGCATATATTTATTGCCCGGCGGATAGTATAGGCCATATCATGAGCGTTGTAATTAGCAAAGGAAAAGGCGAAGCCTTTATCCTTATATTCATCATAGGGCTGCACCGTATCCTTTAAGCCGCCCGTCTCCCTGACTATGGGCAAAGAACCGTACTTCATGGCTATAAGCTGGGACAGGCCGCACGGCTCAAATTTGGAGGGCATTAAAAACAGATCGGAGCCGGCATACAGCAGCCTGGCCAATCCCTCGTCATACATAATATTAGCCGAAACCCGGCCCGGATACCGGCCGGCCATGCTCCTGAAAAAGTCCTCGTATTCCCTTTCCCCCGTACCCAGCACCGCAAGCTGGAAATTATCCGTTTGAAGCAGCTCATTGAGCATCGCACGGATAAGGTCTATCCCCTTTTGCTCCACCAGCCTGCTTACAACGGCGATAACGGGAACACTTTCATCCTCCTCCAGGAAAAGCCGGCGCTGAAGCTCCGCTTTATTTTTTTTCTTGCCGCTTAGAGCTGAAGCAGAAAACGCAAAAGGTATGTAACTGTCCTTTTCAGGCGAATAAATATTATAATCCAAACCGTTTAAAATCCCAACATAATCCTCTCCGCGCGCTCTGAGCACCCCGTCCAGCCTTTCGCCGTAATAAGGGGTTAAGGTCTCCTGAGCGTAGGCAGGGCTGACCGTTGTCACCTTATCCGCATAAACCAAACCGCCCTTTATAAAGCTGGCGCCTCCGTAAAATTCCAGTTTGTCCGGAGTAAACATACAGTCGGGCAGGCTTAACAATTCCTTAAGCAAATCTATGCCGTAAATACCCTGATACTTGAGATTATGTATGGTAAAAACCGATTTAACCTCAGGCCGGTTAAGCTCTCCCTCCCTGAGGAGCACGGGCAGCATGCCCGTCTGCCAGTCGTTGGCATGAATAATGTCGGGCGTGAATTTAATCAAATCCAGCCCCATAAGCACTGCCTTGCAGAAAAAGGCATATTTTTCCGCCTCTCCCTCAGCATAGCCGTATATTCCCTCGCCGCCGAAATAATACTCGTTATCTATAAAATAATATACGGTATCATTGTGGATCAGCTCAAAAAATCCCGCGTACTGCCTCCTCCAGCCCAGAGGAACATATATATAGCCCAGATATTCCATCTTTTCAGCCATTTCTGAGGGAATAGCCTTATATTTAGGCAGTATCACCCTGGCGTCTGCCCCCAGGCCGTTGAGCGCGCCGGGAAGGGAGCCTACAACATCAGCCAGGCCTCCCACTTTGGCAAAAGGAGCGCATTCGCTTGCTGCAAATAATATTTTCACCACAGGCCTCCTTAAACTATAACATTCTTGCCTATTACCACCGGGTAGTTTTCCTGTCCTATAAGACGCTTGCCGTGCCTGATTACAACTGATTTATCCAAAATCACATATTCCAAATCGGCATTCTTCTGGAGCTGTGAATCCTGCATAACTATGCTGTTGGTAACAACCGCATTCTTAGCCACCTGTACTCCTCTGAAAATTATGCTGTTTTCCACTTTGCCGTCTATAACGCAGCCGTCTGCTATCAGGGAATTGCTGACCTGCGCGTTATCCCCGTAAATAGTGGGCACCTGGTCCTTGACTTTAGTATATATCCTGTTGGGTCCGTTAAATATTTCATCGCATACCGCAGGCTCCAGCAGGCGCATATTGCAGTAATAATAAGAAGCCAGGCTGTCTATGCGGCCCACATATCCGTCAAAGGGGCAGGCGTAAATATTGTAATTCTCAATATTATGCACAAGCACATCCATAACAAAATCATGCATTCCCCTTGAAATGCACCGGCCAATCTGGTAGGCCAGAAATTCCTTCTCCATAAAATAAATGCCCATAGATATCTTATTGGAAAAGACTCGGTGCGGGCTTACCTCCATATCCGTTACCCGCCCGTTTTCATCCGTCAATAAAGCCACATGCCGCACCGGAATACCTCCGGCAAAGCTCTCTTCATTATAAAGAATGGTAATATCCGCATCCTTCTTTATATGAAAATCCTGCAATGCGTCAAAAGTGGTATTAAAAATGAGATTCCCTCCGGCCAGCAGGACATATTTCTGCTTAGAGCGGTCTATATAGTCCATTATGCCGTTCAGCAAATCTATGTCCCCCTTATAATTGTCCCCGCTGTCCTTATTTACATAAGGCGGCAGTATAAATAAGCCGTGCAGCTTGCGGTTTAAATCCCATTCTTTTCCCGAACCCAGATGGTCCATGAGCGAACGGTAATAAGCCTGGGTGGGCACGCCCACATTTACAATGCCCGAATTGACCATATTGGAGAGTATGAAATCTATAAGCCTGTACCGTCCGGCAACCGGAACGGCTGCCACTGCGCGCGCCCGCGTCAGCTCATTGAGCTTTATATCGGCGCCGCCAGTCATAATTATGCCCATAGTATCCCTCATACCGCTTCACTCTCCTTTACAAGCATATCTTCAGTAACATTCTTTTCCAGCATTACACCGCAGCCTATGCGCGCATCAGCGCATATTTCCGCTTTTTCGCCTATAAGGGTAAGCTCCTCGCAGTATGCGCTCTTTTTAAGCCGGACATTAGGACTCTCGCTGCCTATAACGGCGTTCCGGCCTATAACCGCGCCTTCGGCTATCACCGCGTTATTGACAACGGCGCCCTCTTTTATAATGCTGTTCGGCATTATAATGGAATTATACACCCGGGCGCCCTCTTCAACAATTACGCCCGTTGACAGCACCGACCTTTTAACCGTCCCATATATCTTGCAGCCTTCTGTAATAGCGCAGCCGCTGACATTGGCCCCTATTGAAATATACTGCGCAGGCTGGCCGCTGTTGCGGGAATATATGCGCCATTCGTCGTCGTTTAAATCTAATACAGGCTCGGCTCCCAGCAAATCCATATTGGCCTCCCACAGGCTTTTAACTGTGCCCACATCCTTCCAGTAGCCCTTAAAGGAATAGGCGAAAAGCCGCCTGCCGTCATTCAGCATAGAGGGAATAACATCCTTGCCAAAATCATTGGAGCTGTCTGCGCGCCCCTCATCCTGCTCTAAATACCGCTTTAAAACCTCCCATGAAAATATGTAAACTCCCATACTGGCCAAAGTGCTGGCCGGCTTTTCAGGCTTTTCCATAAATTCACGGATTCTGCCCTGCGCATCCGCCGCCATTATACCGTATCTGCCAGCCTCGCTTAACGGCACGTTAAATACCGCTATAGTCGCGTCCGCCTTATTTTCCTTATGGAAATTGAGCATAAGCCGGTAATCCATTTTATAGATATGGTCTCCCGAAAGCACCAGCACATTTTCGGGCGAAAACTGTTCCAGAAACTGAATATTCTGATATATGGCGTTGGCAGTGCCCTTATACCATTCTCCCTTCTTCCCCCTTACAAAGGGAGGCAGCACAAACACGCCGCCGTTTAATCTGTCCATATCCCACGGCTGTCCGCTGCCGATATAGGTATTAAGCTCCAGGGGCTGATACTGTGTAAGCACGCCTACGGTAGTTATGCCCGAATTGGCGCAGTTGCTCAGGGGAAAATCTATTATCCTGTACTTTCCCCCAAAGGGTACGGCCGGCTTAGCTATCTTACTGGTAAGCGCGCCTAATCTGCTCCCCTGCCCGCCGGCCAGAATCATCGCAACGCACTCGCAATTCCGCATTATAACTTTCCTCCTAATAATATTTAATCTTTATTTACCCGCGCCGCTGCATTTAACCTTCGCTTAAAGCATGCGATTATTTTTAACTTTAAAAAGTTCCAGGTCCCGCGGCGCCCGGCGAATATTTTAAGCGGGCAAAAACCCGCTTAAATTCAAACCTCTGTTTCTTCTGCTACAGGTTCTGTCTCAGCTTTGCGCGGGCGCAGAAACAGAGCCGACATGGGCGGAATATGAATATGCAGCCTGTTGGCCTGCCTGTCCTGGGGAAGTTTTTCAGCCGCAAAAATCCTGCCTTCCTCTAAAAGCCCAGAACCTCCCCAGCGCTTATCATCTGTATTAAATACAACTTCATATTCTCCGGCATAGGGCGCGCCCATCCAGTAATCAACTCTGGCAACAGGAGTAAAATTAATGGCGGCGATAATAATATCTCCCTCCTTAACTCCCTTGCGCATAAAGCTGTAAACACTTGACGAGGCGTCGTCCGGATTTATCCATTCAAAGCCTGCCCAGGAGCAATCCTGCTCCCAAAGCGCTTTATTTTCCTTATAAAACGCATTCAGCGCCCTGGAAAACATATATAAATCCCTGTGGGTCTCATATTTAAGCATAAACCATTCCAGCGCCTCATAATATTTCCATTCAGCAAACTGACCAAATTCACTTCCCATAAACAGCAGCTTTTTGCCCGGATGCGCATACATATAGGCCAGATAGGTCCGCAGGGAAGCAAATTTCTGGTAGTAATCCCCGTACATCTTATCCAGCAGGGTCTTTTTGCCGTGCACGCATTCGTCATGCGAAATAGGCAGGATGAAATTCTCGTTAAAAGCATACAGCATTGAGAAATTCATGAGGCTGTGGCAGCCGCTCCTGAAAAGCGGGTCGGTTTCCATATATTTCAGCGTATCGTTCATCCAGCCCATGTTCCATTTGAAATTAAAGCCCAATCCGCCCTCGTGGACCGGAGCAGTAACCATAGGATAAGCGCTTGATTCCTCCGCAACCATTAAGGCTCCCGGCCATCTCTTAAAAATCTCGGTATTCAGCTTTTTAAAAAATTCTATTCCCTCAAGATTGCGGTTATCCCCCTGGCTGTTGGGGCTCCATTCTCCCTGGGAACGGCCGTAATCACGGTAAAGCATACATGAAACTGCGTCCACTCTCAGCCCGTCTATATGATATTCGTCCATCCAGAATACAGCGCTGCTTATCAAAAAGGAGCGCACTTCATTTTTGCTTACATCAAACTGCAATGTGCCCCACTGCTTCTGCTCGGCCATAGAGGAATTGGGATATTCGTATAGCGGAGTGCCGTCAAAAAGCCTCAGGCCCTGCTCGTCCTTGGGAAAATGCGCGGGCACCCAATCCATAATTACGCCAATGCCCTTTGAATGCATTGTATCCACAAAATATTTAAAATCCTCAGGTGTTCCATAACGGGAGGTAGGGGCAAAATAGCCCGTAACCTGATAGCCCCACGAACCGTCATAAGGGTGCTCGCATACAGGCATAATTTCCAGATGAGTATATCCGTTCTCCGACAAATATGCGCTTAAACGGTCAGCCAGCTCCCGGTAATTATAAAAGCTGCCGTCCCTGCGGCGTATCCAGGAACCCAGATGCGCTTCATAAATAACCATCGGCGAATTATAATATGTACTGCGGCTCCGCTTTATTCTGTAAACAGAATCGTGCCATTTATATGAATCGCACCAGGTGCATGAAGCGGTGCCCGGCCTCAATTCAGAAAAACGCGCGCATGGGTCGGCCTTATATACTATATTCCCGTCAGCATGCTTTATTGCGTATTTATATAGCTGACCCGCCTCCAAATTCTCTATATAGGCTTCCCAGATGCCGCCGCTTTGAGGAATAAGCTGCATCATATCCCTGCCGCACTGCCAATCGTTCCACTGGCCGACTACGCTTATCTCCTGAGCGTTTGGGGCCCAGACGGCGAAATAAAAGCCCTCAAGCTGCCCGGTACTGTTAAAAACGGGACGCGCTCCAAGCATATCTGCCAGCTCGGAATGTGTCCCGTCATGAAACATGGCTATATCATCGTCAGTAAGCATACGGCTCTTTAAACGCCCCTTTATTCCGCTGCTCATTCTTTCGCCCTCCCTATTTTAATTTTAATCTTTATTTTATTTTAACAAACCGGAGAGCGCATGTCAATACCGGCATTGGAAATATTGTGTTAAATTTTGAATGAAACGGGCACGCCAAAAGCACGCGACTGCATAAACTGCGCATATCCGGAAAGCAGACCCGGAAATACTATTCCCGATAATTTATTTGCAAATCATGCAAGACGGCGGACAAGGCATCTACGGGACACAAATACTATTATAAAAATTTAAATTGCAAATTCAAACTGCCTCTAAACCGCCGCCTCCTCGCAGTTAGCATTCAGGGGCACCATTATGCTGAATATGCCGCTTCCCTGCTTATCATAGCGCTGCACGTCAAAAGCCGCGTTTGAAGCGTCCAGCTCCTTGAAATTGCGCAGTATTTTCAATACCTCCAGCTTTATGCTCTCCAATACGCCGCCGGCAATTTCTGCGCGGTCGGCCATAAGCACGTTTTTCAGCCTCTCCTTGGCTACGCTGCCCGATTTGTTTTTCCTTGAAAACAGTTTTTTTATAAAGCTCATATGTATACAACCTCCTCAGCCCGCTTTAGCTTCAATCCCCAATAATCTCATAAAAAAAGCGCCTATCCCGCTTTTGCGCAGCTTATAATTGACAGGCAGCGCTTCTCCCGCTATCCGCCTGGCAATCTCGCAGTAAGCAATGCCCGAACCGCTTTTAAATATGTTTACCACCGGCTCTCCCAAATTGGCGGCGCGCACTACCAATTCATCCTCAGGTATTATGCCGATGGTTTTTACTCCCAGTATGTCCTCTATATCCTCTACGCCCAGCATATCTCCCCTTTTAACCATATCCTCCTTCATCCTGTTGACTACTAAGGATGTCTTTAAAACATCCGAAACCCCCAAAAGACCTATAACCTTATCCGCATCCCTTATGGACGCGACTTCGGGAGTGCACACCACTATAGCCTCGTCCGCGCCCGCTATCGCATTCTTAAAGCCTTGTTCTATCCCCGCAGGGCAGTCTATCATGACGTAATCATAAGCAGCTTTTAATTCAAGAAGCAGTTCCTTCATCTGCTCTTCATTTACAGCGTTTTTCTCTCTTGTCTGGGAAGCAGGCAGCAAGCACAGCTTTTCATTCCTTTTATCCTTTACAACCGCCTGTTTCAACCTGCACCGGCCCTCAAGAACGTCTACAATGTCAAATACAATCCTGTTTTCCAGCCCAAGCAGCAAATCCAGATTCCTCAGGCCGATATCCGCATCCAGCAAAAGCACGCTGTGCCCCTGAGCGGCCAGCGCGCTTCCGATGTTGGCGGTGGCGGTGGTCTTGCCCACTCCGCCCTTTCCAGACGTGACTACGATAACTTTACCCATCTTCTCTTCCTCCGTATTTTTTATAAGCGATTTATTTTGCGGCGCCGCCTGTGTCTTAATAACAATCAGGCGCTGTATATGCGCAGAGGGACTTTTAATCAACTAATATATTCCCCCCGCTTTTATAAACCACCTTTGAAAAAGAATGGGATATTATGCCTTCTTTTGACTAGCGAGCGCCCAGGCTGATAAAGCCGGCATCCATTAACTCAGCGGCGCGGTTGAACCAGTTGCCGTCATTCAATACTACGCAGATAAGCTGGATATCGCCGCGTTTGGCCGAAGCGCAGAGGCAGCGCCCGGCGGCCTTGGTAAAGCCTATTTTTATTCCGTTGGCCCCTTTATAATTGGCCAGCAGCTTATTCTTATTATGAAGGTATCTTATTTCCCCCGTATCAGGATTTTCAAACTTCTTGTCTTTAGTGGCTACGATTTCCCTGAAAATTTCATTTTTCATAGCTTCAGAACAGATTAACGCCAAATCATAGGCGGAAGTATAGTGGTCAGCGTCATGCAGTCCGTGAGGATTTACAAAATGGGTATTTTTAAGGCCCAGCACCTGCGCCTTTTCATTCATAAGCTCAACAAAGCCTTCAGGCGTACCGCCTACAGCATAGGCCAGCGCCAGCGCCGCATCGTTGCCCGAAGAAAGCATTAAACCGTATAAAAGCTCCAGAACTGTCAACTCTTCCCCTTCCTTAAGATACATGGACGAGCCCTCCACCCTTACCGCATCCTCCGGAACGGTTACTAATAAATCAGTCGGAGCGTTTTCCAGAACTATAAGGGCGGTCATAACCTTAGTAGTGCTGGCCATAGGCAGACGCGCCTGCGCGTTGGATTCCATAAGCACCTTATTGTCCTCCGCGTTAATTACTATATAGGCCGAACCCGACGCCTGGCTTTTCTCCGTCATATATAAATTTGTAAGCAGCAGCACGGCAGACAGCGCCAGCGCTGCAAACAGCTTAATTCTCTTCAAATTATCCCTTCTTTCCGCAAATTTCGCATTTCAGCGCATATATAATCCGGCTTTTTATAATTAGAACCTCTTAAAGCCGCTCGCTTTAAGACGTCCAAAAAGCCGGAAGCTTCAAATTAAAATAACCGGGGGCAAAGGCGCTCCCGGTCAGTCCTCAGCCTTATGTTTATTATTCTTCGTCCTTATGCAAAACATACGTATAGTTTTCCTGTTTTTCGCCGCAATTTTCAAAAGCATCCCTTATTTCGCGTATAAGACCGGGGAACGCATCCAGCAGCTTGTCTATGGTTTCGTTCTGCTGTATGGGCAGGAATTTAATCATATTATCCAGTAATACAAGGAATCCGGTCGGCTTGACAGATATACCCGCGCCTGCGCCTCCGGCAAAGGGAAAGCGCGCCCCGTCCTGGTCGTTGGCGCCTGCGGTTTTTTCCACCTCGCCGTATTCACCGCCGCCTGCAACAAACCCAAAGCCCACCTGGGAAACGGGAATAATTACCGCGCCTGAATCAGAAAAAATAGGTGAACCTACTACGGTATTGACGTCAATCATGCTCTGAAGATTTTCAAGAGTGGACGACATTATGTTTTCTATTGGATGTTTTTCCATAAGCCTCTCCTCACTTAAATAATAACTTACAAATAATATGTAACACTTTAACCTTAATTATACATTCTCCATCAAGTAAAAAAACGCTGTTATTAAAATCCGGCTCTACAGCAACCCAGGAATTATTTTTAATTTTGGATACGGCAAAAGACAGCGCTGAATAAACAGCCCCCGATAACAGCGCCGTTTTATCCGCTCTGCCCGCTCCCGCCTTAATTTCAAGCTGCAATTTTTTAAGAACAATGCCTGAAAGCACTGTCCCCGCCTTTATTTTTGAAGGCTTTTTCTTTTTCTTCTTTTTCTTTACACGGATGCCAAAAATATAAAGATTTAATTTGTGCTCTGCAAATGCAAAATGAAGCGCGCGCTTTAATGCGGGCAGCCCAAAAAGCATTATATCCCCCTCTATAATGCAGTCGGTATTCCTTATAAGCAGGCGCAGTCTCAATCGCCAGGTAAGCGCCGCCCCAACAAGCAGCACGCCTAATGTCAGGATAACATAAAGCAAGCCCTTCACCTCAGATTAAATTGTGCGCCAAATCCCGGTTTTTAAACTTGCTTTTTGATAAAAATATATATTGCCGCTGAGCGCCGCCGCCCGTAAAGGACTTTGGAACTTTCCTACATGTCATTAACGGGCGCCTTCTTATTTAACAGCTCATGCATAACTATCATCAACGCTAAAATAATCAGCAAATAAACAGGCAGCAGCGCCACATTAATATTATTAGCAATAAGACCGAATACAAACGGCATAATGCAGGAACCCACATAAGCGCTGGCCATTTGGACTCCTATTATCGCCTGGGACTTGTCCGGACCGAAATGGCCGGGCGTTGAATGTATAATACATGGATATATGGGAGCGCAGCCCAAGCCTATAACAGCCAGGCCGATAACCGACACAACGGGCGCGGCTGGCAAAAGCATTGCGGCAGCGCCGGCGGCAATTAATACCTGCCCCATCCGAATCATTTTCGCATCGTCAAGCTTCATAGTGATAAATCCGCATACCGCGCGGCCAATTGTCATACCTATAAAAAATATGCCAGCCAGGCTGGCCGCAGTTTCGGCAGGCACTCCCTTATAAAGCGTCAAATAACTGCTTGCCCATAGGCTGGCTGTCTGTTCCAGGGCGCAGTAGCAGAAAAAACAAATCATCACTTCCCTGACGCCGGGAATTTTAACAACCTCCCTTAAACTGAGCGCCTTGCCTTGGATTTTCTCCCCTTCCTTTTGTCCGACGGCTCTTCCCTTCCAAAGCGGCAGGCTCAGAAGCAGAACGGCCGTCAGCGCAATCTGAATAAACCCTATATAACGGTATCCCGCTTCCCAGCCGCGGCCGCCTGAGAGCGCATAGCCCATAATGTACGGTCCAAGGGTCGCGCCTATTCCCCACATGCAGTGCAGCCAGCTCATATGCCTGCTCTTATAATGCAGAGCCACATAATTATTCAGAGCGGCGTCTACGCTGCCCGCCCCTAATCCATACGGAACAGCCAAAATGCAGAGCAGCCAAAATGACTTTGAAAAAGAAAATCCCATCAGCGCAAAAGCAGTTACGGCAACACTGATAACCGTTACCCGTCCCGCGCCCAGCCTGCGGGTCAGCCTATCGCTCATCAGGCTGGAAATAATTGTTCCTAAAGCGATAATCATAGATATGATACCCGCATAAGAGACAGGCACGCCGAACTGCGGGTACATGCTGGGCCATGCAGCTCCCAGAAGCGCGTCGGGCAGTCCCAGGCTTACAAAAGCAAGATATATTATAGCCAAAAGCAAATGAATCAAATTAACGCCCCCAATATTTTGCCGCCCTATTTAGCGGCAGGTAAATTTTCTGCATAAGTATAACGCGCAAACCATAAAATAGCTACTAAAATTTTTTAATTCCCGCAATTCAGCAATATTAACAAATATATCTCACTTATCTAAACCTCCATAATAAAAAGAGGCAAAGCCGCTCGCTTCGCCCCAACAAACACAGCGCCGGTATAAAAAGGATAACACATATTTCCCCTTGTACACCAGCGCTATACATAACAAAAAATTATATTTCCAGCACTATGCCGTCATAGGCTACTATAAAGCCCTTAGGCACAGCCGCAGCTACGGCATCGTCATAATCCATGCCGCCGTTATGCGAAAAATGGCTCAGACAGAATATGGTGCTGCCGTCAGCGATATTCTCCCTTAACATGCGCTCGCGCACCTTAATATTATCAGGGAAGCCCTGATGCCCGCCCGTCATGCCCGCTTCGCGCACGCCGCAGGTGCATTCCAGCAAAGCAAGATCCAAATGCCTGTCCTTAAGCATCTCCCAGGTTTCCTCCAGATAATAGCCCGAATCATGTCCGTAAAAAAAGGTCTTGCCGTCCTTTTCCAGAATAAATACCAGGCATTCCTGGCCGGGATCGTGCCGCGCCGGACAGGCCGTTACCTTTATGCCGTTATATAATTTAACATCCCCGGCATGCAGCGTTTCAAAATTCATTTTGCCCTTCTGCACATAATTATCCACGCTGCTCAGCTTTTTCCCGCAGGCCTCATTGCCCGCCACAGTTAAGTGCGCCATCTGGTCGTAAGTGCCAGTATAGCCGAATGTACGGCAGAAAAAATCGTCCACATAAAAATGGTCCTCATGTGAGTGAGATAAAAGCAGCGTATCAATTTTGGCCAAATCCAAATGGTTTTGATACATATGCATCAATGTATCGCACGAATAATCAATCATGCAGTGGTCGTCCACAATGACGCCCGAACGGGTACGCAAGTTCCTGCCTCCCTTTTCAAAAGCTCTTTTGCATGCATCGCAATTACAAAAAAGCGCCGGAAAGCCCTCGGCCGCAGCCGTGCCTAAAATCTGTACTTTCATTTTTATTCTCCTCCATACAGCTAAAAATACTAAGCTGTTATTTTTCCCGTCAATTAAGATTCTTTCTCTTCTTCAGGCTCAAGCGCGCTTAATTCTTCTTGGTTCCTGGGCAGGTCATTTAAAGAGGAAAGCCCGAAATGACGCAGAAATAAATCGGTTGTTCCAAAAAGCATGGGACGGCCCAGGGTTTCCTTACGCCCCATTTCCTGGATTAAACCCTTCTGGAGCAGCCACATGACCGAATAATCGCATTTGACTCCCCGTATTTCCTCTATCTCGGCGCGTGTTATTGGCTGCTTATAGGCTATTATGGATAATACCTCCAAGCTGGCCTGGGAAAGGGATTTCTTTTGGACAGGATTCAATAAATCCTCAAGCTGGGCCTTATATTTTTCATTAGTGCACATCTGAACGCTGCCGCCAAAATAAAGCACCTTTATCCCGCTGTTTTCACCATATTTTTCCTGAAGAGCATCCACCGCCATAGCCAATTCAATCTGGGTTATTTTAAACGCCGTGCATATCCTGCTGACATCAAGGGGTTCGCCCACAATAAACAGCGCCGCTTCCAGCGCGCCTGCCAGTTCCTCCTGATTCATTCCTCTTCCACCCCCTGGCTTGTCTCTGCAAGCTTTATAGAAATATCCGCAAACAGACTGTCCTGCCTGATAAGCAAAAACCTCTGCTTGCATAGCTCTAAAAGAGCCAGGAAGGTTGCAATTACCTCCTGGCGGGAGCTATCCGTCTCAAAAAGCGAATAAAAGCTAATGCGTTTTTTATCATTCAGCCTGCGCTTAAGATAGGTCATTTTTTCGCGCACGGAAAACATATCCCTTCTTATCTCGCGCACGGCGGCGGGAGCGCGCTTTTGCTCTACGCGGGAGAGCACCTCCCTGAAAGCTTCCATAAGCGCCTCCAGGGACACTTCCGAAAGCTCAAAGCGCTTGTCAAAATTCAGTTCCTGAGGCAGCTTATAATAACGCCCCTCCAGCTTTTGCTCGTTCTCCCTGAGCTTTTGGCTGTTCTCCTTAATCTGCTTATACTCTTTAAGCCTTCTGATAAGCAGCTGCTGAGGATCCTCTTCATCCTCCGCAGGCGCCGGGGGCTTAGGCAGCAGGGAACGGGATTTTATCTCCAAAAGCAGCGCGGCCATTGCAAGAAATTCGCTTGCCGAATCCATATCCGGCTCTGAAAGCGCATCCATATATTCCAGATACTGCTCGGTTATATCCGAAACAAAAATATCCTCCACCGCAATTTTGGATTTATTTATGAGATGCAGCAGCAAATCCAGCGGCCCTTCAAACTGCTTTAGCTTAAATTCCATAAATTACAAATATATCAGCCCGCAAATCCAGTCAAAGGCACTCAGAATATATCCGCTTACCATCTCAATAAAGCCCGACGTTCCGCCAAAGATTATCAGCATCATCAGGATTATAGTTCCATGCCTGTCCAGAAAAGCAAATATGTTTCGGGTATTAAAGCTATAGAAAAATTCCCTTACTACCTTATATCCGTCCAGCGGAGGAAGCGGAATGATATTAAATACGCACAGGGTGATATTGACAATTATTAAATAACTGAAAATCTCCGTAAGCACCTGCGCCCAAATGGCCGGATCTGCAAATATATAAAGTCCGCATGTATAATTAAGAAAACACCATAGATTTACAACTATGAAAGCCAGGATAATATTAGCCAGTACGCCCGCTATTGAAACTATTATCATGCTTCGGCGGCCGTTTTTAAAATTGGCCGGCACTATAGGCACGGGCTTAGCCCACCCGAATCCCAGCAAAAGCAGCATTAAAAAGCCCCAGGGGTCAAGATGCTTTAAGGGATTAATGGTCATTCTGCCCATCATGCGCGCATAATCGTCTCCCTGCTTATGTGCCGCAAAGGCATGCGCATACTCATGTATTGAAAGGGAAAACATCAAAAGGGGTATCATTATAAGAAAGGAAAGCAAATCTTCCAGAGAAAAGCCGTTCCTTATTAAATTGAAAATCATGATGACCTCCGCTTATTTAATAAGATACTCAGGAACCACATCCCGCGCAACTAAATCCTCATAGCTCTCCCGCTTAACTATAACGCCGGCGCGACCGTTATTTGCCAGAACAACGGCAGGTACGGTATTGCGGTTGTAATTGCTGGCCATAGAATAATTATATGCTCCGGTAGTTAAAACAGCAATAATTTCTCCGCTGCTTATATCCTGCGGCAGAAAAGCGTGCTCGGTTATAAGGTCGCCCGATTCGCAGCACTTGCCCGCTATGGTCACTTCCCGCGTATGGGGCGAATCCGGCCGCTGAGCGCTTACAACAGTATATTCAGAGCCGTAAAGCGCGTTTCTCGGATTGTCAAACATACCGCCGTCAACTGAAACGTACGTCCTAATGCCGGGTATTTCCTTAACGCCGCCCACGGTATAAAGCGTATAGCCCGCTTCGCCCACTATGCTGCGGCCCGGCTCAACGGTAATATGCGGAACCGGATATGAGTGCCGGGCGCATATCTCTTTTAAAACCTTTGCAATATGCTGAATATACAGCGCAGGCTCTTTAGGGTCGTCAGCCGAAGTATACCTTACCCCAAAACCGCCTCCGCAGTTAAAATCGTCTATTATAAAGCCCGTCTCGTCCCGAAGCTGCGTGGCGAAACCCATAAAATGCCCTATCAGCACCTCAAAAGGCGGTATTTCAAATATTTGCGAACCGATATGGCAGTGAATGCCTTTAAAATCGAAATACTCGTTTGCCATAAGCATCCGGGCAGCCTTCATAGCCTCGCCCGACGCCATATTGAAGCCGAATTTGCAGTCCAGATTGGCAGTCTGCACAGCCTGATGGGTATGCGCCTCTATGCCCGGACGTATACGGATAAGCACAGGCACTCCCTTGGCGCCCAGTTCCCGCGCCGCGCTTTCTATGCGCTCTATCTCGTCAAAGCCGTCTATTATTATGCGGCTGACCTTAGCGCGAATGGCCATTTTTATTTCTTCATAGGTCTTGTTGTTTCCGTGCATTTCTATAAGCGAACCCGAAATGCCCGCTTCAAGAGCCGTATACAGTTCGCCGCCCGAAACCACGTCCAGCCCCATCCCCTCGCTGGCCGCAATAACGCACATGGCCTTGTTCATAAACGCTTTGGAGGCGTACATCACCCGGCCTCCGGGCGCGTATTTATTCATCGCGCTGACTAATGAACGGCAGTTGGCTCTTATGCGGCTTTCATCCATCACATAAAGGGGAGTTCCGTATTCCCTGGCCAATTCAACACAGTCGCAGCCTGAAACTGCCAAACGGCCGTCTTTTACTTCTATCCTGTCCTTTAATTCCATTATCATAATGTCCTTTTTTGTTTATTAAATAATATACCATATGTAAAAGCCCGGTGTCAATTTAAATAACACCGCTTGGGGCACTCTCCATAAGGAAGGCGCACCGGTGATACCCGTTCCTTAACCAAACGAGTTATATACCGGCGGTGCGCTCTGCGAGCAACGATATATGCCTATGGCATATGAAGAAATGGATATTATATGATATTTTCACGAAGTGGAAAATATCTGATACGGCCCAAGCCGAATATCATATCTCACCAGAGGATCATTGTTTACTTGCCGATAAAAACCGTCCTTTATCATGTGGTTGGCCCCATCTCAAAGTATGTAACCTATCATGCAATTTCCCTCTCCTGAAAGGTCCCGGACAGATTAAAGTTAATGTAGTTCGATGTAACCTATCATGCAGTTTCCCTCTCCTGAAAGGGTCAATTCTGTTTATAAAGAAACCGGAGACGACTTCTTTCCGAAACCTCTTCCTTCAGCACCGTTTTTAAGGCCCGGCGCCTTTGGGCGTTAAATAAAACGCGCAGGCCGTTATAAAACAGCGGCCCGCGCATCCTCCCTAAATATTTTTTATCTCAGCTTGGCCCCGAATTTATATTCCAGCGCCCGCACAATCTTATCAAAGGCCTTGGCAACTTCTTCAACGGTCAGAGTCCTCTCCTCCGAACGGAAAATCAGTGAAAAAGCCATGCTCTTTTTATCCGCTCCCAAAAGAGGCGAACGGTAAATATCAAACAGTTCTACGCTCTTAAGGTTATTTCCTCCCGCGCCCTGTATAGCCTTGATAAGCTCTCCGGCAGCCGTCTGTTCCTCCACTACCACAGCCAAATCCCGCTGCACGCTCGGATACTTGGACAAAGGCTTATATACTATGGTTTTATTGGAGGGTATTATATCGTCCAGACAGAATTGAGCGCATACCGCCGGCTTATCTATTGAATAGCTTTCCAGCACCAGAGGATGTATTTCGCCGATATGCCCTATTTTCTTGCCCTGGACTATTATTTCCGCCTGCCGTCCGGGATGCATAAAGGGTTGGTTTGACGGCCTGTACTCCGCACTTACGTTAAGGGTTTCCATTATGCCCTCTACGGCGCTTTTAAGCCCGAAGAAATCTATATCTCCATAGGCGCCCAGGCATATATGCGCCTTCTCCTCAGGCTGGTTTACTATAGGCATTTCCTTGGGAAAATGCAGCATGGATATTTCAAACAGCCGCACACTCTCAACGCTCCTGCTGACATTAGTAGCCATAACAGACAGCATGCTGTGATAGAGCTGAGTGCGCATAAGGCTGTAATCCTCGCCCAGCGAATTTATAAGGGGTACCGCATTCCGGCGGCAATCATCTGCAGGCAGCCTGAGCATATCGTATACTTTAGGCGAAACAAAGGAATAAGTTACAATCTCGCGGTAGCCGTTCATTACCAGCCTGCTTTTTATCTTTTCATCCCTGAGCATGCTCTCAGGGCGTCTGCCCAGCACTATCTCGCCCCTAAGCGGGGTAGCCGTTATGTGCTCGTAGCCATAGATTCGTATTATCTCTTCGGCTATATCCGCTTCATGCTCTATATCCTCCCTGAAGGAAGGAATGGTAAGCTTTAAAGTATCCCCGTCCTGCTGAGCGGGTATTTCAAGCGCCTCAAGTATGCTTATCATTTCCTCCGTCCCGACTTCTACGCCCAGAAGCGCATTAATGCTTTTAGGGCAAACAGTAAGCGAACGGGTCTTTTCAAAGGGCACGCTTATATCAATAGCGCCCTCTATTACTTCCCCGGCATTAAGCTCCTTAACTAGGTCTATAGCCCGGTTGACAGCATACTCCACATTATCTATATCAATACCCTTTTCATATCTGGAGCTGGCCTCGGTGCGTATGCCCAGGGCGCGCGCTGTGCGGCGCACGCTGTCCCGCTTGAATTTGGCCGATTCAAACAGTATTTCTGACGTATCCGGCTTGATTTCGCTGTTAAGGCCGCCCATTATGCCGGCCAGTCCCACCGCGCGCGCTTCATCGGCAATAACCAGCATGCTGCTGTTAAGCTCATGCTCCTTTTTATCCAGCGTTACAAGCTTTTCCTTCTCCTGCGCCCGCCTTACCACAATTTGGCGGCTGGTAACGTCCCGCATATCAAAGGCGTGCATGGGCTGGCCTGTTTCCAGCATAACGTAATTAGTAATATCCACTATATTGGATATGGGCCGCATGCCCGCGGCCAAAAGCCTTTCCTGCATCCATTTGGGCGAAGGCTCAATTTTCACATTGCGCACTCCCCGCGCCATATAGCGCGGGCAGAGCTCCTGGTCCCTTACCTCTACTTTTGCAAAGCTCTCTATTTCTCCGCCTTTATTTGCCCCCGAAACCACCGGCTTATTAAAAGGCTTTTTAAGCATTACCGAGATTTCGCGCGCAATGCCCAGGGCGCAGAGGCAGTCGGGACGGTTAGGCGTAACCTTAAAATCTATTATGCAGTCGTTCCTGCCCAGCACCTCTTTCATATCTGCGCCTATAACGCAGTCGGGCTTAAGTATTAATATCCCGTATACTCCCGCACCCGGATATTCCTCTTCAGTGAGCATCAGTTCTTCGCCCGAACAGAGCATGCCGTCCGAGACGACGCCGCGCAGCTTGCCGCTCCTTATTTCCTGGCCCGTAGGCAGCAAAGAGCCGTCCAGCGCCGCAGGCACCAGCGCTCCGGCAAAAACATTGTCCGCGCCCGTTACTATCTGCACGGTTCTGTCTCCCACATTGACCTGGCAGATTTTAAGCCTGTCCGCATCCGGATGCTTTTCCAATTTTTCAATCCGCCCCACCACGACATTTCTCATGCTCTGGGACAAATCCTGCATTTCCTCTATTTCAAAGCCCGCCATTGTCATCCTGTCGCATAATTCCTGAGGCGCTACATCTATATCAACATATTGCTTAAGCCAGCTTAAAGATATCTTCATTTTTCTTTTTTCCTTTCGCTTTATTTGAATTGTTCAAGAAAACGCACGTCGTTTTCAAACATAATGCGCATATCGGATATCTTGTATCTGGTCAGCGCTATGCGGTCTATGCCCATGCCAAAGGCAAACCCTGAATATACCGCCGGATCTATGCCGCAGCCGGATAAAACCTTGGGATTAACCATGCCTGCGCCCAGTATTTCCACCCAGCCGCTGCCTTTGCATACGCGGCAGCCCTTGCCTCCGCATTCGCTGCATGTTACGTCCACTTCTACGCTGGGCTCAGTAAAAGGGAAATAGGACGGCCGGAACTTGGTCTGGGTATTTGGTCCGTAAACCTCCCGCGCAAAGACGTCCAGCGTACCCTTAAGGTCGCACATGGTTATCCCTTTGTCCACAACAAGCCCCTCCATCTGATGGAATATAGGAGAATGGGTAGCGTCCGCTTCGTCCGCCCTGAAAACGCGGCCGGGACATATTATTCTTATAGGCGGCTTCTGCTTTTCCATAGTGCGTATCTGCATAGCTGAAGTCTGGGACCTCAAAAGCAGGTTTTCAGTGACATAAAAGGTATCCTGCATATCCCGCGCAGGATGGTCCAGGGGAATGTTTAAGGCCTGGAAATTGTAATAATCAGTCTCTACCTCCGGCCCTTCAGCCACATCAAAGCCCATGCGCACAAATATTTCTATAAGCTCATTGCGCACAATGGAAAGCGGGTGCAGGCTGCCCGTCTCCGCCGGGTGTGCCGGAATAGTAACGTCTATGCGTTCATTTTCCAGCCGCTCGGCCAGCAGCCTGTCCTTAATTTCCCTTTCCTTCTTTTCAAACGCCTCTTCAAGCTGCTTGCGGAGCTGGTTCAATTTTTGACCGAAAGCAGGGCGCTCTTCGGGAAGAAGAGAACCCATCATGCGGGAAAGTTCAGTTATCTTCCCCTTTTTGCCTATATACTTAACCTTCAGCTCTTCCAGCATTCTGGGCTGGCCCGCGCTTTCTATCTCTTTAAGCGCTTCCTCCCTTATTTGCTCGTTCTTATCCATAATAAACAAATTCCTCCCTCTCGCGCTCTTGGCGCAGGTAAAATAAAAAAGGCCTTTCGCAAGGGACGAAAGACCGTGGTACCACCCTAATTTACTCTCAGATAAAGAGCCTTAATTATATAACGGCCTAACGACCGTCCCCGCCTACTGCATTTTTCAGCAGGGCCGCTCCAAAGCGAACTTCATCCGTCCCCCGCCCAGGCGCTTCCACCAAATACGCCATTCTCTTTAAAGCGAATAAAACAGACTACTTTTCTTTTTCCCAGCGTTTATTTTTTATTTTTAATATAATAACACATCCTTCCGCCCCGCGCAACCGGTTTTTGCATTTTTCTTAAGCAAAGCCAAAGCTTCCGTCTGTCCCATCTCGTTTTCCACAAAAATCATCTATCGTTATAAAACAACTGCAACAGAGATAGCCTAAAGCATCTGCAATTTATTAATTTCAGCCAAACTTTTAACTTCTTCCATCTTTTCTTCAGGAAAATTTTTATCCAACGCGATTTTACCTATTAGGCTTGCTTCACTCGTTGAAATATAGAATCAATCATTCGCGGAAATGAACAAGCCATTTCGTCCAATGATAAGTTTAACTTCTTCTTAAGAAAACAACCAAAGATATAAGAACGCAGGCAATGATCGATGTAATCCTTCACAGATTTCTCTGACCTGCCATCCACTTCTACCCCTATGTCTTTAAGAGAAATCTTGATTTGCGGATTATAGGCACTAACCATTTCTCTTGCCGCCTTGTCAATCACGGCATCACAGTCTTCCATTCTGGCGTTTTTCTGTGTTCGGGTCGAGCACAAAATGCGTCCGCCTTCTTTTGTGAAGCGATCTATGATAAAAATACTATGCGGAACATGAAAATGCAGGAATTTACTGCAAAAAGAGATTTGATTCCGATAAACAAGGCTTTCATAAATGCCCGCGTTATGTTCATGATCATATTGCTCAGAGGCAGCCTTGAACATCTCGTTAAACAGAGCCACACACATGACGCCCTGTTTCAGCCGTTCGATATCTTCCGGTGTGCCGTCAAAACGAAGGGGAGAAAGTTCCTTCAGGCACGCTGTCAATTTCGGGTAATGCCTGTCATTGCACAGAAACGCGGCTGTTCCCTGAAAATATTTTCCCGTACCGTCCCCGCGGGTTTCCAGCTCTGCCCTTCCTTCGCCAGCGCCGCTTTCATCCTTTTTCCTATGATACCGCCGTTCCGGTGAGGCGGCATATGAACGCCCGATCAGCCAGATTTTGTCTGCCAGCCGATTTGGTTCGCCCCACGGATTTTTATTTGGTTCGCACATATCATAAAGGATTTGATTGCCGAATGTGTTTTTTCGGTTATACCTCTGAAATCCCTGAAGCAGCCCGGTCAGGGCGCTTTCTACCGATTTGATGCTGTCCATCTGCAGTCCTCCTAAAAATTGATAGTGGATATTGAGTGAACACGGTCGAATAGCGGCAGGCAGCACACCTGCCGCTATTCAGTCTCTACTGTTTAGTTTGCTTTATTTTTCTGAGTAACACCGTTTACTCATATTGTTGTTACGTTACAGCTTACTGTTTAATCCAATCCACAGTATAATAGTTCACGGTTACGGTGATGGGGTATTCATTATAATCAGGCGACATCCAAGGCCATTCTTTAATAGTAACATTTCCTCTCCAACTTCCTACCATCGCAGTTGCAGCAATACTCTGATTAGATAAATCACAATAAATGTGTGCCTGAATTGTATTAACGCCTGCATCCTCTGAACCATATGTATTAAAATCCGTTCCTCCCACAATACAACTGTTTATCAGATACCCTTTTTCCCCCGAATAAGTGAAAGAGACTTTTGGCGATGTATGCCAAGAACTGGGATTAGGCAAAGTGGCACTTTTTAGCCCGGAATTATAAAACGCATATTTTTCTATGAGGGTTACATTTTCGGGAATATTAATAAACGATAACGAAGTGCATCCACTGAATGAATAGCTTCCTATAGTTTTTAGTGAATTTGGAAACACTACTTGTTGTAATGCGGTCAAGTTTTCAAAGCCATTATCTATAATTTCTGTAACCGCTTTCCCGTTATGTGTATCGGGAATTTCGATTACAGCAACATCTTTGGCTTTCTCACCTGCTTTAACACCATATGTGCCGTCAGACAGTTCAACATATATCAATATCTCTTCTTCACCAGCGCCGCTTCCAACGCTCCCCAAATTCTGGCTTGTTCCATCAGTATAATACACCCAGAGTTCTCCGTCAACAATTTCCATATGGTCGATACCGCGGCCGGCATCACCCTTGTCGCCTTTATCCCCCTTTTCGCCCTGCGGGCCTTGTGCGCCTGTCGCGCCGGTTTCACCCTGCGGACCCTGCGCGCCCGTTGCGCCTTGCTCGCCCTGCGGGCCCGTTGCGCCGGTATCCCCTTTATCACCCTTATCCACCTTGGGGCCTTTGACATTGCCCAGATTGAATACGGAAT
>OLIW01000663.1_pt1 | contig 36454 bp, 26 predicted proteins | sample 1601321 | NCBI WGS metagenome assembly OLIW01 (sample SAMEA2452114, study PRJEB22498) | human gut metagenome
CAGCACCAGTAATCATGTTTTTAACATAGTCAGCGTGGCCTGGGCAGTCAACGTGAGCATAGTGTCTCTTTGCTGTTTGATATTCGATATGAGCAGTATTAATTGTAATACCACGTGCTTTTTCTTCTGGAGCAGCATCGATTTGATCGTATGCTTTCTTTTCAGATAAGCCTTCTTTTGCTAAGACAGTTGTAATAGCAGCTGTTAAAGTTGTTTTACCATGGTCAACGTGTCCAATAGTACCAATGTTAACGTGGGTTTTACTTCTGTCAAACTTTTCTTTTGCCATTGTTAAATTTCCTCCCTATAATATTTTAACATTTTAATGTTATAGCAAATTTTTTATAAAATCAACTACTCAAGCAAAAATTGCCTAAGTAGTTAAATTTTAATTAATTATAATAATATTTTTTCACTATTTTGCTGCGTTCTTTTTGATAATTTCATCAGCAACAAATTTAGGACATTCTTCGTAGTGGTCAACTTCCATTGTGTAGTTAGCTCTACCTTTTGTTAAAGAACGAAGGTCAGTAACATAACCAAACATATTTGCAAGTGGAACGAATGCATCAATAACTTCTGCATTACCTCTTGAGAAATATCCATTAACAGTACCTCTTCTTGAAGCGATATCGCCCATTACATCACCAAGATATTCATTAGGAACTGTAACTTCAACTTTCATAATAGGTTCAAGAATTACTGGATCACATTTTTTAGCAGCTTCTTTTAATGCTAATGAAGCAGCAACTTTATAAGCAGCTTCAGATGAGTCAACATCGTGGTAAGAACCATCGAATAATGTTGCTTTGATATCAATAATTGGATATCCAGCAAGTAAACCTCTATCTAAAGATTCTTTTAATCCATCTTGAGTTGGTTTGATATATTCTCTTGGAACAACACCACCAACAATTGCATCAACGAATTCAAATCCTTTTCCTGGGTTAGGTTCAAATCTAATCCAAACATGACCATATTGACCATGACCACCAGATTGTTTAATGTAACGTCCTTCACATTCTGCAGTTTTGCGAATTGTTTCACGATAAGCAACTTCAGGAGCCCCAACATTAACTTGGACACCAAATTCATCTTTTAAACGTGTAACCATAACATCAAGGTGAAGTTCACCAACACCAGCAATAATATTTTGACCAGTTTCGTGGTTTGTATAGAATCTAAATGTTGGGTCTTCTTCTGATAATTTAATTAAACCTGCAGTCATTTTTTCTTGATCTGCTTTTGATTTTGGTTCAATTGATTCAGAAATAACTGGATCTGAGAATTGAATTGATTCAAGAATAACTGGGCGATTTTCATCACATAATGTATCACCAGTTGTAGTGGATTTTAAACCAACTGCTGCACCAATATCACCAGCTAAAACTTCTTCAACTTCAGCTCTATGATTTGAATGCATTAAGACTAAACGTGCAAATCTTTCTTTAACATCTTTTGTAGCATTTAATACATAAGTACCAGATTTTGCTGTACCAGAATAAACACGGAAGAATGCAAGTTTACCAATAAATGGGTCTGTCATAATTTTGAATGCTAAAGCAGCAAGTGGAGCATCATCTCTTGGTTCACAAACAACTTCTTCACCAGTTAATGAAGTACCAACTGCAGCTGGAATATCAACTGGAGAAGGTAAATATTCAACAACAGCATCAAGTAATCTTTGAATACCTTTATTTTTATAAGCAGAACCACATAATACTGGGAAGAATTGACATGTTAAAACACCTTTACGAATAGCTGTTTTAACTTCTTCAACTGTTGGTTCTTGTCCATCAAGGACTTTCATCATAATATCATCATCAAAATTAGCTAAATTTTCAAATAATTTTTCTCTTAATTCCATTACTTTTTCTAAGTATTCTTCTGGAATAGCAACGATTTCTTCATCAGAACCTTTAGCATCTTGATAAACATAAGCTTTTTGTTCAATGATATCAATAACACCTTTAAGTGTTGATTCAATTCCTATTGGATATTGAATAGCTGCTGCATTAGCACCTAATTTTTTACCAATAGAATCAACTGACATTTCAAAGTCAGCACCGATAGCATCTAATTTATTAACGAAAACAATTCTTGGAACATTGTATTTTGTACCTTGTCTCCAAACTGTTTCTGTTTGAGGTTCAACACCATTCTTTCCATCAAGAACAGTAACTGCACCATCAAGAACACGAAGAGATCTTTCAACTTCAGCAGTGAAGTCAACGTGACCCGGAGTGTCGATTAAATTAATACGATGTTGTTTCCAATAGCAAGTTGTAGCAGCAGAAGTAATTGTAATACCTCTATCTTGTTCTTGCTTCATCCAGTCCATTGTTGCAGAACCATCGTGAGTCTCACCGATCTTATAAACTTTACCTGTATAGAAAAGAATTCTTTCTGAAACAGTAGTTTTACCAGCATCAATGTGAGCCATAATTCCAATATTTCTTGTATTTTCAATTGGATATTGACGAGCCATATTTATTTTCTCCTCTAATTAAGATTACCAACGATAGTGTGCATATGCTTTATTAGCATCAGCCATCTTGTGTACATCTTCTCTCTTTTTAACAGAAGCACCAGTTCCATTTGCAGCATCGATAATTTCGCCTGCTAAACGATCTTCCATTGTTTTTTCATGTCTAAGACGTGAATAATTAACTAACCATCTTAAGCCTAAAGTGACTCTTCTTTCAGCAGAAACTTCTACTGGAACTTGGTAGTTAGCAGCACCAACTCTTCTAACTTTAAGTTCAAGAGATGGCATAATATTACCAATTGCAACTTCAAATACTTCCATTGCAGGTTTTCCTGTTTTTGCTTCAATTTTTTTGAATGCTTCATACAAGATAGTTTGAGCAGTGCCTTTTTTACCATCAAGCATGAGTTTATTGATTAAACGTGTTACTAATTTTGAATTGTAAATTGGATCTGGTAACACATCACGTTTTGCAACATATCCTTTACGTGGCATATAAATTCTCCTTTCTAAATAATAGCTCTAATTACTTAGCAGCTTTTGGTTTCTTAGCACCATATAATGATCTACCTTGTTTTCTGTCAGCGACACCAGCGCAGTCTTTAACACCACGAATAATGTGATAACGAACACCAGGTAAATCCTTAACTCTACCGCCTCTAATAAAGACAGTTGAGTGTTCTTGAAGGTTGTGACCTTCTCCACCGATATAAGCGGTAACTTCATATCCATTAGATAAGCGTACACGAGCGTACTTACGCATTGCTGAGTTAGGTTTTTTAGGTGTCATTGTTCCAACACGGGTGCAAACTCCACGTTTTTGTGCAGCTGCTTGATTTGTTTCCTTCTTAGCAAGTGAATTCCAGCGGAAGTTTAATGCTGGAGCTTTAGACTTTTCTACGGATCTTGAACGTCCTTGACGAACTAATTGATTAATTGTTGGCATAGAAATCTCCTCTCTTCTAATTTTTGTTAATCACAACTCCCGGTGTCTCTATCTTTTTCAAAAAAATACGTTGCTAAGCAACATGAAACGCCCGGTATTGTAACCACACGCTAAATCATTATAGCAACCACAAAATTATTATGCAACAAAATTATTATCAAAAATAAATATTTTCTTTTTCAATCTAGACAATTTTAATTCATAGTTATATTATACTCATATATGCGGGCATAGTTTAGTGGTAAAACAAAACTTTCCCAAAGTTTGGTTGGCGGTTCGATTCCGCTTGTCCGCTCCATATTGAAACAATAGGTTTGATACAAAGTGCACTTGTCAAGCAAAAGTAGACATGTATCAGACTTGATTTAACACCAATTCAGATTTAAACTGAGTTGGTGTTTTATATTTTAATGAGTACGCTGGGCGCTCGTTATTATAATACTTGACATAATCAATAATTGATTGCTTAACATCTAATGAATGCCCTAAATCAAAATCTAAAAATAATTCTTCTTTAATCCATCTATTTAAAGATTCATCTACTGGATTATCTGTTGGAGTACCTGCTCGACTCATAGAACGTTTAATGTTATAATCTTTAATGAGCTCATTATAGCTTATGGAAGAGCATACAGAACCTTGATCGGCATGCAAAACTGTTGGTTCCTATGTACCTTCTTTTTTTATAATTTTTAATACCTCTTTCAAACCATCAAAATAGGGCTGAGTATCCACACGTCTACCAGATAATTTAAAGCTTAAGATTTCCTTTGTAAATGCATCGAAATAGAAGGTTAATTCATAGTATTTTCCTTTGACGTAAAATGCTGTCATATCTGAAACAATAACTTCTAATGGACGAGACAAATATTTCCACGAACAATTTATTAGGTTTTTATATTTGACTCTTTCTTCACCTGGTTTTACATATTTATAATGCTTACCACTAGATATAATTCCAGCATATTTACAACACAGATGGACATGCTTATCACTCCAATTCATATTGTAATGTGAATGAGAATAAGCATTTATCCATCTATATCCGTGTGATGGATGTTTATGATGTATTTCTTTGATTAGAATAATATCCTTTTCTCTTTGAAGTATCTTTTGAGAAGGATTGTTTTTCCTTTTTAACCATTTATAATGACTTGATCTATTTACATCCATAATTTCACAAAGTATTTTAATAGAATGATTTTTACTTAATTCTTTAATGATTTGAAATTCTTATTGTTTATAAAAATGAATTCCTTTTTGGCACCAACTCCTTTCGTAAAATAACCTTTTTTTAATCTTTCAATTTCTACTTGTAGTTTAAGATTTTCTCTTTGTAATTCTTCGATTGTTGTTTTCGGCTTGCAAGAACCTTTAGGTCTTCCTTTATTAGGACCGCGGTGTTTTCCGATTTGTGACTTTAGACCTTCTATTTCATTTTTTCTATAGGATCTAAGTCACATAACCAAAGAAGTTTTAGCAATATTGTATTTAGTTGCACAAGCTCTAATAGATAAATTGTTTTCTTCATGGTCTTTAATGATTTCGAGCTTTTCTTCATCTGTATACAGATGATATGTTTTATTATCCATTGCAATCACTCTTATATTTAGAATAACAAAAAAAGTAGAAGTATCAATCTATTAATACTGTCTACTTTTACTGTATCACTTCATAAAATGTGTCAAATTTTTTAATTTTTAAGTGGGTTAAATTCTTATCGTTTGTTTTGCCATATGAGCGATGCTTCATTTATAAAACGGTTTATTTCGCCAAATATTTCGCCATATTATTGATTTATTTCGCCAAAATTCATATAATTAATATAGTAAGAGGTGAATTTATGATTGAGAACGAAACAAGAGAATTTAAGAAAACGACAGGAGAAGTAACTGAAGGCATTATTTCCATCGTAAGCATATTAAATAAACATCATCACGGAGAACTTTTTTTCGGAATCAAAAATGATGGAACACCATTTAAATTTAAAATTACCGACTCCACTTTAAGAGATATTTCTAGAAAGATTTATGAAGCAATCAAGCCTCAAATTTTTCCAAGAATCGAAATTGTATCAATTGATGGAATTGATGTTATAAAGGTCGATTTTTCTGGAAATGATACGCCATATTCAGCATTCGGAAGATATTATATAAGAATTGCTGATGAGGATAGAGAACTAACACCAAGTGAACTTAGAAAAATGATGATTTCAAAAGAATATGAAGAAAATTGGTGTGACAAATTAACTTCATATACTGCCGATGATATTAAAGAAGAGTGTTTGTTGAAGTTTTATGAAAACGCGACAGAGTGTGGTAGATTGCCAAAAATTGGATTTGATAAAGAGACATTGTTGATTAAACATAATTTACTTAGAAATGGTTTTTTAACAAATGCTGGTGTAATGCTTTTCGGAAATATCAATCCAATTACTCTAAAATTGGTCATATTTGCTACAAGTGAAAGAGTTACGATTTTGGACATGAAAACCATTAAGGGCAATATTTTTGAATTGATTGATGAATCAATGGATTTTGTAATAAAAAATATAAGATGGAAAGTGATTATTGATGGTACATCACCACAAAGAAAAGAAGTTCCAGAAATTCCTCTAGTTGCTTTGCGTGAAGTTATTATTAATAGTTTTACTCATGCAAGATACGATGGAAACGTTCAACATGAGATAGATATTTATTCAAATAGAATAGCGATTATTAATCCAGGTTCATTTGCTAATGATTTTACGCCGAATGATTTCTTTTATAGAGATTTAAAATCATATTTAAGAAATCAAGCAATTGCTGATGTATTATATCTTTGCAAAGATGTTGAAACGTGTGGACATGGGTTGAAAAAAGCATATCGCTTGTGCAAAGAAGCTAAAGTAGACATTTCATACATTAATAATGAAAATGATTTTACAATCGAATTCTCTAGAATAGATAGAAATAAAACTGGCGAATTAAATGACGAATTAAATGGCGAATTATCTAAAGAAGAATTCTCTGTTTTAACCGTTTTTAAAACTAATAAAAATGCGATAAAAGATGAAGTTATCAAACAAACTGGGCTTTCAAGTCGAACAATTGATAGAATCATAAAATCGCTAAAAGAAAAAGAATTACTAAGAAGAATGGGCTCAAATAAAAATGGTTATTGGGAAGTTTTGAAATAGAATTCTTCTAGAAAAGATGTGAACATGAATAATGATGTACAAAAAACTACAAATTTTTATTAAAAAAAGAAACAAAAGTCAAACTTATGAGCAGGTTTATTAATAGCACTTCAATACTTTTATGTTAAATTATAGTGGTATGCAAAACTACTGATAGGGTATGTACTTTTTGAACAAGGATATGCAAAATTTCATTGTCTAGGATATGCATTGCATCAATATTTATAATGATATCCATTATGAAAGTATTAGTTTGATATAGTAAAATATGTCAAACTTTTTTTATGTGTTTCAAAATTAATTCTCCTAGTTCTTCATCTAAATATTTTATAATCATCTTTTTTTCGCCAAAGATGATTATACATCTAGTACATTTTTTTCTGACAAAACTGGTTGATTTTATCTTGATACTTTCAATAATCACACAATAGATGTGACAAAGTTGACTTTTTAAACAATTTATGGAAAACTTATAGCAAGATAATTTATTATATAAATTTACGGAGTTGCTAACTCCAAATAACCTATAAGAAAGCAAAACATAGGTAAAAGAAGTTGACAAGGTAAGAAAAATGCAGAACATTCATTAACAAGATGTAATTCTACCCTTTGGGTGAGTATAATAAAAATTTAATGCACTACTGCATAAAAAATAGCCTATTGGCGGTACGATTTTGCTTTTATAAGGAACAAAAGCACAACATTAAAGTAGTTTAGGTTTTAACTAAAAAAAACCTATCTTTCAAATCTTACAAACGAAAAAAGTCAAAAAGAGGTGAAACATAATGAAAAAATATTTAAAAAAAACAAGTATTGCTTTAATAATTATTATGATGTTTATTCCCACTATTTTTGGTGGTGAGGCAATTACAATTCATACAAACGGCGATAATACAAAATATAAAATGGTCGTGAACGCTCAAGGCGACAAGCTAGAAAAAGAAACAAAAGCGACAACGCAAGTAGAATTAGGAAATTATATCAGCCTTGGTAAGTACAACGGCAAGGATGTAATATGGAGGTGCGTAAATATCGACGAGAAAGGTGTGCTTATGCTTGCCGATAACATAATTGACACACTTCCTTACGACGCTAAGACTAACGACAACAACCATTCTAAATCACACAGCCGCAACAACAATCGTGATAACCGTGGCTCTAACTATTGGAAAGACAGTAACATGCGCTCTTGGCTCAATTCTACATCAGTAGCAGGCGAAGTGAAGTGGTTGTGTGGTAACCCGCCAAGGATTGGTTCTGTAAATGAAAATGCATATGACCAAAAAGCTGGTTTTTTGAATGACTTTTCCAAAGCCGAGATTGCTGCAATGAAGAATGTGACCCAGCGCTCTTTGGTATCACACCCTGAGTACAATCATGGATTTCATGATGGCGATGGTCACTCTGATTTGGAATTTAATGAGAACATTGAGAATGTGGCCAATAACTTCAGCAGTGCATATGGAGAAAACTCGACCGAAAAGGTTTTTCTACTAGACGTCCAACAAGTCAATAAAGTGTGGAAAAATTTCGATAATTATTATATAGGCAGAAAAGAAGGATTTGCTTGGCCTTATTGGCTTAGGACGCCTCTTTCTAGTTGCAACCACCTAATGCGCTATGTGGGCAGCAATGGATTTGTTGGAAAAGATTACCCAACGAATGCTATTGGAGTAAGACCTGCGTTTTATTTAGACTCAGACTATTATGTAACAACCTCTGGCAATGGCAGTGCAAGCAATCCTTATGTGGGCTCTGCACCTGATAAAATCGAGGACGACTATACCATAGCCGAGATGGAAGAAGACCCAAATCAAGAATGGGACGTAAGCCTTGACCATCAACTTAGACTTGCCCTTGGTCCATACTATTCTAGCGATGGCAAATATTCCACACCGACTATTCCTATCTATACTATTCAAAAGACAAGAAGTGACACCGAGAATATGGTAATTCTTATTTGTGGCGAGGGTTACACCAAGAGTCAGCAACAAAAGTTTATCAATGATGCAAAAAAAGTATGGGAAGGAACAATTCAGTACGAGCCATATCGTAGTTATGCCGACCGCTTTAATGTATATGCGCTTTGTACGGCGTCAGAGTCGAGTTTTAACAATAATGGTAGTACATTTTTTGATGTGGTTATAGATAAAAAGGTTGGACCGATGATTTCAGTAAATAAAAGTAGTTGGAAAAACCATATTTTCGAACGCTGTATAGGACCTGCATTCATTGAGCAAATTCACGACGCTCATATTCCTAATAAAACTGATCCTGATACGTTTATTTGGGATGATGATAAAATGTACTCGCCATTTTATTATGTGCACAAATATATCAATCAATTTGCTTTGCTAGTCAATACATCTCAAGATTTTGGTGGTTCACATAGAAATTATAAACGTGGTATCCATTATTTTATAACCCCAGCTGATAACAATCGTGCACAAAAGTCTTTTGCGCATGAGCTTGGTCACGGGTTGCTAGAACTTGGCGATGAATATATGACTGTAGCCGCAGAATCAACTGACTACACTTCGCTAAATGTGGCATATAATCACAATCCTGAACAAGTAAAGTGGAAAAAATTACTAGGATTTAGAAAAACTTTTACATGCAATACACATCCTTCTTACACTGCTTACAATTCCAGTTGGGAATGCCTTATGCGTGATACCAACTATCAGTTCTGTGAAGTATGCAAGTTGCAAGGGTACAAAAGAATGTCGCAACTCATAGATGACAAAAGCCTCTATGTCGCCGACCCAGAAGTTAAGAAATATACAGACAGGTATACTAACCCAGCAGACTTTGCAGAAACGAATTACAATGGATATATTAATTTTACAAATTATCGTGATGGAGTTTTACTTAGCGGTTGGAACAAAAACAAATTCAACACGGATATGGTGGGTAAGAAAATTCAGCTCCGCACCATCGTGCAAAATCTTTCAGACACTACAGAACGCCAAGTTACTATGAAATTGTGGATAAAGCATGCCGATGGAAGCATTGCAACTACGACTAACAGTCAACGTCTAGAAGCAACAAAGACTTTTACTATTCCTGTATGGAGCGAAAAAAGTAAGTTTTGGCCAAAGGGCGCTTTGGAATATAATGGTAGTGATTTGAATTCAGGATTAGAAAATTGTGAGTTGATTTACCAAATTCCATCGGACGCAGCGCTAAATAATGGCGACACCATTGCCTTTGAAGTAATTGACGAAAAAGGAAATGTGCTTGCTAACGACAACACCGAAACCCAGCAATATGCAAATGTTAATATTGAATATAAATTCGAGGACGGAAGTCCAATGCCTAATACAAATAAAGCCGTAATTCCTCTTGCAGTGGGAAGCTATGTTAATTGGACGGCTGCTCCATCGCTTTATGGTTATGCACTTAGTAGAGTTGAAGGTCTAAATCAAATTGTAAGCGGGAGTGGCCAAACGGTGACTTATTATTATACAAAAAAAATAGACACCCATATTCACGATTGGGGTGAAGTTAAATACACTTGGATAAGTGACAACGTTTGCCAAGCGGAAAGAGTTTGCAAGCAAGACAGCACCCATATCGAAAGCGAAATGGTGACTGCAATAGGAACAGTAATCACAGCGGCAACCTGCAAAGAAAAAGGCAAAATGAAATATACCGCTAACTTTGTGAATACTGCATTTGCAGTGCAAGAAAAGGAAGTAGATATTGATTTTGCTCCACATACTTTCGTAGCGTGGAAAGACGAAATTCCTGCAACAACGGAAGAATTTGGCACAAAAGGGCACAAAGACTGCACAGTTTGTGGAAAACACTTTGACAAAGATGGCAATGAAATCACCGAGCTCAAAATTGCCAAAATCGGTAAATATAATGTGGTAATTAACGGCGAAAGCAAATTCTATGCAGACGGCGAAAGCGTAACAGTAAAAGCAGAAGATAAAGAAGGCAAAATATTCAAAGGCTGGCAGGATGAAAGTGGTGAAATTGTAAGCACCGAAAAGAGTTATACCTTTACGGTAACAAGAGATAGAAGTCTTATTGCCGTGTATGAAGATGCTCTTGCAACAAAGAAAGGATTGTCTAATAGACAGATTGCTGGAATAGTAATCAGTTCAGTAGTGGTCATAGGGCTTAGCGGATTTGTAGTCTTCTGGTTTGCGATTAAGAAAAAGGGTTTACGACTATAAGTAATGGTATAAAAACCACTTGTCATGCAATAGGCAACTCCTTCAAAAATCTTGGGACTAAAATTAAATCATTATTTACTAAGAAGAAATGATGTGCACCAATTATAAAAATCAAATAAGGCTATAGGAGCTAAATTCTTCTAGTTTTTTAGCTGTACGCATTTTGAGTGAAATATACGCACTTTTTAAGGACTGTACATAATTGTATCAATATAGTATTTAAAATTGTAAAAATAATTAATACTATTACCAATTAATAAAAATAATTAAGAAAGTGGGAATAGAATGAAATATTTAATTAGACAAAATTATTTAGATAAGATTATAAGATTACAAAATACACCAGATATTAAAGTTATTACTGGTATGAGAAGAAGTGGAAAATCTATATTACTAAAAGAGTTTATGGATTACATAATAAAAAATGATTCAAATGCAAACATTGTTTTCATCAATTTTCAAGACATTGAATTTGAAGAATTACTTGAATACCATAACTTACATAAATATGCTTTAGATAATTTTAAAGAAGGAATGTATAATCTTTTAATTATTGATGAAGTTCAATTATGTAAGAAATTTGAACTTGCTATAAATAGTCTTCACTCTAAAAACATCTTTGATATTTATATTACTGGATCAAATGCCTTCTTATTAAGTTCAGATTTAGCCACTTTATTCACTGGTAGAACCATGAGTATTGAAGTATTCCCATTTTCTTTTAAAGAATACCTAGATTATTATAATAGTAATGATGATATAGATTTAATGTTTAATGCTTATCTAAAAGAAGGTGGAATGCCAGGCTCATTAGTTTATGAAGATATTGTAAATAAATATAATTATTTGAGTGATTTTTTTAATACAGTACTTTTAAGAGATTTAATAAACAAATATAAAATAAGAAATCAAAATGAAATTAAAAAACTTTCAGAATATATGATGGATAATATTGGTAATATATTATCTCCTAATAATATTTGTAATTGTTTAAACAATGATAAAGTAAATATAACAAGAAAGACAATATCTAAATATCTAAATTATTTTGAAAATTCATTTATGTTTTATAAAGCAAAAAGATATGACATTGTAGGAAAAAAATATTTATCTAATAGTGATAAGTATTACCTTTCTGATGTTGGTTTTAGATACGCTATAAATGGTACTAGAAACCTTGATTATGGAAGATGTTTGGAAAATATAGTTTATTTAGAATTGCTTAGAAGAAGTTATGAAGTATACGTAGGTAAATTATATACAAAAGAAATAGATTTTGTTGCTATTAAACAAAATGAGAAAATATATATACAAGTTAGTGAGTTTATTGATAATGAAAAAACATTTGAAAGAGAGTATGTTCCATTATTATCAATAAAAGATGCTTATCCTAAAATGATTATTGCAAGAACTAAAACTGATACCTATGATTATAATGGTATTTTGATTGTCGACATTGCAAAATGGTTATTAAAAAAATAAGTTTCCAAAAAGAAAATCACAATTTTAATACTATAGCAAGAACAATATAACTAAAATTCATATTAGATATTTACTGGTTAAAATAATAAATCGAATACAATTCGAAAAAAAATAAATCTTTTTTACAAGGTAATATATATGATAGGATTCATAATAATCGAAATACCTGTTGTCATTATAATATCTAAACTTGATAATAAGAATAATTAAAATGGAGTTATTTTATGGAATTTAATGAGTTAATTTTAGAAAGAAGAAGTGTTAGAAATTTTATTAAAAAATAAATAGATGATAATATTATACTTGAAGCAATTAATGATTCTACTAATTGTCCATCTTGGAAAAATAGTCAAGTGTCACGTTTTTATTTAATTAAAAACGAAGAAACTATAAACAAAATTAATTGTGCTCTACCTAGTTTTAATCAAGAAAGTTCTAAAAATACTAAACTAGTAATTACAACTTTTATTAATAACCATTCTGGATTTAATAAAGAAACAGGGCTTGCTGAATATGAACTTGGAAATAACTTTGGCTTATGCGCTTTAGGTCTTAATAATGCATATTTTATTTTAGCACTTAAAAATAGAGGTTTAGACTCTTTAATAATGGGAATTAGAAATGAAGAATTATTAAGAACGATTTGTAATATTCCTACTTCTGAAACAATTGTTTCTATTATTGCTGCTTGTTATAGTGAACTAGAACCAATACGTCCAAAAAAGAAAAATGCAAGTGACATCACTAAAATTTTATAATTATTTAATTCCACATGCTTATAAAAGCAATTTTTGTAAAGTCAATTCATAACCATAAATACCCACGCGACATTTAAAAGTTTCCATATGTCCTTGTGCATGATTATGCCAAATACCAATTTGACCAATTTTAAATCTTTTCATGCTAATTTTCTAAATAACACTTAAATCATTAATAATTAATTTAAATTCTAAGCCTAATTTTTTAGCAGCTTTTTTACATAAAATCATTCGATCTAAAAATATTTCAAAATAATCCATTACTGAACATATTTTTGTATCAATAATTATTTTTAAAGTAAAAGTTTTTTGTTCAATATCTAGACTAGTAGAATTTTCAATAACTGCATAGTTAACTCTATCGTGAATATCAAAATTAGTTTGATCTTTATTAGTAACTCTTGATCTTCTAACATCAGTTTTATCTGCAAGAATTAAAGCAGCCGTAATCGCATTAACTGGGAAGGCAGTTGAATCATCATGATTACCAATTGCCGTTACAATACTTGCAATATCTTCCACCATCATACCTAAATTATCTAAAATTCTAAATGCCATTACCGCTCCAGTTTGAGCATGATCATTTCTATTAACAACATTTCCAATATCATGCATATAAGCTGCTATTTGACCTAAATTAATTTCTCTTTTAGAATAAGATAATTGACTTAAAATATCCTTAACAACATTTGCACAGATTGTAACATGTCCAAATGAATGTTCTGTATAACCCATTGCTGATAAAGATGCGTTAGCTTGTTTAATATAAGTATTAATCTCTTTATTATTTTTTATTTCCTCAAATGGAATAATTAATTCTTCTTTTTCCTTCATTATAATTGCTCCCTATATTATCATTATAAAATATTTAAATAATTTTTATTTAAAGAAAATATTTTTTTACAAAATTTTTATAATCTAAAAAAAATACAAATACATAAAAAAATAATAAATTTTAAATAATAAATTTTTATTGTAATGTAATATTATGAAAAAATGGCATTATTTTTTTATTAGTACTTTTTTATTAATTAGTTGTTCAGCAAATAACACTAGTTTGTTTTTATCAAGTAGTGGATGTGAACATTTAATTGTTATTGATCAAAGAAAAGAACCAACCTGCTATGAAATAGGTTTAACTGAAGGTAAGCATTGTGCTAAATGCAATTTAATAATTGAAAAACAAGAAATAATTCCACCTTCACATAATTACAAATTAACCAATATCTATCTAGAAAAAGTTAAAGATATTACTAAAGCAGGTGATTTTAAATGTGCACGTTGCCAAAATAAAATCATTAAAGAAATATCATATGAAGATATTAATATACCAATTATTACTATTGAAGGTAATTTAAACACAATTAATAAAGAAAATAAAACAAAACTAAAAATCACTTATCAAGATAAGAAAAAAATAGAATCAATAGTCACTTTTAAACTCCAAGGATCTTCTTCTTTAGCGTATCCAAAGAAAAACTATAACATTCAATTTTTAGATGAAAATGATGATAAACGAAAAGTTCTTTTAAATGAAAATTGGTCTAAACAAAGTAAATATTGTTTAAAAGCAAATTATATTGATTATTCACAAGCAAGAAATGTTGTATCCGCAAAAATTTATGGTGATATTGTTCATTATCGTAATCTTAATGATGAAATAAATAATCTAGTTAATGGAGGAGCTATCGATGGCTATCCAGTTTTAATTTATAACAATGATAATTATTTAGGTTTATATACTTTAAATATTCCGAAAGATAAATGGTTATTTAATATGAAAGATAAAAAACCTAATTCTATTTTAATGGCCAAAGAATGGAGCAAATCTTGTTTTCTTCAAGAAGAAATTAATGAAAATTTTTCTAATGGATGGGAAGTTGAATATTGTGGAAATGATGATACAAACTCATTAAGAAATAATTTCAACAAAGTTATTAACGAAATAAAAAATAATAATTTTTCTCACATCTATGTTGATAGAGCAATTGATTCAATGCTCTATACTATGTTAATAGGCGCTAGAGATAATTATAGCAAAAATATTTTATGGGCAAGTTTTGATGGAAGTAACTTTTTACCTTCTGTTTATGATTTAGATGCCACATGGGGTATTAATTGGGATGGAAAATCATTTTCCAAATATAATGAATATTTAATAAATGATATTTTATCTTCTTGGAATTGTAATGAACTTTGGAAAAAACTATTATCATTTAAAAATCGTTTCATCTTATTTTTCTTTAAGAGAAGGACCTTTAAAACTAGATAATATTTTAAATAAATACAATTCTTTTATTAATAGTATTGATAAAGTAATCTATCAAACAGAAAGTAAAAAATGGCCTAATATGCCTAGCCAAAAAGAAAATAATATTGTGCAAATAGAAATCTATATTGTACAAAGAATAAATTTATTCGATAAATATTTTAAGGAGATGAAGAATGCATATAATAAGTAATTTAAAAGATACAGATGGAAATCTTGTTTCTTGTCACGGAGGAGGATTTTTATTTTTTGAAGGTTGGTATTATTGGTATGGAGAAAATAGAAAAGAAAATATTTATGTTAGTTGTTATAAATCAAAAGATTTAAAAAATTGGATTTTCTGTGGAAATCTTATTACCACTGATACACCCCAAAAAAGTATCAATAACTATCAACTTGGTTTAGGTGATATTATTCATAAAGTAAATATCGAACGGCCAAAAGTAATCTATAATAAAAAAACAAAAAAATTTGTCATGTGGATGCACTATGAAAACGGAAAAGATTATTTATCTGCAAGTTGCGCTATTGCTACAAGTTCTTCACCAGTTGGGCCATTTACTTATCATGGACATTTTAATCCATTAGGATATATGTCTAGAGATTGTACATTATTTATAGATAATCAAAAAGCTTACTTTATCAGTGCTAGTAATGATAATAAAGATCTACATATCTATTTACTAAACGAAGATTATTTATCAATTAATAAATTAGTTAATAAACTATTTATAGGTAAATTAAGAGAAGCTCCAAGTATTTTTAAACATAACGATAAATATTTTATTTTAACTAGTTTTTGTACTGGTTGGTTTCCTAATCAATGTAAATACGCCTATTCAACTTCTTTAGAAAGTGAATTTTCTTCTTTAAAAAATATTGGAGATGAATATACTTATAAAACTCAACCAACATATATTTTACAAGTACAAGACAAAATAATTTATATTGGCGATCAATGGGGAGGAAATAACTGGTCTACATTAGAAGAATTTGATTATTTCAAATCAAATTATGCTTATACTTATATTATAATAGATAATGATAAGTTAACATTTGCTGATGAGGTCTAATTATATGGAAAACAAATTAAAAAGAAGTAAAAAATTTTGTGTATGTTTATTAGATTTTTTTACCTGTTTTATTTTAACATTAACATTATTTTTTATTGGTGAAGCTATTAATACTTCTTTACCTTCATATAATAGTCAACAAAATAACATTCAACAAACTCAAGATAACTTAACAAAAATTGTCCTAGAATCAAAATTAAGCTATTTAAAAGAAGATAATTATTTAGCTCAAACTAGTGATGTTACTTATTCATATATAATTCGTCAAACATATAAACAAATTGATAGTCAAAAGAAAAATAATTCTTTTTTTAAAGATACAAAAGATATCGATGCGACTAATGATAGCCTTTATTTTTATTACCAAACATATATAGTTACACATAAAAATAACTATCATGATTTTTCTAAATTAATGAATATCAATCAATATAAAGAAAAACTTTTTAAAAATGTAAAAAATGAAGAAAATAAAATTTTTATATTAGAAAATTATCCTTATTTTACCAGCGAAACTGCTAATAAGATATATTCATATTTAGTAGAAAAGAATCAAGATTATTTACCTACATACCAATTAATATATAATACATATTTAAATATTTTAGAAGAAACTATTAATCAATATATGGAGTTATATACTCCTTATAATAATTTACTAGCTTCTTATAACCAAGAAATTGATACATTTTACAAAATTAAAATTACTATTCTATTAATTAGCTATTTTATCGCTATTACTATAATTTATTTTGTTTTCCCATGTATATTTAAAGATGGAAAAACTCTTTTTATGAAGTTATTTTCTTTAAAAGCCACTTCTGTAGAAAATGAACAAATTACTTGGCCATTTAATATTATTAAAGCAATATGCTTATTTATTATTTATATGCTTATTCCTTCTTTAGTCGGAATAATTGTTTTAGGTGGTTATAGTGGAATATTAATGATATTTACTTATTTCTTAGATATTTTTAATTTATTTTCATTAGCAATATTATCAATTTTACTAATTATATGTAGTATGCTTTTTACCTTTACAAAAAAAGAAAAGAAACAAACATTTTCCGAATTTGCTTCTTTAATGGTTGTTATTGAAGATCCAAATCCAAAAAGTATAAATGTTAATGGTAAAACTTTTATAATTAGTCAATGAAAGCGCTTATTTAACTAAAAAAAGTACAATTCTAACTAAAATATCTCCATTTTTAGTATTGAAATTTATCTTTAGAATATGTAATGTAGATAATTCTTTTTATCATATATGAATTATTTTTGAGGAGGATAATATGAAAAAGAAAACATTGGTGAAATTTTTTCTTGCTAGCACTACACTTTTGACTCTTGCAGTAGGATGTAATGATAACACGACATCAACCCCACCAAGTAACGAAGTAACAATTCCAGAAGGAAATTTTATTTTAGATGAATCAAAAACTGAAACTGTTGATTTAGGTTCATCTTACTATATGGATCCAATGACAGTAAAAGATAGTGATAATAAATATCATAAAGCAGTTATTACTGTTAAAGATAGTTCAGGAAAAGATTACCCTGTTGTAGATAGTTCATTTACTCCTGATCATACAGGTATATACACAATTACTTATACAATTACATATGGAGATAATAAATCTATTTCTAAATCATACACGATTAATGTTGTTGATTTATCCGCTCCAGTAATTAGTAGTGATTTTAAAAAAGATAATTTAGCAGTCTTAGGGCAAACTATCGATTTAGCAAATGTAAAAGTCACTGATAATAGTAAAGAAGATATCACCCCAACTATTAAAGTTACCTTTAATGAAACTGAAATAGAATTAACTGATAATAAATTTGTGGCAAATGAAAAAGGTTTATACAAAGTTAATGTTATTGCTGAAGATAGTTCAGGAAACAAATTAAATGATTCATTTAATATCTTCACTGTCGTTGATGGCGAAAATGATGTTTCACCAGTTAACCAATATTATCCAATGACAGTAAGTGAAACAAAAAGCTATAATGGCAGTAAATCAATTCAAGCCGATTGGTTAAGTAAAAATGTTTGTTGGGTTTACGATTTTTCTTTATTAGGAAGTGATTTTGCCATTATTTCAGAAGCACAATACCTTTCTTTCTGGGTTTATTTTGATTCAGAAGCAGTAGGTGTTGAAACTATGAGTAATATCTATAAATATACTTATTATCAAACATATTGCTATGATGAATTTGGTAATGAAGTTAATGAATACTATCAATTCGAAAACTCATTTGATTTAGCTAATAATAAATGGTATCGTTTAGTCTTTGATTTAACCAATGCGACAAATGCTACCGCAGAAGGAAGAGAATGTAAAAATAATCCTAAGAGTATGTCAGAAATTGCTTTTGGATTTGGAATTTGGGATAGTGTTTTAGGTGGAAATGCTAACAAAGTTGAAAATGTATATGTAGATGATATCCGTTTAACAAATGCTTTAGATGATGAAGTTTATCATGAAGAAGTTGTTATTCCACCAGTTGAATCAGATTATATTGCTGATGAAAGTAAAGTTACTTCATTAACTAATGCAGATTTATATACTGCTCAAGTTGGAGCAAATGGTAATTGGGTTACAACAAATGCTTTAGTAGATTATGTAGTTGCACATGGAAATAGAGAAGAATTCTCACCATTAGTAACTAATTCAGTTAATACATTAGGTGCATCAAGTACTTCAAAAAGTGGAGAAGAAGGTGATGTTGAATACGCTAACTGGAGAATGTTCTTTAATAAAAATGATGGTATTGTCTATGCTATTAAAGCTAAAGAACATTGCTTTATCAAAATCTTTGATGACGTTAAAACGCTTGGTGGTTGGATGCAAGCCAATGTTGAATACACTATTTTAAATGCCGATAAAACAGTTAAATCAAAACAAACAAAATCATTTAATAGTACTGATGAAGCAAATGGTAATTTAGGCACTGCGTTTACTGAACTCCAAAAAGATGAAACATATTTATTTATTGTTACTTCTAGTGTTGACGCTACAAGAAATATACAAAATTGTCCAGGTATCAGTATTGCTCCTGCAAAAAATAAAAACGAACAATCTACTGCTACTCCAGATACAGAGAATCAAGTTGTTCTTTCTAATCAATATGGTTTGCATGATCCACAAAAAAACAATAGTGGAGAATGGATCACAACTAATGAAAATGCTGATTATACAGTAGGTCATGGTACAGTTGATAATTTCTCACCTCTTGTTGCTAACGCTCATGGCTTCCTTGGTCCAAATAGCGAATCAGGTGATGGAGAAGCTGGCTTTACTGAATATCAAACATGGAGAATGTTCTTTAATAAAGATGATGGTATTATCTATGCAGTTAAAGCTAAAAAACATTGTTTTGTAAAAGTTCAAGAACAAGACCAAATCGGTGGATGGGTTGAAGGCAATATTAATATAAAAGTCTTTAATAGTGAAAATGTTGCCATTTCAACAGTTACAAAATCTCTTACTTCTACAGAAACTTCTAAAGGACAAATTGGCTGTGATTATGTAGAATTGCAAGAAGGTCAAACCTTTGTTTGGGCAATTACCTCTAATGGTGGAACAAGAAATCTGCAATATTGTCCAAGTCTAGTAATCGCTCCTGCAAAATAAAAAATATAATTTTATAATGTCTCTCTTCAAAGAGGGACATTATTTTTGGAAAAAAAATATGATATATCAAGATATAGAATTTTATAATGTTTCAGAATTAGAAATTGATAACGATGCATATTATTTATTAAGATTACCTAAATATTGTGAAAAAAATATGCTTCAACAAGGTATTAATATGAATAAATCATCAATTGGAATTGAATTAAGATTTATTTTAATTGATGATGAAGTTGAAATCACCTTCAAGGGAAAAAATGAAGATGGTATATGTTTTATTTATTTTGGAGAAGTACAAGCAGAATGGTTTCAATCAAGTTATGTAATAAAAAGAAATGTTGATACCACGATAAAAATTAAAAAAAATGCCAATATAGAGGCTCTTGAAGAAATTAATAAAGGTAAAAATAGTATTTATCCAGCAAATTTAGTTAGAATTTTATTTAATGGAACAATAGTTCAATTTAAAAAGAAAATAGGAAGAACCAAAGTATTAACTTTAAATAATAAAAATATCTTATTTTATGGATCTTCTATTACTTCTAATTCAATAACCTTCATTCCTACTATTTCTTATCCATCATTAATTAGTAGAAATTTGAAATTAGAATTAAAAAATCTTGGTTTTCCTGGTAGTTGTCGAATAGAAAAAGAAGTCGTAGATGAAATTTCAAAAATGAAATTTGATTATGCTTTTCTTGAATTAGGAATAAACATTATAAATGAAATATCTACTAGTGAATATAAAGATAAATGTTTATATTTATTAGAACAGATTACTAAAAGTCAAAAGAAAATTTTTGTCACTGATATATTTTCATATTATAATGAAAAGTGTGGAGTTAGTATTAGCAAATTAAATTCATTTAGAAAAGAACTAAAAAATCTTTGTAAAAATTTTACTAACATCACCTACATTTCTGGTAAATCTTTATTAAAAAATAGAAATTACCTCTGTGCAGATTTAGTGCATCCTGATGTGGAAGGGCATCAAATTATTTATCAAAATTTAATTAAAATAATAAGAAAGAATATATTATGAGAAAGAAAAGAAATATCACACACAAAAGCGAATATATCATTAGTATCATCGCCATTAATGTGGTATTTTTCTTATTTGTCATTTTAAATTTTACTTTTTCATATCAATCAACAAAATCTTCAAATATTGAAAAAGCAAATATTATTTCAGAGAATATCCATCAAAATTTTGAAGATCAATTTAATCAAGTTGCTTCTTTTAGTAGAAACACTTTTTTAAATAATGATTTTTTATTTTTACAAGATAATGTAAATACAAATCAAGAAGAAATAGAAAGCTATTTTGCTTCATCTTTACAATCTTCTTCATCTATTGTTATAGGAACTGGATATATACCGAAAATTAATCAAGAATTAAATAGTGATAAAAGAATTTATACAGGGCAATTCGATGGTTTTTTCAGCGTAAATACTAATATTGTTAAATCATATCTAACAGAAATAATAAATAAAAGTTATGAAGATGAATTTACTAATGGAAAAATTTATCCTGTTTTTGATGTTAATAATGATGTTTCTAACTTTATAGTTTTTGCAAGAAACATTAAAGATATTCGTCAAGAAACTTATAACACTAAACTTGGTATTGGCTTTATTGTAGTAAACAAAAACACTTTTTTAAATCCATTTTCTTTGACTTCCACATTAAACGGCTTTGATGCTTCAATTACTATCAATGATGAAATATTATTTTCTAGCAATTCAAATTTATTGTTAAATAATAATTATATCTATAAATCAAGTTTAAATTTTAATAATTATTATTTAACAACATATTATGATACAAGCACCATTTTTAAAGATCTAGTCTTTTCTTTTTCTTTAGAACTAATGGTTTATTTATTCATTATTATTGCTTTTTTAACTATTTATCATTTTTTACATAAAGATAATATCAAATCATTAAATTATTTATTCAATAGTTTTGATAAAAATAAAAATCAAACAGAATTACAACTTCTTGATTATACTGAAAATGATATTGAAGTAAATAAAGTTATTCAATCATATAACCAAATGGTCCAATCAGTAAATAATTTAAACAAAAAAATTAACGAAGAAAAAGAAGAAGCCAATCTTTTAAAATTAAAAAATAAAGAATTTGAAATTGAAAATCTTTATTCACAAATTAATAAACATTTTATTATTAATATCTTAAGTGTTGTGCATTCTTTAATTAATCTAAACGACATTGATAAAGCAAATTATTGTTTAGAATCACTTTCAGATTATTTAAGATATTCTTTATCATTTAACATCAAAGAAACTAGCATTCAAAACGAAATCGAATCAATTAAAAATTACATTAATTTACAATTAATTAGATATCAAGATATTAATGTTTTTTATGATATTGATGAAAATTGCTTATCTTATGAAATTCCAAAGCTAATCTTACAACCTCTAGTGGAAAACGCCTTTGTTCATGGTTTAAAAAAGAAAAAAGGTAACATCAAAATTTCTTTAAAACTGATAAATAATATTATATATTTAATGGTTCAAAATGATGGAATCATGGATTTAAATATTTTAGAATCTATCAATGAAAATATTAAAAATGGTATTGAAATTAAAACAGGAAACCATGGAGTTGCATTAGTTAATATTAATAAACGCTTACATTTGATGTATGGAAATAAAGCAAAAGTCTATTTAACAGTAATAGATAATAAAACGATATCTATTATTGAAATTAATTTACAGGAGGAAACATGTTAACAGTATATTTTGTTGATGATGACATCTTAATAATTAATGAATTAAAAAATATTATTAATTGGAATGAATATTATTTTGAAATTGTTGGTTATAATGTTGATCCTCTACTTGCCAAAGAAGAAATACTACAAAAAAAGCCAACATTAGTTATTTGTGATGTACAAATGGATGGATTAAATGGTTTTAAATTAGCTGAAAGCATCAAACAATTAAATTCACATATTAACTTTGTCTATTTAAGTGCATATGATAAATTTGATTATGCTGTAGAAGCTATCCGTTTAGGGGCAATTAGATATATCAAAAAGCCATTAAAAAAAGAACAATTAATTAATTTACTATTAGAAATAAATACTAAAAATCAAACTGATTTCAATGAACAAATTTATAATAATTTAGTTAACCACGCTGAAAGTATCAAAGATTTATTTGAAAATAACGCTCTTTTACCAAAAAATGAAAGTTTTAACATTATTACTTTAAATGGGAAAAATCATCAAAAAGTAATTGAAGATATTCAAGATATTTCTTCTATGACATATTGCATTTATAGTGATGAAAATTTTACTTCTGTTATTGTTTTTAATTTAAAGAATTTTACTTCATTTATTCAAAATTATCCTAATATATCCTCTGGAATAAGTCCTATTTTAACAAATTATGAGCATATTGATAAATACTTACGATTAACGCGAATTGCTAGTAAGCAAAAATTTTTAACAGGCAAAAACGAACATATCACTATAGAAGAAAATAACAACTATTTAAAAATTTGTAATCAATTTAAAGAATGCGAAAAAATTTTTGAATTACAACAATTAATTAAAAATCTTAAAGAAAATTTAATTAAAAATAATATTATCGTTTATAATCTTCAAAGTATTTATAAATCAATTGTTTATGCTCTAATCAGATTTAATCTTGTTGATAAAGATATTTTTGATATTTCAGTTTTAGATGAATATGATAATATTGACGATTTAATAAATGATTTATTAAATTATTTTAATAAAAATGATAACGATGATTTTAGTGAGTTAATTATTAATGAGGTAAAAAATGAATTAATAAATAATATCGATAAAAAAATTCCTTTATCATATTTTGCCAAAAAATATGGGTATAACATTTCTTATTTTTCCCAATTATTCAAAAAAATTGTTGGTACTTCTTTTGCTGAATATTTTATTTTATTAAAAATGGATAAAGCAAAATTGCTAATCACTAATTCATCAATGCCTTTACAAAATATTGCAAGTTCAGTAGGATATGATGATTATTACCATTTTTCAAAAATGTTTAAAAAATATACCCAATATTCACCAACTGAATTTAGAAATATCTACATTAAAAAATAATAAATACACAAAAAACAGTAAATATATTACATTTTAGATGAAAACTTAAAATTATATAATTTTAGTATGAAAGCCTTATGTAAATTTAACATCTTTAATTCTATTAAAAACAAAATTAATAAATCTAAAGAGCAAAGAGAATTAAAAAAACAAGAAAAACTATATATTGAGAGTTTAAATCCTCAATCTAAAAAAGAAAAAGTGAATTCATTTTTTAGAACTATTTATAAACATAAATTTTTCTATTTAATTTTAATTCCAGCAGTGGTTTTATTATTAATTTTTGCCTATAGACCAATGTATGGAATTATTATTGCTTTTAAAAAATATTCTCCTAGAAAAGGTATTTTAGGTAGTCAATGGGTTGGATTTAAAAATTTTCAAGATATTTTTGCTATTGATCAATTTTGGAGAGCTTTTAAAAATACCATCGTAATTAATTTATTAAAACTATTTTTTGGCTTTCCTGCATCTATTATTTTAGCAATTATGATTAATGCTGTTCGTAATAAAGTCTTTAAAAATGTCATTCAAACTGTTGTTTATTTGCCACACTTTGTTTCTTGGGTTGTTGTTTCTGGATTGATATTTGCTTTATTAAATGAGAGAACTGGTTCATTATATAAACTTTTATCAATTTTTGGAGAAGTAAATGTTTTTGGTAATGGTACACAATTTCTTGCGATGATTGTTATCTCTGATATTTGGAAAGAAGTTGGATGGGGAGCAATTATATATTTAGCTGCTTTAAGTGGAATATCTAGTGATTATTATGAAGCTAGTGAACTTGATGGCGCTAATTCAATTCAACAATTTTTCCATATTACTTTACCTCAATTAATGCCAACTATTTCAATTATGTTAATCTTAAGAGTTGGTGGATTAATTGGTGGAGGATTTGATCAAATTTACAATTTATACAATACAACCGTTTATGATGTCGCTGATGTTTTAGATACTTTTGTCTATCGATATGGTATTGGAAGTGGACAATTCTCACTTGGTACTGCGATTGGTTTATTTGAAAATATTATAAATATAAGTTTACTCTTATTTGCTAATAAAATCGTTTCATTGATTAATAAGGAGAACTAGAATGGTTAAAACATTTGAAAACTATACTTATCAAAAAAGAAGAATCTCTATTAATAAAATATTAAAAGTTATTAATATTATTCTTTTAATCTTGATTGGTTTTACTATGATTTATCCTTTTTGGGAAATTCTTGTTAAATCATTTATGACCGATAAAGATATTATTTCTTCGACATTTTATTTTTGGCCAAAAAATTGGCAATTTGAAGGATATAAAACAATCTTTACAAACAAAACATATAATTTTGGAAGAGCCTTTTTAAATTCAATAATTGTTACAGTATTAGATACTATCTATCAATTAGTAATAACAACTTTAGCGGCTTATGCATTAAGTAAAAAAACTTTACCAGGTAGAAAATTTTTAAACTTCTTCTTTATCTTTACAATGTATTTTGGAGGTGGATTAATTCCATATTATTTATTAATCAAAGAATTAAATTTAATGAATACTCTATGGGTTTTAATTATTCCTTCATTTATTAGTGTTTATAATGTGTTAATTATGCGTTCGTTCTTTTCTACTTTTCCTAAAGAATTAATTGAAGCCGCGAAAATTGATGGAGCAAGTGAAACACATGTCTTTATCAAAGTAGTTTTACCACTTTCAAAAGCAATCTTAGCCACAATTGCATTATTTATTGCTGTAGGTGTTTGGAACAACTGGTTTACTTCTATGTTATTCCAAACTGAATCAATTGATTTTAGACCAATGGCTTATACATTAAAAGTTATTATTGACACTAGCCGAGGAATTAATGCCGAAGCTGGAGTAGGAGGTTTTAATGAAGTAATTGGTGAATCAGTTCAATATGCCGCTATCATTGTTTCAACCATTCCAATTCTATGTGTTTATCCATTCTTACAAAAACATTTTACCAAAGGGGTAATGATAGGTTCTATCAAAGGTTAAAAAAGGAGAAATTTATGAAAAGAAAACTATTATTTTTATCAACATGTGCTTTTATTGCATTAAGTGGATTATCAGGATGTAGTAACAATCCCAACAATAGTCTAAGCGAAGGAGATTTTTTAGAAGATACTTTCGATAAAGATGGAAAACTTGAAATTTCCTTTTTTGGAATTGATTTAGATTCACTACAATCACAAACTGAAGACACTAAATTAATTATTGATTTTATTGAAAATAAATTCCAAGTTAAATTTAAATATATTAATGGAAATGCCAGTGGTTGGGAAACAGTTTTAAATCAATATATTGGTGGAGGAGATGTTCCTGATGTTTTCTTCCATGAAGTCGGACAACCAGCTTATTCAAATTGGCGTGATGATGATTATTTATTTGACTATGGTCAATACTTAGATGAATATCCTAATTTAAAAAAAGCTTTCAATCGATACGATGAAAAGAGTATGAAGAAATTTTTAGGTGGAGAATATTATGGTTATCCAATTGTTATGGATGATTTAACTGATAGTGATATTGTTAATCAACATGGTATGTATTATCGTCGTGATTGGTATGAAAATTTAAAAGCTAAAGATTTCACTCCAAAAAGTGGTCGAAAACTTGTTGATCCAGAAGATCCTTCTTTTAATTATTTAAACTTCTATGATTTATGTGATGGTTTTACTAATGGTGATCCAGATAATAATGGAGTTAACGATACTTATGCTTACTCTTTAACTAAAGATGGAGGAGCTTATTGGTTCTATCCAATTTTAAGTATGTTTGGTGTTACTTATGATGGATGGCATTATAGTGCAAGTGAAGATAAATGGTTGCCAGATTGTACTAGTGATAACATGAAACAAGCTTTAGATTTTATGGCAGATATGTATGATCAAGGATTTATTGCCCAAAACTATGCGACAACGTTAACTCAAACAATGATGAAAAATGAATTTGTTAATGGCGTAGCTGGTATAATGACATTTAATACTAACTACAATATTGGTGAAGGCATCCTTGAATTAATGGAACAATATGAAACTTCTACAAAAAAAGTAAAAGATATCTGTCGTTGTATGCCAATTATTACTGGTATTGATGGAACTAAAAGAATGTATGGATATTCTAATAAATATGGATTTAGAAGTATTTCAAATTTAGCTTCAATCAACAAGAAAAAGAAAATTATGTCCATCATGGATTGGATGTTAACCGATGAAGGAATGACTTTATTAAACTATGGTATTAAAGATAAACATTATAAAATTGAAAATGGAAAAATAGTTAGTTTATTAGGTAAAAATGTTAATGGCCTAGAAAAATCTCTTTATGATTCTGATGTCGCTCCTGGAGTATATAGAATTAAAGGTTTAGTTAGTTGGTCAACTCTTATTCCAACAACCATTAAACATTATGAAGAACAAATGCAATTAATTAAGGCTTGGGATAAACAATATTTAGTAGCTAATCCTTTACAATATTGTAGTGTCGATACTGATTATGCTTTAATTATTTCTCAATTAACAGATAGTATTTCTTCTTGCTATCAAAGTATTGTCAACAAATCAAATAAAGAAACTAGAGATTCTACATGGAATAATTTTGTAAATAATTATAACAAAAAAGGTGCTTCATATATCACAGCGATGAATATGTCCGCTGAAGAAATAGGCGTAGAAAAAAAGTAGGTGTAAAATGAAAAAATATCAAAAATTATTAATTTTATCATTACTTGCATTATCTTCATGTGGGACAACTATGACTAACGAAAAATATGAAGACGTGACTTTATTAAAAGAAGATAAAGAATTCACTTTCCAAACTAATTTAGAAAAAGATGTTTTAGATTATCCTCTTTCTAAAGGACGTAAAATTTATGTTTCAAATGAAGGTGATGATAATAATGATGGTTTAAGCGAAAATAAGCCTATTAAAACTATTAATAAAGTTAACTCTTTATCATTACAAGCTGGTGATAATATTTTATTTAAAAAAGGTGAAACTTTTACTGGTGCTTTATCATTTACCTCTTTAAGTGGAGAAGATAATAATCCAATTACTTTTGCTAGCTATGGTGAAGGTAATAAACCAATTATCACTAATAAATTTAGTAATGTTTTTAGTATTGAAAAAGGTTCGAATATTGTTGTTAGAGATTTAAAATTTTTAGGTGAAAATAAGAAAAGAGATGAAACAACTACTTGTTATAATATCATTAGTTTTTCATATTCATTTGTGAAAGAAAATAAATATAAAAATATCTATATTTGTGATAATGAAGTCGAAGGCAATGGAACTGATTCGATGTTAATGGGAATCAGTGTTACTAGCACAGAATATGATTATAAGTCTTCACCAATTAACGTTTTAGATAATTGTATTATTAGAAGAAATAAAGTTTCTAATATTGGAAGAAGTGGTATCCATAGTGGAGGTTGGTTAAATAATCAACCAATTAATCAAAATGAAGGACATGTCAATAAATACACTAATTTTCATTTCGATAGTAATGAAGTTCACGATGTAGGATGTATTGGTATTTATATTATGGATTGTACTGATTCAACCATTAATAGAAATCTTGTTTATAACACCGGTATGTATAATGTAAATCAAGTCATGGAAGGTGAATGTGGAATCATGGCTTTATGTGATATCAATTGCGATATTATGTTTAATGAAGTTTACAATTGTTTTGATCAAAAAACAGGCTTTGATGCAATGGGAATTGATATTGATTGGAATACTGATAATATTAAAGTACAATACAACTATTGCCATGATAATCAAGGTGGTGGCATTGGTACAATGGCTAATCAAAATAGTTTTATTTTAAATAATAAAATAGAAAATAATGAAGGTAACACTAATAACAAAGGTGCTATTACAGTTAGTAATTTTACAAGCCGTTATGAAGCAGTTAGAGAAGATTGGCATGCAGTCAAAAACTTAAAAATTAAAGATAATTTAATTTTGCATAATAACCAAGACACCCATGCTTTCCAAGTCAAAAATTCTAATGGTGATACCAATTTTGAAGGAAACGAATTTACAGATAACCACTTAATTTATAATGGTGAAAAAGCCAAAAACTTTTATTGGATTAATGTTGATTCATCTACTCCTTGGTATAAATTCGCAAATAATAAATTTTATAGCGATGATAACACTCAATTTAGAGCGTTTGAATCTACTGAATATTTTTCTTTAAACAATGAAGAAGGAGCTACTCCTTATGAACCAACAAAAGAAAAATCCTTTTCTGAATGGCAAAAAAGAGATTTAAATTCTACTTATGAATTATTAGATTCATCATTAATTGCAGCTAATCCATATGATGCAAATATAAAATATGAAGATGAAAAATTAATTTTTAATTGGAAAGTAAATACAGGTGATATTTGGCATTTTAATTTATATGAATTACAAGAAAATGAAACACCATCTTACTTAAATATGATTGGTGAAAGTAATACTACTAATTTTACTTATAAACCAACAAAAGGTGGAACATATTATTATGTTATTCAACCAGAATCAAACCAAGGAACTTATGGTAAAGCACTTAAATTAAAGGTAAATTTATGATAGAAAACTTTATTGGCAACGAATATATCATTAAAGACATGTTCCCCATTAGACCATTAATGAATTTTCTTTGGAATGAAAAAGTAATTGCCAGTTATAATCAATTTGGCTTTGGTGAAGCAAAATGTTTAACAGAAACAGGATTTAGAATAATCACTAATGGCGAAAGATTAGTATATATCAAAGAAAATAACGAATTTTATGATGCAAATAGGAATTATAAAAATCTTCCTTTTGATAAATTTGAAACACACGTAGGTTTAAATTACCAAACAATCACTTCTTCTTATAAAGATTTAGAAGTTAGTATGACTTTATTTATTCCAAGTGATGATTATGTGGAAATTTCTCATATTCACCTAAAAAATAATTCAAAAGAAAAAAAAGTTTTCGATTTATATTTTTATAATAAACCATTTATTAATTTAACTTGGCATGGTCCTTATTCAAAAGCATATTTTGATAAGCATTATAATTCATTAGTATTTTCTCATATTGGTTATGATCTTTCTGAAAAAAATCAAGTCTTAATGCTAAAAAGTAATATTGATTTTAAAAGTTTTGAAGTAAGCGATATTAATTTCAAAGGCATTTATAATGATTTATCTTCACCAAAAGGATTATATAAAGATCAATTAAGTAATACCAAAATGACATTTGATGGTGAATGTTCGTCTGCTATCCAATTTAAAATTGAATTAAATCCTAATGAAGAAAAAGATATCAACATTGTTTGTGCTGTTGGAAAAGAAAAAGTAAAAACATACAAAATACTAAATAAATATTTATCTAACGAAAATTATTTTTTAGAAAGAGAAAAAGCAAAAAAAGAAAATGATGAAATAAATAAAAAAATTATTTTATCATCTAATGATAAATATCTAGATAAATTAATTAATATTTGGTTAAAAAGACAAATTAATTTAGGTAAAACATGGGGAAGAGTATATGGAAAAGGTTTTAGAGATGTAATGCAAGATATCTCTTCTTTCTTAGTTTTTGATTATTCAAAAGCTAAAGAAAAAATCATATCTACATTAAAATATCAATTCGAAAATGGAAACACAATTAGACAATTTGAGCCAATTCTAGATTATCCTTATCAAGATGGTGCCATTTGGATTAGTGATACCATTTTATCATATTTAAAAGAGACAAATGATTTTTCTATTTTAAATGAAGTTGTTTCTTACTACAATTCTTCATGTCAAGAAACAGTCTTTCTTCATATGAAAAAAGGTCTAGATTATTTATATAACAATTTAGGTCAACACCATTTAGTTAAATGGGGTGGTGGCGATTGGAATGACTCATTAAATGCATGTGGACTAAAAGGAATCGGTGAAAGCGTTTGGTTGAGTATTGCTTTAGTTAAATCCACTAATTCATTTATTGAAATATGTAAAAAGATCAATTTTGATTATCAAAAATATTTACAAAAAAAAGAAAAATTAGAAAAAAATATTATTAAATATGGTTTTGAAAACGACCAATATATTTATGGGTACAATGATTTAAGTCAAAAAATCGGTTCTAGTACTTCAAAATATGGAAAGATATATTTAAATCCACAAACATGGTCAATACTTGCTAATATTCAAGATGAAGACATTCAAAAAAAAGTAATGAAAAAAGTTGAAAAAAAATTATCTTGTAAATATGGATATGTTCAATTAAGACCATCATACAGAAAAGGTAATGACAATATTGGACGCGCTACATATTTTTCACCTGGAACATATGAAAATGGTTCTAGCTATAACCATGGAGTGGCATTTAAAATTGCAAGTAATTTACTATTAAAACAACCAAATATTGCATATAAATCACTAAAAAAAATTTATCCACTTAATCACAATGAATCTGGCATGGAAGAATATGCAATAGGAAATATGTATTTTGGAATAGATGCAATTAGCAGAATTGGATTTGCTCCAATGCCATGGATAACTGGAACATCTGGATGGATATTTAAAGATGTTATTGAATTAATGTGTGGTATTAAGCCTGATTATGATGGGCTAATTATTGATCCATGTTTACCAAATGCATTAAAAAATATTTATCTAGAAAGAGTCTATCAAGGCACAAGATTTAAAATTACAATTAAAAACACAGGAAAAAAATTAATATTAGTAGATAACAAAATTAATAAAACAAATAAAATACCATTAAAAAGAAAAAAAGAAATTAATGTTATTTATGAATATTAAAATGGGAGGTTAAAATGGCAGAAGTTCGTTTAAAAAATGTTTATAAAGTTTATGATGGTGGTGTTACTGCTGTTAAAGACTTTAACTTAGATATCAAAGATAAAGAATTTGTGGTTTTTGTTGGCCCTTCTGGATGTGGTAAATCCACTACTTTAAGAATGATTGCAGGACTTGAAAGTATCACAGCAGGAGATATTTTCATTGATGATTTAAGAATAAATAATATTGAACCAAGAAATCGTGATATTGCTATGGTCTTTCAAAATTATGCTTTATATCCACATATGACTGTTTATAAAAATATGGCATTTTCTTTAAAATTAAGAAAAGTTAAAAAAAACATTCTTGATAAAGATGGTAAAGAAATACTAATTAGAGATCAAAAAGAAATCAAAGCTATTAATAAAGAAATTGCTTTTTATCAAAGAAATATTGAAGCCATTACTTCTTATGTTGATAAAATGTCTATTAAAGAAGAAGTAATTAATAATGAAAATGAACAAAAATTATTAAATCAAAATAAAGAAAAGATTAAAGAAATGAAAATTCTTTTAACAAAAGCTCAAGAAAGAAAAGATTATTTAGAAAATAATTTAGTCCCTAAATATCATTATGTTCATTTATCTAAAGATGAAATTAATCAAAAAGTCACTTCAACCGCTAAATTATTAGAAATTGAAGATTTATTAGATCGTAAACCAAAAGCTCTTTCAGGTGGACAAAGACAAAGAGTGGCTATTGGAAGAGCAATTGTTAGAAATCCAAAACTATTCTTAATGGATGAACCTTTATCTAATTTAGACGCTAAATTAAGAAATCAAATGCGTTCAGAATTAATTTTATTAAGGAAAAAAGTTAATACAACTTTTATTTATGTTACCCACGATCAAACTGAAGCCATGACTTTAGGTGATAGAATTGTCATTATGAAAGATGGCATTATCCAACAAATTGGCACTCCTAATGATTTATTTAACCATCCAAGTAATTTATTTGTCGCTGGTTTTATTGGCTCACCTCAAATGAATTTTATCGATGGTAATTTAGATGAAAAATACAAAGTTCATCTTATTGGCAAAGAAATAACTTTACCAAAAGAAACCATTAAAATTCTTAAAGAAAATAAAGTAGAAAAACAAGATATTGTTTTAGGAATTAGACCTGAACATATTACTTTATGTGAAGAAAATGATGATAATTCACTTGAAGGAATAATTTCCGTAGTTGAACTTATGGGTAGTTCATTACATTTACATGTTGACACAATAACTAATAAAAATATTGTTATCATTGTTCCAATCATCAATTTAGAAAAAGATAAATTATCATCTTTAATTACCGGAAATAAAGTCCATTTTAAATGGAATTATGGTTTAGAACATTTATTTTCTAAACAAACAAGTATGAATTTAATAAGTGAGAAATAGGATATGAAAATATTTGAATTTAGTTTTTTACGTTTTGTTATCGATAATGACAAGATATTTTTATTTGATGAAATTAACAATAATTTATTAAATGCTGATCAAAAATGGATTCTAGAACATACAAGTTTCATTTGTGATATTCAAATAAGTGGTAATCCAACTACTATTCATGCTGGTGATAGACATATTTGTTCTAGTGAAAGTGAAACTTTAAAATATATTAATCATGAAATAATTAAACAAAATGATTCTTTACTATTAAAAATAAAACAAAGAAACTCACAAATAGAAGTTATTTCTTTTTATGAAGAATATAAAAAAGTAATTCGTTGTTGGACACAAGTTACAAATATTTCTAACAATGAATTAGCTTTAGAATATGTTTCTTCTTTTTGTAAATATGACTTAACTAGTTTTAATAATTATGATCATATTTCTTTTTTCCTTCCTCATAATTCTTGGTTTTTAGAATGTCAATGGAAAGAATTTTCTTTATCATCTTTAGGTATTGTTTCTCCAAATATGATAAAAACTTTTAAAAAATTTTGTATTTCTAATACAGGTAATTGGTCCACTAAAAACTATTTACCAATGGGGTTAATAAAAGATCAAAATAAATATTTTTTATTTCAAATAGAAGCTAATGGTTCTTGGTCTTATGAATTAGGCGATTATTGTAAAACAACTTCTTTACATCTATCAGGACCCACCTTACAAGAAAATGGTTGGAGTAAAATTTTATTACCAAATGAAATTTTTGAAAGTGTAAAAGTGGCTATTACTAAAGATAATTCTATACAAAATATTTTTGATAATATCACATTATATCGAAGAAAAATTTCTACTTCTTTAGATCACGAATTACCAATTATCTTTAATGAATATATGTTTGCTTCTTGGAATGATCCTTCTAAAGAAACCGCTCTTGCTTTAGCGCCAATTGCTAAAAAATTAGGCGCAGATTATTTTGTTATCGACTGTGGTTGGCATGATGAAGAAAAAAATCCATTCTATCATGTTGGAAAATGGAAAGAAAGTAAAACAAAATATCCAGATGGTTTAATTAACACTTTAGATTATATTAGAAATTTAGGCTTAAAAGTTGGATTATGGCTAGAATTAGAAGTTGTTGGATATCTAGGTGACGCTAAAAATTTATATACTGATGATTGTTTCTTCCAAAGAGATAATAAACCACTTATTATTTCTAATCGTTATCAATTAGATTTAAGAAATGAAAAAGTTTTTAATCATTTATTATTTATTATCGATGAATTAATGGAAAAATATCATTTAGATTATATTAAATTTGATTACAATATTGAACCTAGTGTAGGTACTTCCTTAAATTCTTCTTCACTTGGAGATGGTCTTTTACAATATAATAGAAATTACCATTATTTTATTGATTGCATTAAAAAGAAATATCCTTCTTTAGTCATTGAATCGTGCGCAAGTGGAGGTAATAGATTAGATTATTATTCATTAAGCAATGTCAATCTTTGCTCAACATCTGATCAAACTGATTATGCACTTTATCCATATATTATTGCTAATATTTTAACTGCTGTTTTACCTGAACAAGCTGGTATTTGGTCATACCCAAAAAGTGAATTAATGGATAAAATTGATGATGAATGTATTGTTATGAATATGGTAAATTCTTTTATTGGGCGAGTACATTTAGCAAGTAAATTATATCTATTACCACAAAATCAGCAAGATTTAATTAAAGAAGCTCTTGATTTATATAAAAAAGCAAGTTTATTACATAAAGACTCATTACCATATTTTCCAATTGGTTTAGCACAATATAATGATAATTATTTAGCATTTGGTTATAAAAATAATAAAAAAGGTTATTTATGTGTTTATAACATGCATGATAACAAAGAAATAACTTTTACTTTAAATAATATTAAAACTTTAAAATTAGTCTATCCATCTACTTTAAAAACTGATTTTAAATTTATTAATAACAAATTCACATGGAAAGTAGATTCTTCTTTACAAGCAAGAATCTTCTATTTCGAGGAGAAATAATGAAAAAAATAATTTGTTTATTATCTTTTTAATAATAATCTATTAATTAACAAAGTTTATGCAGATGAAAATATTAATAACTTTGAAGAATTACCAAATAATTATGAACTATTTTCTAGATCTGATGTTTCTCATACTATTAGTTTTGAAAACCAAGAAATGATTATTGCTCATAATAATATTAATGTAAAAAATAAACAATATTTTGGTAGCCTATTAAGATTAGATAAAAATAAATATTATCAAATCCTTAAAAGAAGTAATTGAAGAATATGATTTTTATGATCACATTGTCGCTATTAGTTTTTATCTTGAAAGCTTAAAAGAAATGAAAAGATTACTTCCTGAAATACCAACTGCTTATTTAGGACAAGTAACAAGTAAAAAATTTGTCGAAGCTTTAAAAATTATGGGTGAATATAATACTGGTGCTGATACAAATAAAAAGTCTGATGCAAATTTTAATGAACAATATTTAAAAGACCACGGACTAGTAGGTTATTATTGGACTTATGGAACTCAACAAGATTATGAAAAAGCTTCTTTACTAGGTTTAGTAGGACTAGCTTTTGATGAAGCGGATACTATTGCTAAAACTATTAAATATATTACTGCTAACGATTTTATAACTAATGAAGAAATAAAAATCAATGGTATTGTTAATATTAATACTCACCTCTACGATAAAACAATTATTGAAGAAACTGGAGAAATATTTTTTCTTGAAGAATATGATGATTATTATTTAGCAATTTGTAAATATTCTTCTTCAAATAGAACTTTCTATTCTAATCAAATAAAAATCACTAAAGAAATCAAACAAGAAGAACCTATTGAAGAAAATAAAACCAATGTACCTTTAGTAGTTACTATTTCTGTTTCTAGTGTATTTTTATTAGGATTAGCAATTTTCTTTATCATTAAATTTATTAAAAAATAAATATCCCAGTGCCTTTCCACTGGGATATTACTAAGCAATTTGTTTTGTTAATAAACTACTTGCATCTTCATCACAATAAATAACTACATTATTATGATCTT
>OLIW01000664.1_pt1 | contig 36430 bp, 35 predicted proteins | sample 1601321 | NCBI WGS metagenome assembly OLIW01 (sample SAMEA2452114, study PRJEB22498) | human gut metagenome
TAGGATAAGCTGTTGTTGCTGCTCATAAATTACTCTTTCACTTTTTTCAATACCAACAATGACTTTTGCTTTCATTTTACTAACAATTTTCCAAAATGGAATATATGGATATCCCCAACGAATTTCTTTTCCTTTTTTTTGTTTTCCTCTTCTAAAACAAGACAAATTAAATTCTAAAGGAATATCTAAATCTAAGCTTGCTTGAATAATCTCTTTAGAAATTTTTTTGACAAAATGATTCCATTTATAGTAGTTGTCCATAAAATAATCTGGATGTGCTACACATGCAAATAAGCCTGTTTTCATACCAGTTATTAATGTGTTTTTATATTCTATAATATCCTTTTTAGTGGTTATTTTAGAAAAGAAATTTCTTACTAATCCTTTATCTAAAGTACAATGGTTTCCTAAAATTAGATAATCAATTGTTTTTTCATCTAACAACTTTTTATAGTAAGGAAAAAATTCTTTAAATGCTTCAGCTTCAAAACCAAGTTTGATATTTATACGATCTTTATATTTGTTTTGAAGGTTTCTAATTGAATCAAAATATCCTTGAGTTGCTTCATAGTCTCCACGAACAAATTCTTGTTTAACATTTGGTAACATTACATGGTCAGAAAATCCTAATGTATTTAAACCTAATGCAATTGCTTCTAAAACGTATTCTTCATCGTTTCCTATAGCATGTCCACATCTAAAAGTATGAGTATGGTAATTATTTCTAATCATAAGATACCTCCACTAAATATAAACCTTGACTTGGAGCGTTATATAAAGTTGTCTTATATTTACCATTTAATCTTTCTTCAATATAAGATAAATCAATTTGCTTATTATTTAAAGCTAAAATAGTTCCAATAATCATTCTAACCATATAACGTTTAAAACCAGAACCAATAATATCAAAAACAATTTCATCATCATTATAAGAAAGATTAAATTCATAAATCGTTCTAATATATTCTTCTTTTTCTTTATTAGAACAGAAGTTGATAAAGTTATGTTCCCCTAAAAATAAATTCATGCCTTTTTTTACTAATTCTTCGTTAAAATTATAAAAATAAAATAAACTATAATTAGCTAAAAATGGGTTCCTTTTTCTAGATATTAAATATCGATAATGTTTTTTAGTTGCTGAATATCTTGCATGAAAAGACAAATCTACTTCTTGTAATGATTTAACAAAAATGTCATTTGGTAATAATTTGTTTAAGGCATAACACATTTTATTTAAATCACGATATTCATCAATATCAAAATGAATAACTTGATTTAAAGCATGTACACCTCGATCAGTTCTTCCAGAAGCAAAAATTTTAGTTTCTTTATTCATAATTTTTGAAATAGCATCTTGCAAAAGTTTTTGAATAGAAATTTTATTTTCTTGAATTTGAAAACCATAATAATGGCTTCCATCATAACTAATAATACCTTTCACTCTCATATAATCACAATCTTTAATATTGATAAAGTCAATATTCCTGAAAAAATAAGCAAAATAAATATACATGATAATGTATCATTCATTTTCCAGATAAGTTTACGATATTTACTTCTTGGTTTACTTGGATCATATCCTCTTGCTTCCATGGCGTTAGCTAGTTCATCACTTCTTTGAAATGCCGATACAAATAAAGGAACAATTAAAGAAATAATAGCGGAAATTTTTTCTTTTAATTTTCCATCTTGAAAATCTACGCCGCGTGAGGCTTGGGCTTTCATAATTCGATCGGTTTCATCAAGTAAAGTTGGAATAAATCGTAAAGCAAGTGAAATCATCATTGAAACTTCATGAACAGGAAAATGGATAACTTTTAAAGGCTTAAAAAACCATTCTAAAGCATAAGTTAAATCCATAGGCTTAGTCGTAGAAGTTAATATTAAACTTAAACCAATCATTAATGCTAAACGAACAAAAATATAGAATGTATTTACAAAAGAGGCAATGTAAATAGTAAAATTAATTCCTGGGATTGTGAATCTATCAATATTACCAACTGATGGAATATAAATAAAAATTGATTCTTTAATAGTAAAAATATTAATAATAAATAATATTAATATCATTAGCCACATCATTTTTAATTGTTTAAATAATTGTCTTAAAGAAACTTTGCTTATTAACATTATAATATATATAAAAATAAAAAAGATTATATACATAATTAAATTTGTCCAAGTAGAACCAAAAGTAAAGAAAATCATAACCATCATTAAAATCATCGAAATAATTTTACTTCGAGGATCAAGACGATGGATAAATGTATCATAAGGAACATATCGACCGATAGAAATATTATTCATAATACGCCCTCTTAATTTCACTTACTAAAGATTTTTCATCTTTAATTAAGTCTAAATTTATATTTAATCCACCTTTAATTAAATTTTTAGCAAAACATATAACATTAGGTTCTTGTATATTATATTTTATAAATAAATCATCTCTTTTAAATAAATTTGTTGGAGTGTCGTTTAAAACAATTTCTCCTTCATTCATAACAATTGCTCGATTAGAATATTTTAAAACATTATTCATATTATGGCTGACCATTATAATTGTCGTGCCATTTTCGTGAATTTTTTTAAATAATTCCATGATGTCTTTTTCGCCTCTTGGATCAAGACCAGCTGTTGGTTCATCAAGAATTAATATTTTTGGTTGTAAAGCAATAATTCCAGCAATTGCGACTCTTCTTTTTTGTCCACCACTTAAATCAAAAGGAGATTTATTATATAAAGAAGAATCGATGCCTACCATTTCTAAAGCTTTAATGGCTTTATTTCTGCAGTTTTTTTCATCTTCATTAAAGTTTTTTGGACCGAAACAAACATCTTTTAAAACTGTTTCTTCAAATAGTTGATATTCTGGAAATTGAAAAACTAAACCAGCATATTTTTTTAATTGCTTTAAGTTTTTTATTTTTTTCTCATTAGAAATAATATATTCACCAACATAAACTTTACCTTCAGTTGGTTTTAATAAAGCATTTATTTGTTGAATTAAAGTTGACTTGCCACTTCCAGTATGACCAATTATAGAAACAAAATCGCCTTCGTTAATTGTTAAATTGATGTTTTTTAAAGCGGAAAATTCAAATGGTGTATTCTTTTGATAGGTAAAAAAAACATTTTCAAATCTTATCGACATAAATATTCTTTCACCTCTATTAAATTTTGACATTCAGAAACATCAATATTTTCTTTTATTAATAAATTTTTTATTTTCATCTCAAAAGGAATATCAAGTCCCATATTAACTAATTCATCATAATGAGAAAAAACATTTTTAGGGGTATCATAATATTTAATTTTTCCTTGATCGAGAACTAATACTTTATCTGATAAATAGGCTTCTTCTGGATCATGAGTAATTGAAAAAATAGTTAAATCTTTCTGATTGATTCTTAACAAATGAACTAAATCAATAATTTCTTTTTTTCCTCTTGGATCAAGCATAGAGGTAGCTTCATCAAGAATTAATATTTCTGGTTTCATTGCTAAAACACCAGCAATAGCCACTCTTTGTTTTTGCCCTCCTGATAAAGAAGAAGGTTCTTTACTTAAAAAGTTTTTCATGTTAACTTTTTCTGCAAATTCATTAATTATTTTATCCATGTCTTCAGGCTTAACTAAATGGTTTTCTAAACCAAAAGCAATATCATCTTGTACGGTAGCACCAATAAATTGATTATCAGGATTTTGAAAAACAATTCCGAGTTTATTTCTTAATTCATTAATGTTACTCTCTTTCATTTCAATATCATCAATATAAATAGAACCATTTTTATTTTCGAGTAAGCCCATTATTAATTTTGCTAAGGTTGATTTTCCACTTCCATTGTGTCCCATTAAAGTGATATATTCACCTTTTTCCACTTCAAAAGAAATGTTATCAAGAACAACATTTTTGTCATAGGAAAAACTTAACTTATCAATCTTTAATGAACTCACTTTTTATCACCTTTTTTTTTAAACATAAAATAACTCATTACTAAGTAATAAATAATTAAAAGCCCTAAAACCACGCCTAAAAAGATGTATTTTCTATTGCCTTTTAAAACATCAAATTGCGTTAAAATAACAAAAGTTGGAAATACAGCAATGGCAAAGCATAAAGTTAATATTAAATACTTTTTAATCCACTTTTTCATATTCTTTCACTAAAATATCAAGTTTTCTTCCTTCATATTTTCTAAAAATAATTCCTGCCATCATTAAAAGTCTTTTAGAAGCTTTAGTTGATAAATCTTCAGGAATTCTTTCATTTAAATAGACAACTTCTTTAATCCCAGATTGAATAATGGCTTTAGCACACTCATTACAAGGAAATAAAGTAACATATATTTTACAACCTTTAACAGGCGCGTATGAGTTTAGTATAGCATTAAATTCAGCATGGCAAACATAGAGATATTTATTATCGAGTTCATCTTTACCAACTCTTCCCCATGGCATTTCATCATCAGAAAGTCCAACAGGCATTCCATTATATCCCATCGTCACAACTTTATTATCGTTTGAAGCTACGCATGCTCCAACTTGGGTAGATGGGTCTTTACTTCTTTTACTTGATAAAACTGCAACACCCATAAAATATTCATCCCATGTAATATAATCTTTTCTTTTTTCACTCATATTTTTGCCTCTAAACCATTTTAACAAACCAAAATTAAAAAATATATAAATATGACTAGATTTTTTCTTTTACAAATTCAAGAGCATGGTAAATCCAAGTTTCTACATCTTTATAAACTTTATCTTCTTTGTGCCAATTTGTTATTTCATTACCTAAAGCTAAACCATGTCCACCTTCTGGATACATATGTAATTCAACTGGAATGTGGTGTTTAACTAATTCACTAGCAAAGCGTAAAGAGTTTTCTGGTGGAACAGCATTATCTTCTGAAGTTAAGAAAATAAATGTTTTTGGAAATTTATTTGTAACATGTTTTTCTATAGAAAACTTTTCAATCATTTCTTTATTACCATGGGTTCTACATCTTGCGGTTCCTGCATGAGTAAAATTAGGATCCATTGTAATAACTGGATAGCCTAAAAGTAAGCCATTAATTTTTAATTCTTCTTGTTTACAATCTAATAACTTTGAAAAATAATTATCTTCCATTAACATAGTCGTACTTGCTGCAAGATGACCACCTGCGGAAAATCCCATTAAAGAAATTTTGTTAGCATCAACATGATATTTTTCAGCATTTTGTCTAATATATAAAATAGCGGCAAAAGTTTCATCAATTGGTTTAGGAAATTCAAATTCTCCAATCGTATATTCTAAAACAAAAGCAGCAATATCATGCCCTAAAAAAGCTAAGGCGATAGGTTCAGCTTCTCTTTGAGAAGTAAATTCATATCCTCCACCTGGAATAATTAAAATAGCTTTTCTTTTTCTTCCAATTGAAAATTCTTCAAAATTATCAGAACAATAAGTAACAAGCTTACTATCTGAATTTATGTTTTTATAGAAGTCTTTTAATTTAATTGTTTCATTAATCATATTTTTTCCCTCTTTGGTAATTATAAATTATATGAACACAAAAAAAAAGAAGAAGTCAAAAATTAGGGTTTGCAAAGGAAAAAACTTCTTCTTTTTTATTTTGTAGTGCTTAATTAACGGTTAAGCGTAGAAACATTGGACCATATTACCAATATATACAACGCACATAACGTGGTAATAGATATACTACATTATTTTTTAATTATTGCAACTAGTAAAGTCATTATTTTTAAAATATTTAATAATATTTCTTGTAAAAATATTAATTATTTAAATAATTAAAGTTGTTTTTTACATATTTATTATTTTTTTTAAAAAAGAAATATTTTTCTATACTTAAAAATTAGATGTGATTATACTATTATTCGTTGGGGAAAATTTATGAATTCTTCATATTTAGGAAATAAAAATACTTTAAAAACAATTTTTAAATTAGCAATTCCATCAATGATTGGTCAACTAATTAGTGTTTTATATAATATTGTTGATAGAATCTTTGTAGGAAATTTACCTTTAAATGGTGAAATATCTTTAATTGGTGTAGGAGTTTGTTCGCCTATAGTAACTTTAATAACATCTTTTGCTTTTTTAGTTGGCTTAGGTGGAGCGCCAATGTTTTCAATAGCATTAGGTGAAAAAAACTATCAAAAGGCAAAAAAGATTCTTTCTAATGCTTTATTAATGTTAATTGTTGTTTCTTTAGTGTTAATGATTGTTTTTTATATGTTTTCTGAACCAATTTTATTTTTGTTTGGAGCAAGTGAAGCCTCTATTAGTTATGCATTAGATTATTTGCATGTGTATTTAATTGGAACTTTCTTTTCTTTATTGACACTAGGATTGGTTCAATATTTAACAGCTCAAGGTGAATCTTTTAAAGCAATGTTAACTACCATTATTGGATGTATTATTAATGTTGGTTTAGATCCGCTTTTTATGTATGTTTTTTCTTTAGGAGTTAAAGGAGCAGCTTTAGCAACAGTTATTTCTCAATTTATTTCTTTTATTTTAGTAATCTTTTTATTAGTTAAGAAATCTTCAATTAAGCTATCATTTGGAAATTATGATTTTAAAATAATGTTACAAATTGTTAAACTTGGTATTTCTCCATTTATTATTATGGCAACTGATTCAGTCATTTTAATTTTATTAAATAGTGCTTTAAAATTATATGGTCATGAAAATGGTGATTTTTATATTGAAATTGCTACAATTGTGCAAGCTTTTGAAACATTAGCCACTGGTCCATTATTAGGAATTAGCAGTGGAACTCAACCGATTCTAGGCTATAATTATGGGGCTAAAAATAAAGATTTAATTATTAAAGCTGAAAAACAATTAGTAATTTTTGCTTTAATATTTACTTCATCTTTTTTTGCTTTATCTTTTGTAATTGCTAAACCATTTGCTATTATGTTTATTGGAATTGGTAAAGAAACAATTAATTATGAAATAGTAAACGAAGCAAGTAAAATAATTTTTTATTATATGATTGGAATTATTCCTCTTTCTTTTCAATATATTTTTGTAGATGGTCTTACTGGTCTTGGACAAGCAAGATATTCAATATGGTTATCTTTATTTAGAAAAGTAGGAATATTTATACCTTGTTTATTTTTATTACCTTTAATAAGTAATAATGTAGAAAGTTGTTTTTATGCTGAACCAATTAGTGATGTGATAAGTGCAATTATTTCTTCTACTTTTTATTTAATCTTTTTACCGAAGATATTAAAAAAAATAGAAACAAAAAAATGATTTATTATCATAACTATGATAAAATGACTTTTGGGAAGTAAATAAATATGTCAAAAATTGTTATCATCACAGACTCTAACAGTGGAATAAAATCTTTAGAAGCTCAAAAATTAGGTATTAAGGTTATTCCTATGCCTTTCTTTTTAAAAGATAAAACTTATTTTGAAGATATTTCATTATCTCAAAAAGAATTCTATGAAATGTTAGATAATGGTGAAATGCTAACAACTTCTCAACCTGCCATAGGTGAAATATGTTCTTTATGGGATGAACTTTTAAAAGAATATGATGAAATAATTCAAATACCAATGAGTTCAGGCTTATCAATGAGTTATGAAACTGCGAATTCTTTTGCTCAGGAAGAATCTTATTTAAATAAAGTATTTGTTGTTAATAATATGAGAATTTCTGTAACTCAAAGACAAGCTGTTTTAGATGCTTATGAATTAGTAAAGCAAGGAAAAACTGGTAAAGAAATAAAACAGATTCTTGAAAAAGAAGCTTTATCATCTTCTATTTATATTATGGTAGAAAATTTAAAATATCTTGCTAAGGGTGGAAGAATTACTCCTGCTGCTGCGATGTTTGGCTCTTTTTTAGGTATTAAACCAGTTTTACAAATTCAAGGAAAAAAATTAGATGCTTTTAGGAAAACTAGAGGCGTCAAAATGGCAATGTTAACAATGATTGAAGCCGCTAAAGAGGATATTAAAAATAGATTTGGTGGAGATAATAAAAAAATTCATGTAGCAGTTGCTCATTCTAATAATTTAGAAATTGCTCAACATTTTTTAGAAGAAGTTAAAAAAGCAATTCCTGATGCTAAAGATTATTATCTTGATTCTCTTTCTTTATCTGTTTCAACTCATATTGGCCCAGGATCTTTAGCTATCGCTTTAAGTAAGGAAATATAATGAATAGTTTTAAATATCGTATTGATTATAAGCATGCATCATTATCAATTAAAGATATTTTAAAGAGTTTTTCTTTAGCAAAAGATAAAATTTATTTATACAATTTAAATAAAAAAATATTTTTAAATGAACAAAATGTTGATGATCAAACTATAGTTAAAGAAAATGATTTATTAGAAATTGAACTTAATGAAAATATTGATATTTTACCTTTAGGTGAAAATTTAAATATTGTTTATGAAGATGATTATTATTTAATTGTTAATAAAAAAAAGAATTTATTAGTTCATTCTGATGGAGTAAGTGAAGAACTTACTTTATCTAATTATGTTGCTTCTTATTATAAAAAGCATCATATTAGAAGAAAAGTTAGAGTTTGCAATAGACTTGATTATAATACTAGTGGGCTTGTTATTTTTGCTAAAGATCCTCTTGCAAGTTCTAGTATGGATAAATTAATTAGAGAAAGAAAAATTAAAAAGAAATATTATGCTGTATGTCATAATAAATTTTCTCATCAAGAAGGTCTTATTGATGAAAAAATAGGTAATGATCGTCATAATAATAAAAAAATGATTATTACTAAAAATGGTAAAGAATCATTAACTAAATATAAAGTTATTAAAAATGGTAAAATTTCTGTTTGTGATGTAGAACTTTTAACTGGTAGAACTCATCAAATAAGAGTGCATTTTGCTTATATCAATCATCCATTATTAGGTGATGAATTATATTCAAAAGATGAAGATAAAAATTTGTTATTACAAGCATATTTTATTAATTTTATTCATCCATTTACTAATGAAGAAGTTAATGTTCAAATAGAAATGGATAAAGATATTAAAAAGTATTGTTAAGGAGGAAAAGTAATGGAAAATAAAAAAATTATAAATGAAGATATTAAAGAAACTGCTTTTACTTTTGGAATTATAAGTTTTGTATTTTTAATACTTCAACCAGTTATTGCAATATTTCTATCAGCAATAGGAATTTATAGAGGAATTAATGAAGCTAATAAGCTTTATATTACTATGAATGCTTGTGTTTTTATCACATCTGTATATCTTATAATGTCAATGCTATTACGCTAAAATAAAAACTATACTATTTTTATAAAATGTGATATAATGAAAGCGCTTTAAAGGAAGGAAAATATGAGTTTAAAATTACTTGCGGACAAATACATTGAATTAAGTGTTAAAGCCATCGCAGAAATTACAAAAGACAATTATCAAAATTTTAATGGGATTGCAGAAGATTATTTATTTTTATATTGTCGAACTGGTTCAATGAAAATTATTGTTGATGATAATCCTTATGAATTAAATGAAAATGATATTATTTTAATTAGAATAAATAGTTCTTATTCTATTGAAAAAGAAAATTTTTCTACTATATTTTTAGCATTTAATGGCTCTTCAGCAGAAGATTTAATTTCGGTTATGGAATTTGAAAATAATATGTATCATGATGATTCTCATTTAGGTTATTATTTTTATAAAATTTATCATGCTTATCATGAGGCTGAATTTTTATCTATTAAATGTTTAGGTATTCTTTATGAATTATTCTATGAATTAACAAAGAATGCTAATGTGATTGATGTAGATTATAATAATCAACAAAAACATGTGGAAATTGCTAAAGAATACATTAATCAAAATTACCATTTAGATATCTCTATTTTAGATGTATCTAAAAAAGTAGGTGTTACTTCTAATTATTTAGCTAATATTTTTGCTAGATATTTAAAACGTTCACCTAAAACATATCTTACTGAAGTTAGAATGGAACAAGCTAAAAAAATATTGGCTACTCATAAATATAAAGTAAAAGATGTTGGTTCTTTTGTTGGATATAAAAATCAATTACATTTCTCTAGTGAATTTAAAAAATATACTGGTTATTCACCATCTGAATATTCTAAAATCACTAAAAATAATTCTTTTTAGAGAATTTTAAAATACCATTTTCGTATTTATCATCATTATCTTTATTTAATAAAATAGAGGCATATTCAAAGAATAAAGGGGATACATTATTCCCTTTTTCATTTATCATGTTTCGAGGTAAAAATTTAATTGAATTAGCAATTTTTTCTAAAGAGTTATAGTTATATTCAATTTTATTATCTTTTCTTTCCATGGTGACCATAATTCCAGTTAAGCCATTTAAAGAATATTGAACAGCTTTTCTTCCACATTCAATAGCTTCATCAATATCATTTTTAGAAGCGGTTTGTGCATAACATCTTTGAAGTAATGATAGTTCAATACCTCTAGTAGAATAATGTAATTTTTCTTCTACTAAGGATGCTAAATAAACACCTACTCCTCCTAATTGTTGATGAGAAAAAACATCTTTTGCTTTTTGAGTAAAAATAAATTTATTATCTTTAGTTCTAATTCCTTCTGAAACGGCTACTAAACATCGATGCTTTTTTTCATAAATAGTTTTAACATCTTCTAAAAATTTATTTGCATCAAAATAAATTTCTGGAACATAGATTAAATCAGGTCCATAAGGATAGGCTAATGCACTACTAGCGGTTAACCACCCTGCATCACGCCCCATGATTTCAACAATATTAACTCTTCCTTTAATATAGCAATCATTATCATAAGAAATAGATTTAATGACGTTAGCAATAAATTTTGCGCTGCTTGGATAACCAGGAGTATGATCAGTCAAAATTAAATCATTATCAATTGTTTTAGGAATTCCAATTACTTTACAATCAAAATTAATCTTCTTAAAATAATTAAATAATTTTTTTCCGGTATCCATGGAATCATTTCCACCATTTAAATAAATATATTTAATATTATGTTTTTTTAAAACATTAACGATTTTTTGATATTCTTCATCGTTTTCTTCAAAAGAAGCAAGTTTATGTCTAACCGATCCACATATAGCACTTGGTGTTTGTGTAAGTAAATCAATTTCATTTTGTGGTATTTCTCTATAATCTTTTAAATCATCGTTGATTAAACCTTTAATACCATTATGCATAAGAAATAATGTTTCAATTTCTTCATGTTTTTTAACTTCTTCAATAACTCCATATAAAGAAGAATTGATTACGCTTGTTGGTCCACCAGATTGACCATATACTGCATTATATTTCATAAAAAACTCCTTTAAAAAAACGGAAATTAGGTTAGTCCTAACTTCCGTATATAAAAATATATATTATTTTTGTGTTGTTAAAACTTTATAATCATCAAAAGAAGGAAAATTCATTTGAACATCATTTCCATATAAGAAGTTTACATATGTTTTAACTTCAAAATTAACATTTGTTTCATTAGAAGTAGTAGTGTCACCATCACTATTTTCTTCACTTACATAAGCACCTGCTTTAACATCAACAAAGATTGTTTTTAATTGTTTATCATTAAAGATAATACCAGCGTTAACATGATCAAAGTTACTCTTTGTTAACATTTCTTCAACTTGTTGCATTCCACTTTCAATAGCGGATGTTTTTTGCTCTGAAGTCATCATATCTCCAAGATTTGACATAGAATCTTCAATAGTTTTTCTTGCATAAGATAAAATTCCTTCTTTGTCTGCACTTAATTGAATTCCCCATTCTTTGTCATTGTATGATTTGCATGTCATAAAAGTAGTAGTAATATCATTAAATGTTGTGGTTGGAATTGAACTTGTAATTTTGGTGTAAACCTTATCAAAAGTTGATTCTAACATACCATCTTTTAATAATGGATAAGAAGTTGCTTCATCATCTGCTGGTACAGGAACGTAGAATTTAGTGTTTTCTAATGTTACATTAGCCATATCTTTAAGTAAAGCAATTAAATTTTCATTAGAAGCATCAACATAGGCATTTCCATCTTTAATGTAAGCTGCTGCACTAACATCAAGAGTTTTGTTAATGTTTGCTGAAGAATCATTAGTATTCTCGATTGTTAGATTTCCTTTAATACCTGTGCTAGCAGAAGCTTCAAATTCGCTAAATTTAGTAGCAGATGTTAATCCTTTGACTCCAAAAAATAAGTCAAAATCACTTAATTCAACATTAACATTAGTTTGTAAATTTTTATTTTCAAAAGTTTTTACATTTAACTTAATAGCAGCGTCTTCAATTTTGACGCCTAAAGCATCTGTTGAATCCATTTCTTTTAAAGTGTTTGAAAATTTTGCTTTTGCATCAGTAAAAGCCATATCTTTTCCATTTTCTGGTAAATTATAATCGTTTCCACTATTATTTTCACCACATCCAACTGCAAATAAAGCAGGAATTAATAAAACTAATAATTTATTCTTTTTCATAAAAAATCCTCCTATATAATTTATATCAAATTAATGAATAAAATGCAATTTTCTCTAATTAAACTTATTTTCTATTTCTTTTAAAAAATAATCATCTTCAAAATAATCAATCTTCATAGCTTTACGAACTCTTTTTAAAGTGGAGTTTGCTTTGATATTTGCTTTTTGAGTTCCTTCTTTTAAAATTTTATAAACTTCATCTATTCTTTCTTCATAATATTTTCTTTTTTCTCTAATTGGAAATAAAATATCTTCTAAAACATTGAATAAGAATTTTTTACATTTAACATCACCAAGTCCACCTCTTTCATAGTGAGCTTTGAGTTCATCTAAATTTTTATATTCAGGTAAATATTTTTTGAAATGTTCATCAGTAGCAAAACATGATAAATAAATAAATACTGGATTATCTTTGGTATTTCCTGGGTCTTGAACTCTTAAATGATTTGGATCGGTATACATTGACATTACTTTTTGCTTTACAACTTCTGTTGGATCACTTAAATATATTGTATTACCGAGTGATTTGGACATTTTGGCTTTCCCATCAGTACCAACAAGTCTTCGACATGAATTATTTTCAGGTAATAATATTTTTGGCATTACTAAGGTTTCACCATATATAGAATTAAATTTTTGAACAATTTCTTGAGTTTGTTCAACCATTGGCATTTGATCTTCACCCGCTGGAACAATTGTTGCATCAAAAGCAGTGATATCTGCCGCTTGTGAAATAGGATAAGTAAAAAATCCAGTTGGAATAGATGTTTCAAAATCACGCATTTTAATTTCATTTTTTACAGTTGGATTTCTTTGTAATCTAGATACGGTAACTAAATTTAAATAATACATATTTAATTCAGTTAAACTAGGAATGGCAGATTGTACAAAAATAGTGGTTTTACTTGGGTCAATACCTACAGAAAGATAATCTAAAGCTACTTCAATTAAATTATCTCTAATTTTGCTTGGATTATCAGCATTATCAGTTAATGCTTGACTATCCGCAATCATAATATAAATTTCATCAAATTCGTTAGAATTTTGTAATTCAACTCTTCTTCTAAGACTACCAACATAATGTCCAATATGTAATTTTCCAGTTGGTCTATCACCTGTTAAAATAATTTTTTTCATTTAATTAACCTCACTTTTATAATAATTCAACATTTTGTTTTTTCCAATAATTTATTTCTTCTTCTGGCCAATAGGATGCTTGCACTTCACCTATGTGCATTTTCTTTAACATAAACATACAAATTCTTGATTGACCAATGCCTCCACCTAAAGTTAAAGGTAATTGATCATCGATAATACTTTTATGGAATTCATAATTTAACTTATATTCTTCGTTTTTTATTTTTAATTGTTTAAGTAAACTTTCTTTGTTAACTCTAATACCCATACTAGATATTTCAAAAGAAGAGGATAAAACTTCATTATATAATAAAATATCACCATTCAATGACCAATCATCATAATCCGCGGCTCTATCATCATGTGGATGACCATTTTCTAATTTATTTCCTATATGCATTAAAAATACCGCTTTATATTTTTTAGTAATCATATTTTCTCTTTCTTTTGCATTTAAAGTTGGATATAAAGATAAAAGTTTTTCACTAGTTATAAAATGAATATCTTTAGGTAAATCTATTTTTAAAATTGGATAAGCATTATTAACTACTTCTGCAGTTTCTTTTAAGGCATTATAAATTTCTATAACTGTCTTTTTTAAATAATTTTCATTTCTATCTTCTTTAGATATTACTTTTTCATAATCCCATTGATCAACATATAATGAATGGATATTATCTAATTTTTCATATGGTCTAATTGCGTTCATATCAGTATAAATACCAGTAAAATTATATTTTTTTAAACAATATCTTTTCCATTTTGCTAGTGATTGAACAATTTCTAATTCTTTTTTATTTTCTTGAACAATAAAAGAAACAGCTTTTTCTTTGCCAGATAAGTTATCATTTAAACCTGTATTTGGATCAACAAACAATGGAGCACTTACTCTTATTAAAGATAAATGTTTTGCTAGTTTTTCTTCAAAAGTATCTTTAACTAATTTGATAGCAATTTGAGTTTGTTTAATTGTTAATAATGATTGATACATCTTTGTTTCCTCTTTTAAAGATTATACACTTTTAAGAAGCTAATAACTATTAAAATGTAGTAAAAAACTTGGACAAATTTTATTAAAAGAAGTTAATAGTTAATAAATTAAATATTTTAAGATAATGATTTTATTTGTTATAATTGTTTTGTAGAGAAATAGATAAGTAAAATTATTTTTGATTTTAAAGGAGAATGATAATGGGATCACTCATATTAACTTTTCTATCTTTATTATTGTTATCAATTGCTATTAATTATGATGATAGAAGACCGATATCTGCTAAAATAAAATATAAATTTCGTGTAAAAGATAATTCTTTTTTTAGGAAAATATTTAAATTAAAAGATAAACCTGAAAGCCCATATAATTATTTTAAAATTATTCCAATTTTTATATTTTTGGTATGTTTAATTATTAGTTTTATTCTGTTTTTAATTGATTTATTTTCAAACAAAATTATAAGCAATTCAATAAATGATAATTTTATTGATATTTGTTGCGGCTTAATTATTGTAATATATTATCTTTATTTAGTTATTATTATTCTTTGGTGGGAAATTGTTGATGGCAAAGAGATGAAACTTACAAAAGAAGAAAAACAAGAGTTAAAAAATTTTAAAAGAAAATATAAAAAGAAAAAATAATTTAATTATAAAATTAATTATTTAAAATTTACTATTACAAATTTATTATTAAATTATAGGTCTTATTAAAAAGAGGAGTTGAAAAAAATATTTTATATGTTTAATTTGAAAGTAAATAAGGATTGGATAATTTATGATGATTTATACAAATAAAGCGATGTTACAACCTATGATAATTGTTCTTTCAGTTTTCTTTATACCAATTATTATTGTGTTAACAATTTATTGCATTGTTTTTTCAAATTTTCAAGGATATATAATATTAGCGAGTTTTATTTTTTTATTTATTGTGTGTATTATTGCTACAATAAAAGAAGCATATAGTCAGAGAAATTTTATTAAAATCAATGATTCATTCTTTGAAATTAAATTTGATAATTTATCTTCAAATGGACAAGCCATTATTGTTAATTATGATGATATTGTTCAAATAGAATATTATAAAATTAATTCGTTTATTTCTTGGCTACAATTATTATTTACTTATCAAAGCCCTAAGGTTGCTTTTATTACCATTCACGAAAATGAAAATATAATTACAAAAGCAATAGGATATTTTGAAAAAAATGATTTGATTAAAATATGTGAATCAAAAAATATTAAATTAATTATTCATTAATAAAAAAAGGAACTAATAATGAAAATAAATAGTAAAATGATTGCTAAAGATTTACGTTTAAGTGGATATATTTTTAAATTATTTTCTATTAAAAATTTTAAAAAAGCAAAATTTAAAAATATTAAAGAAAGAAAAAATATTAGTAAAAAAACTTATAATGTATATCTAACTAGAGATGATAAAACTAAGTTAAGAGTGTTAGTGAGAAAAAGTAAATCTAATATAGGTGTTTTATGGTTACATGGAGGTGGACATGTTTTAGGTAAACCTGAAATGATTTATTTATCAATAGTTAGAAAACTATTTAAAAAAGCCACAATTGTTTCACCTGATTATCGATTAAATCCTTTTCCTAATGATTTAGAAGATTGTTATTTAACATTAAAATGGATGGTTAAAAATGCTGATAAATTAAATATTAGAAAAGATAAAATATTTGTCGGTGGGGAATCTGCTGGTGGTGGATTAACTGTTAGTTTATGTTTACTTGCTAGAGATAAAAAAGAAATTAATATTGCTTATCAAATGCCAATATATCCAATGTTAACAAATAAAAACACTTTATCAAAAGAAGATAATAACGCTCCTATATGGAATGAAAAGCAAAATAAAAAAGCTTGGGAAATATATTTAGATGGAGTTAAAGATATTAATAAATATGTTTTACCTTTATTAGAAAATGATTTTTCTTGTTTACCTCCTTGTTTTAGTTTTGTAGGAACAATCGATCCTTTTTATGAGGAAACAAAAGAGTATATTTCTAGATTAAAAAAAGCTAACGTTGAGGTTAGCTTTAAATTCTTTGAAGGTTGTTATCATGCTTTTGATATGATGGTTCCACATGCAAAAGAAAGTAAAGAAGCAGTGGATTTATTTCTTAAAAGTTTTGATTATGCAGTTAAATATTATCAAAAAGATAATTAGTCTTTTTTTGATGATAAAACAGTTGTTAATTGAGATAAGATATCCCCTCCAGTAGTAAGATTAATATTACCAACTTTTTCACAAATTCTTTCAACATATTCTAATTCTTTTAATTTATATAATGTTGCGTTTTCATCCATTAATCGAGCAGTATTTAAAAGTGAACGCGTGGAAGCAACTTCTTCTCGACGAGTAATAACATTTGCTTGAGCTTTCTTTTCAGCAATTAAAACTGTATTCATAATATCACGAATTTCACCAGGTAAAACAATATCTTTAACTGATACTTCTTCAATATCTAAATATAAAAGAGCTCCTTTTTCTTTTAATGAAGTACTTAAATATTCTGATAATTCTTTTTTAGATGTTAAGATTGTATCAAGATTTCTTTCGCCAATATAGTCTCTTAAAGCAAGTTGAATAGCAATATAGAGTTGATTTTTATAATCATCAATTTCGCTGACGATTTTAATATAATCGGTGATTTTATAATTACAAACACAACTAATTCTTAAAGTTACTTTATCGTTAGTTAAAATCTCTTGTCCTAAGATATCTTGACAAATTAAGCAAGTATCTAAAACAGGACAATCAACAGAAACATTGCCATTTAAGTAATAATAAGTTCCTGGATTTAATAAACCTTGTATTTTATGGTCAAAATATAAAACTCCAATTTTTTTATCATTAATTTCAATTTTTTTAATATATGGAATAAGTCTATTATCATTTAATAAAGATTTTGGAAAACTATCAATTAAAATTGGTGAAGATAAATCAAGTTCAATAAAACTATGAGTTCTATCGATATTCCAAAAATAGTGTTTGCCTGCTTGTAAAACACTTTCAAATAAATCATTAACAAAATGTAAAGAGATTTGTCCATTTTTTACTTCATGGACAATTGTTTGATTGATAAAATTCTCATCTTGAGTAAAAATATTTAAATCAGTTTTTAAATTGGTAATTATTTCTTTATCATTTACTTTAGCAATATCATAAGTTCTTTTATTAAATGAGGTGTATTCTCCTGCTTCGACCATTTTAATAAATTTACCTTTTTTAAATAAAAAACCTTTATTTCCTTCAACGATAATTGTTTTCATGTTTTTCTCCTTTATATGAATCCATTATTTGGGATTATTGATAACTACCCTATAAAAAATAAGCGGTTATTGATTAAGTTATTACGCTTTATGATGAATAAAAATTGATCATAATTAATAATAACGGTATCCTCTTTAAGCAAGGCTTAGATTTTATTGTTAACTACTTTGTATTGCTCAAAAGCAATACTTTCGTTAACGCGGGCTTTTAATTTTTTTGTATTCTATAATACATGTTGTTTTTTTTTTGCATTCTGCTACTCTAACCACTGAGTTATCGATTTTTAATCGAGTAGGATTCGAACCTACGAACTACAATGTTATTTTAAGGTAATAACTAACCTACAATAACTTCAGTATACACTTTGGAATATCCTCGTGCACTGTGGTAAAAAATATACCTAACCTTATCGAATATTATTGTATAAAAATTGTAACATAAAAATTTAATATTTCCAAATTAAAATTTTTCTATGATTGCTTTAATGTCTTCTAAATTATTAGCAAAATATATTCCATTTTGTCTTTCTTTAGATGAAAAACCATTATCAATCATACAATTTAAAAAATTTTTAATATCATTATAATAACCATTTAAATTATAAAAAATACATGGTGAAGTGATTTGTTTTAAAGATATTTTTGACATTATTTCACTTATTTCTTCTAAAGTACCAGTTCCTCCAGGAAAAGCAATAAATACATCTCCTAATTCAATCATTTTATTTTTTCTTTCAGACATGCTTTTTGTAACGATTAATTCAGTTAATCCTTCAAATTGTAATTCTTCATCCATAAAAAATTGTACTTCCACACCAATAACTTTTCCTTTAGAAGCTAAAATACTTTCAGCTAGAATTCCCATTAAACCAGTTTTAGATCCACCATAAATAAGAGTATGGTGATTTACTCCAATCCAATTTCCTAATTCTTTAATTGAATTTTCAAAAATAGGATCATTTCCTTTATTAGCACCTAAATATACAGTAATATTCATATTTACCTCCAGTTAATTTAAAATCATTATTAGAATTGCAATAAAAAATGCACGTTGAGAAATAGAATTACATATTTGTTTGATTCAATTCGCTTTAAGTTTTGATGAATCTAATTTAAAAGCAAAAAAACTTATGACATTTAATAAACTATAAATAAAGCAAATTAATGAGCCTATAATAAATAAAAAACTATTTAAATAAAAACCTAAAATAGAACAAGTTAGAAAAAAGAATATTACAGGTATAAAATCCACTAAAGATAATGTGAAATTTTGAGAAATAGTATTTTTGTTCATTAATTCACCTCTATGTAGTTTATTATAAAATTTTTTCTTAATAAGTTATATTATTATTGATAATTTGTGCTATATTTTAGTTAGAGGTGTCTAACTATGAAATTTTATGAATCAGGCAATAAATCTAATCCTGTTATTTTATTAATACCAGGAACATGTTGTCATTATAGTTTATTTGATAAAGTTTTACCTTTATTAAAGGAAAAATTTTATACTGTAGTTGTTTCTTTTTCTGGGTTTGATGAAAATGAAAAAAGTGAATATTTAAGTATGGATGATGAAACCATCAAAATAGAAAAATATATTAAAGATAACTTTAATAATCATATTTCGTGCATTTATGGCTGTTCTTTGGGCGGCTCATTTGCAAGTTATTTATTACAAAGAAATAATATTAAAGTTGATCATATTATTTTAGGTAGTAGTGATATGGATGAAGCTAATATTCTTTTAGCGTCAATAAAAGGGAAAATATTATCTCCAATTATGTATAAGATGATTCATACTGGTAAATTACCTAATTTTATGCAAAAGAAATTAGATAAAATTAAAGTAAGTGATCCAACAAGATATAATCAAATGGTAGAATTTTTAAATTCATTTATGGTTCCTAGTTTAAAAAATATTGTGACAAAGAAAAGTATTTATAATCAATATGTCTCAGATTTAGTAACAAAAATTGATAAAAATATTTATCAAGAAAATACAACTGTTCATATATTTTATGCTTTAGGAATGGGTAAAAAATATCGTAAAAGATATTTAACTCACTTTAAAAATCCAGATATTAGAGAGCAAAATATGAATCATGAAACTTTCTTTTTCTGTTATCCTAAGGAATGGACAAAAGAAGTTTTTGATTGTGTTTTTAATAATTAGTTTTATAAGTAATCATATAACAAATAAAAAATGGTCTATTTATAATTTCTTCCAAAACTATTTTCTACTTGATTATATTGATTCTAAAGAGTTTTCGTTTAATAAAAAATCATATATATTTAACATTTTATATCCATTTTCTAAATTATTTAGAGGATTATTATCCATTGTTATCACAATTTTTTTAAATCCATCATCTAATCCTTTAAATGCTTTTAGTTCTCTTTTTTTGGTATTTTCATCTTCAATTGTTAAAGACACTTGAATGTAATATAAGTCTTTAAAAGTTCTTACAACAAAATCTATCTCAGATTCTTGATTTTTTCCAATATCAACTTGATAATTTCTTCTTAATAATTCTAAATAAACAATATTTTCAATTATATGAGTCATTTCAATTTGTCTATAACCTATTTTTTGATTTCTTAAACCAAGATCACAAACATAATATTTATTTAATGTTTTTAAATATTTTTTTCCTTTAATAAATTACTAATAAAAAAAGCAGAAATAACTATTGTTAGTTATTCTGCTTTCACTTTTATTTATTGAAAACTGCGTCGTTTATTATTTGTGCAAATATGTCGTAACCTTTTTCATTTAAATGTATACCATCATTTCTATAAAGATCTTTTCTGGCCTCACCATCTTTTGTTAAAGAAGTAAATGTATCTATACCATTAAGCCAATTAGTATCCGCTACAAGTTTTTTCATTTCTTCTATAAATTGACCATATTCATAATTGAATTTGCCACCTTTATAGCAACTTGGAACTGCCATAGAATATATATAGTAAATTTTAGCATCTGGGAAATCAGCATGCATTTTGCTTAATAAATTTTCCATTAAACTTTTAGTATATTTTCCAGTATGGCCCATATTATTAATGTTATTACCACCTAAATATATCAAAATAGTAGAAGGATTAAATGGTTTTACAAGTTTATCATAAGCGTATAGCCAATCTTCTACAATTGTTCCACCGATACCAACATTGTATCCAAGTCTATTACCGATATCAGTTTGCCAATCGCTCCAATAATCCATAGTGCTTGAACCCATGATGAGTACACCACCTTTTTCAGCTGATTGATATTGTTTTGCAAGTTTATTAATTCTTGTTTCATAAGGTGAAACATAAGTATATTCTTTCATATTTGATACAAAGTTTTCTACATATTGATTATTTGTGTTTGCTGTTAAATTTTTCAAAATAATTGTGCCTCCTTTACCACCGATTGTTGCTGTAGCGGTTTTTAAAAATTCAAATTCCACAGTATGATAAACTAAGCCATTTATTAGTAATGATGTTTTTCCTCCATAATTAACAAGTGTAAAATTCATGGTTGCAGCGTTTTTCACTTGCGGTCTAACAATTAGGGTATATCCTGTCCAATTATCAGTACCATTTTTTATTTCGTGGAAAACTTGATAAAATGATCCAGTATATTCAAAGACATATCTAACGGCATGTGTTTCATCAAAATAGGCACTTAGTTCTCCTTGTGTCCAAGCAGCATATTCTCCAAATTGCATTTTTCCTGAAATAAGCCAGTATTCTCCACATACTGATTTATCATCTTTAAAAGCAAATGCTTTGTTATATGTATTTTCTGTTTTATAATAAGTACCTGTATTACCATTACTAAAACAACCATTATCTATAAATGCATCTTTTTCAGATGAAAATTTTACTTCTAAGGTACGATTTTCAAGAGAATTTACAAGTGCATCAAAATCATCACCATAATATGTTTTGAAATTATCGAAAGTTACATTACAATATTGTCTCATTGCTATTATAAACATTGTATATCCCCAATTTGCTTCTAGACTGTACACAAGTTTATAATCTGTTAAATAATTTCCATCTTTGAAATATACTTTTATTTCTTGTCCACTATAAACGAATATGTAATCAATTTGATATTCTGTTCCTTTTGGCATAGTATTATTTTCACAAGTTACTTTATTTAAATCTTTTCCATTTACTGTTGGGAAAGCAAAAATACTATTGTTTGTAGGATAACGGAAAAGTTGGATTTTGACAAAGTTTTGTACATTTTTAGCAATTTGTAATTCGATTTTACTTGCTGCACCACCAGATGTTTTTGTGTCAGTGATATTCAAATGACCAGAAACAGCATATTCATATCCACCTACAGGTACTCCGTTTTGATAAAGTGCACCCATTACTCTTTTGTTTGAGTTTTTACCTTCAACATATACACCACCATCAACATTTTCAACAAACTCATTTATATTTTCTGAGGTGTTTATCAATGAAACGCCTGTTAATTTATCTTTATAATTTATAAGTGCCTCTTTATACATGGTTTTTGCTTGTGCTTCATTTGATATAATTTGTAAATTCTTCATTTGTGCAGTGCACTCATAAGTAGAAATAAACATTTCAGTATAAGTGAGTTCTGGAAGAGTTCTTTTATAAATAACATTACCATCTATGGTCATTATCATACTTCCATTATCCACTATTACACCCATATTTATGCCTTGTTCTTTATTATATGATGTGGAAGCAATATGTTCTTTGTAATTGAAAAACTCTGATCTATCTTTATAGTCTGAGAAGATAAGATAATGGCTTTCGTCTACTCCCCTCATTACAAGACGAATTTGATAATTATCTGCATAAACTGCTGATAAAACTACCTCACTACCTTGAGCAAGTGATTGAGGATAAATTTGTGCTGAAAAGGCATAACTGCCATTTAAGTTTGTTCCGTTTTCATCAGTGACTGTTGCAGATCCATTTAATGAATATAATAGATTTTCATAATCATAAGTAACATATTTTTTACCACCACTTCCTGTAAGAGAATGTGTGCTAAAAGGAAGAGCAACATTTACTTCTATTTTTGCTTTGTTTGTTTTAGTTTCATCTTGAGATAAAACATTAAATATAAGTGAATGAGTTTGTTTATCAAAATTTACTTGTACTGTTGAACCTTTAGATGATTGATATTCACAAACCGAATCATAATCTTGTAAATTTAAAAAAGCTGAATATTCGCTTTCAGTAAATGTGACTTTGTCATCGATTACTTGTTTGTTATATACTTTTTTTACATCGATATCGGCAAGATTAGATAATACATTTAATGTAATTATATATTTTGCTGTGTTTCCACTTGAAGATGTTAAATCAAAAATAAGTTGATTTTCTTTTACTGAAACTACTACGTCTACTTCGTTTGGAAGTGTATATTCACATTTTTCTTTTGGTGACAAAATAAGATCATCGTATTGTGCTTGAGTAAGTGTAACATAATCGTCTTTTACTTCTACTCCTGCTACAGAAGTTACTTTAAAACCATCAAGAGGATTAATTTCACTTGTTGTTACATTAAGTGTACTGCTTTCACTTGTTGGTTTATCAAAAGAACTATTTGCACTTGTAGTGTTATTAAGTGAATTGCTACTTTCAGTTGTTTTTTCACAAGCACATAGACATAGTGATAAAACGCTAAAAAGCATTAAAAATGATATTTTTTTCATTTTTTTCTCTCCTTAAATCTTGCTTTTTTGTTGACATATTTTTATATGTCTAGCATACTTAAGTTATATTAAATTGCTCTTTTTGTTTCAATACATAAAATTGCAAACTTAAACACAATTACAGGTAATAAAGAGAAAATGAAAACAACTAAAAGAACTGTAGAATTACTTTCTGGCACTACATTAGCCATACGTCCAGATAATTATTATCGTCATCCATTATTATATAATGTTGTCCAATCTGGATATGTAATTGGTGGATTAAAACACTCCGTTTCAAGAGCGGGATATAACTCTTATGGACTATATGGAATAATTAAGGGTGAAGTAGTTTTAAAAATAAAAAACAAAACGTATAGAGCACATGCTGGAGATACATTATTTTTCTCACAAGAGGATGCTCACACCGTTATAAATGGTGGAAATATACCATATGAAGCATATTTTGCATATTTATATGGACCTGAAGTTAAAGGATTTTACGATAGTTTTCAAGCAAAATATACTTATATAATGACAGACTTTATTCCTCCATCACTTGCAAGTGCCATACAACAAATTACAACGATGATACAATCAGGAAACGAAAATAAATATCTTATTTCTTCGCTTCTTTATAATATGTTAACCGAACTTTTACAAAAATGCGACATAAACGAAGGATGCACTGGCATTACAGAAGCGATTAAATACGTAATGGAACATTACAAAGAAAAAATAACTCTTGACACTCTTTCTTCAATAGCACATACAGATAAGTTTTATTTTATAAGACAGTTTCATTCTCTTACTGGATTTACTCCAAAAGAATATCAAAACGAATTGCGCTTAAATGAAGCATTGAGTTTACTTAAAAACACTGATTTATCTGTAACTACAATAGCAAACGAGGTGGGTTTTGCTGATTCAAGAGGGCTTATTGCATTAATTAAAAATAGAAAAGGATGCTCTCCTTCACAATTAAGAAAAAAATAAAATACTTTTTATATTAACAATATTTCTCTTACAATAAACAACAATGTGTTTTTCTCGTTTTTATAATCTTTATCGTAAAATGCTATTTCAAATGTGTGTAAACAACAAGTATGATACAAAATGGCTAAAATGCTATAGGTATAACAACAACTTTAATACACTGGTGGAGGATAAAAACTATTTTTTTAAAGACAACTCTAACTCATCTAAATTTCCATTAAATAACTTATCTATATTTTGCTCGATTGCTTCAATTGGATAATCCCACCATTTAAGGTTGAGTAGTTTTTCTATTGTTTTGTCATCGAAACGTTTTTTGATTACTCTGCATGGATTCCCAACAGCAATTGTATATGGCGGTATATCTGAACCAACGACAGAATTAGCTCCAATAACTGCGCCATCTCCAATATGGACTCCAGGTAATATTGTTACATTTTGGCCTATCCATACATCATTGCCGATAATGGTATCTCCTTTGATTGGCATTTTATCTAAAGATGGTGTGAATTTTTGAAGATCTCTTGAAAAGATATTAAATGGATAAGTCGTTAATCCGTTCATAAAATGATTCGCACCATTCATGATAAATTCTACTCCCGCCCCTATTTGGCAGAACTTTCCAATTATCAATTTATCACCAATAAAATCATAATGATGTGTCACATGCTTTTCAAAAAGGTCCGCACCTTTTTTGTCGTCATAATATGAATAATCACCAACAACAATATTTGGATTTGAAACGCAGTTTTTGATATAGCATATCTCTTCGATTTCTGGATTTGGGTATTTTGCGTCTTTTCTTAATCCTGATAATTTATCTCCACATATTGGTTCGAGTCCAAGATCTGGTCTAGATAAGCCATATAGTTCCACAAGTCTTACGATTTTGTCATAGCTCATCTCGTTAATCCCTTCTTCGATTTTATTGATAGTAGATCTAGAAGTATAACCTAAAGAATCAGCCATTGCTTGTTGAGACATTTTGTTTCTTATTCTTACATTTTTTAATCTCTTTCCAAATTCTTTCTTATCCATAATCTACAAACTCCTTATTATTGAATCGTGTATTGTTTCATCTTCCATTTTCGTAATAGCAAAGACCTTTTTACCCGCATAATTTAATGAAGCGCCAAGGTGAAAAATATCATTTTGGTCAATAACTAAAAACCTATCGTGATACTTATCATTTATGAACGTTGAACAATCTCCATATTGTGTATTGAAATCCAAAACTTCTTTATTAGATAGTTTCGCTTTTGATGAATGATAAATAGATAATTTCACACCTTGCTTTTTATATTTTAGAAATTCCAATGCTTTGATATCAGCATAAGCATCAATAAGAATGATAGAAGTATTAGCGTTTGAAATAATATTGGAAATGAATGATTTTGCGTCAAACATTTCTCCATCAAAGAATACTTTTTCTTTTTCTAGATTTGTTTTTTCAATTACTGATAATCGCTTATCTATCGAGTCAACTTTGTTAATTAAATTTACATAGTTTTCATTAGTTATCAATGTTCTATTCTCATTAATTACGTAACCTTTTAACAAATATTCTTTCAAAACACTATTAGCCCATTTTCTAAACATAATTCCGTTTTGCGAATGTACTTTGTATCCTAAAGGAATAATCACATCTAGATTATAGAATGAAACAATATATGTCTTCTTATCATTTCCAGTAGTTGCATTTTTTGCAACAACTTGATTAACATCTAAATTATTTTCTAAAATTACATTTTTAATATGTCGAGATATAACTGATTTATCCCTGCCAAACAGCAAACACATATCAGCCAATGAAAGCCAAACTGTATCCTCACTAGGTGATACATTAACATCCAGTCTAACTTCATCGTTTACAAAAGTGACAATTTCATATTTCATTATGTGCTAGCTCCTTTATCATAATTATCATAACATATTTGATAGCACAATCTACATAATCAACATTGATTTTAACTTCTTTTTCCATATCCCACCATTTGTTTTATTTTGTTAGCGAGACCCAAGTCATAATAATAACTTTGATACACTTCTATCCTCCAACTTTCTGATTCCGCCAGACCAAAAATAATAAAAATGAACATTTTCATCCCTAAAAAGGAAAAAACTCTGATGCTTTTCTTATGTGTGGAATAACCTATTTTAATACAATTTGCGTACACCTCTTAAAAAGTGCGTACAGTAATTAAATTTTGCGTACAGTTGAAAAAAGAAAAAACCTCCCAACAAGTAGGAGGTCTGTAACTATTTCTGTTACCGAATGTGCTCTAGCCTTTTAACGTCGTCCTAGGCATTACGCTGTCCACGATCCAGCCTCACGAGTGGATAATAGTCAATGACCATAAGCATTCTAGACTGCTTAAATAAATAGAAGGTTCAAAAATCCACCTTTTTAAGTTGTGATTTCCTTGCCATTTTGCTATAAATGCTCATCTTTGTTATATTGCATACCACCACAATTCAAAATAACTAGGCCTGATTAACATTCATTTTTGAGTAGACTCGCTTAATCGCTTCGAGTCCTGCTTTTTCGCCGTTCTCTACTGCTTTGCCGTACATTTCAATTGCTTTCTTATAGTCTTTTCTCACACCAAATCCGTTTTCATAACATATACCGAGATTGTGATACGCAACACCCGAATTGTACTTTCCAGCAGCAGTCCTAAAACACTTAACCGCTTCTTTTTTGTCTTCTTTCACGCCGTTGCCTTGAAGATAGCAAAGTCCGATATTGATAATCGCCTCGTTCTCGCCGAGATTGTATGCGTCGGTAAACAAATAAAAGGCTTTTTTATAAGCCGTTTCGGTTTTGACGGTGTAGTAGTAATAAAGTCCCACTTGCAGACACGCCATAGGATTTTCGCCCTTGACGCTCTTTTTCAGCCAATAAAGTGCCGTTTTTCTATCGGCAGTAACGTCGTAATAACCGCAAGCATACGCCATACCGAGATTATATTGTGCGGCGGCATTTCCGAGTTTTGCTGCTCGTTTGAAAAATTTAAGGGCGGTTTTCTCATCCTTTTCAAGTCCTAATTCGTCGCCGAGATACGCTTCCGCCATTCGTTCGATTGCGTCCGGAAAGTCCATTTCCATTGCCATTTGATAATAGAACAGCGCATTTTTGTAATCGGCTTTTTTGGTTTCGTAAATCGTCGCCATGCACCAATAAACGCCGACATAATCCAAATCGCACTGCGCAAAGCAATCGAGCGCGTCGTCGTATTTGTCTTTTTTATAATAGTAATACCCTAAATCGAGAAGAGCGTCGTCCTGACAAAGGTTCGCCGCCTTTTTGAGATAATGAATATACTTTTTTTCGTCGGGTTCTATTCCATACCAACCTTCTTCGTATATGCGGGCTTGCATATAGAGACTTTCAGGATCGTTGTGTTCTACGCCATCCATTAAATATGCCAACCCTTTTTCATAGTCGTGCGGAACAAACCTATCGTTCAGATACACATACGCCAAGTCAAAATTGAGAGAGTGATCGCCAAGGCTCAATCCCTTTTCGTACCACTCTATGGCTTTGGGAACGTCTTTCAGTTCTTCATTGTTTAAGTAGATAAAGCCTATCTTCTTTGCGATTTGAACATCGCCGAGATAAAAAGCACGCTCGTAATATTTCAACGCATTTTTGACGTTTTCGATCTCGGAATCTTCAATCGGAGTATTGAAATAATACAAATCGCCGAGAGATCTTGCCGCTGCCGCCACACCCAAATCGGAGGCTTTGGCGTAATACTCGATTGCTTTTTGAATATCGATTTTTACATAACCGTTTTCATAGCAAAATCCGAGACGGACAAAACACTCCGCTTCGCCTTTGTTTGCACCCTCCGTATAAGCGTCGAACGCTTTTTTGTATTGAGAGCGGTAGCCCCAAGTGTCGCCAAGAACAGTATATGCTAAAACGCCGTTGTCGATGGCTTTTTGATAGTAAATCGTTGCGGTTTTGAAATCGCCGTCATCGGAATATAAATCGCCGATAGAAACATAATACTTCGGTTTTTTTACGGCAAGCCGTTCGTATCTTTTCATTTTATCGCTATTTGTGCTCATATTGCCTCCTATTTTATAATGTTGCAAATGGTTTTGACGATATAAGTTTGTAATCGTCATCGTGCTTATAAAACTGCTCCATAAGCCAATAAATACCGTTCGTTCCTTTTTTTAACTTTTTGCTGAGCAGCTCCCTAGTTATTGGCATCACTTGAAATATACTTATGAATTTATGTTTGGAAACAAAGCACTTAACTATGCTTGGAGATTTAAATATTTCTGGTAATAACAATACAGTCCCGCAGTATTTGCCTTTTATTTGCATGTCAATGGTATCGGAAACCGTAATATTTTCTTTTGCATTAAAGGCGTATTCAGCAGTTGCCCAGAGCAATGAGTTAAGCGATAGCCATTCCGCTTTTTCTTGGCTTATTTCTACTTTTGGATCAACAAGCATCATGTATTCGTTGCGTTGATTTGCCTTTCTTCCCCACCCAATATCACGTTCAGGCATGAGATAGTCGCTAGCACCAATCGTGCATAGTTTCCAGAATGGCATATCTTTTGAGGACTCAAATACAAGAGTAGTAATTGGCTTCATTTCATTTGATAGAACATTCTTTTTAAGTCTCAAGCAAAAAACAGGCTTTTGCTTAAAAGTCTCAACATAATGGTCATATAATTTTTGTTGCTTCTTGTTACTCGCTTTATAAGCAAATTCTTTTTCATCTAATTCTTGCAAACCAATCACTCCTGTATAGTGTTCTAAATATAATGTTATTTTACCACAAAAGGCTCAAAAAAGCTGAAAATGTCACAAAAAATAGCCATTTTAAGTACAAAAAAGGCTTGATACGCTATTTGCTTTGTATCAAAACTATATTTACTTATGTGTGGGAATACCTATATTGATACAATTTGCGTATACCCCTTAAAAAATGCGTACAGCAAACAAAAAAACTCCCAACGTTGTGGGAGGTCAAAGTAACTGTTTCCGTTACCGAATGTGCTCTTTCTTTTACATAACGAGCCAAAGGCATGGCGCTAAACTCGGACTCTCCATAACTTTGAGTTATCTGGAAGCATTCTAGACTGCTCGGTTAAATTATACAATTTTTTTTGTAGTAAGAAAAAAATAAAAATTATAATTCAAGTAACAAAAAAGTTTACTCAAAAAATAATCTCTATTAAGCAGGCTTTCAATTAATTATTATATAAAATATTTAAGTAGACACCTATTAAAAATTCTTTAGACTTTCTTATTAGCACACCAATCGTTAAGTAACTAGTCTCAATTATCGCTTACTCAAATCTCCATCGGATCAGTGAATGGTGAAATTGCCTACCAATTATCACCTTTTGTAATGCCATTCCATTGTTTCTTTTTGTCTTTATACTCAATGCTCGTAAGTAAACTGCAAGCTAAAAGTGCATATTCACCTATGGATTGTACATTTGCTCCGATTGTCACGCTTGAAAGGTTGGTGCAACCAGAGAATATATAACCACCCAGAGAGGTTACAATTGTAAGGTGTTCTAGGGTAACGTATTGCGGAAGTAACCGAAATTTTCGCTCGGATACCTCCGCTACGTTTCCTTTTATTGAATCACGTCGACTATTTCATGACTATAATAATACCAAAACGCTATTGCTTGCGATTGAACGGCATCCTTCTTTGCCTTTTGCCTTACGAGGAAGACAAAGCCTTTCACCCGCATTGCATCGTTTGGCATAATCTCCCAGACGTGGGATTCTTGCAAATTCAGCATTGAAGTCCACCCATTCACCGAAGGCTTTCCTTCATTTTCTTCCAGCTCCAAAAGATCACCATAAACGGACTTTCCTCCATCATCATGGCTTTTCAGATATCTTTCGTTGTATGGTATCACCTTGTATTCCAGTCCTAAACCAGCAACCGTTGCTTTTTCCTCTTCGGTCAATTCTCTTATATAATGACGGTACATTTTCTCACTCTCGTCCCAATCACTTGCGCGGACGCCTATGTTCACAATGCGCGGATTGCTTTTGTGGTAATAAAACACGAACCTTTTTTCGTCTTGCGTTTCTGCATCGTGAGATAACTGAACGCCCGAAGAATCAACGTCTCGACTAAACAGGCAGGCAACACTCTGAGAAATTGCATTCTGTCGTTTCGATTTCAAAGTGTAAGTCTTTTGCTCGGATGCGGCGCTTGCCTTGTAGTAGTAATTTTTAGGCGTGCGCACGGATACGTTTATCGTAGTCCCAGGTTGAAAAATCTGTTCGTCTCCTGTACTGTATTTTGTTATGTTTGTATATTCTTCTTCGTAAAACGAATAGAGAATGTTGTAAATTCCGTTGCCAGGCATTGTTTCAATCGAGTTGTTATAAAAACAGATATACCAATTACCTCCGTTTACTGAAAACTCCAATTGTTGAGCCGCGTCTTTATCCTGTAAGTAATCGCCAAGATTCCCCACTTCAACGTAGACTTCTCCCGTATGGTTCTGCCAAATCTCTTCTATCGTCGGGGTTATCTCTCTGTCTTTCAGTTTTATTCCGCACGCGGAAAGCGTTTGAACTGCACAAATAACCAGTGCAATTTCAAGAAAAACACTTAAAACTCTCTTTTTCATAACGAAAACCTCCTTTTGTTATTAGCCATTCAAATCGTTTTGCCTTGCATAACCGTAAAATTCTGTTGTTGTTTAAAGATAGTCAAATCCGCCTACCTTGATACCAATAGTTGCAGTCTGTTCCAGAGCCACAGAACGATATATGTGGCTTCTTTTCCGTTCGGTTTCCACCGCTTTTCTTTATTTTATTATAACATTATACAATATTTCGATGCAACACTTGGAATTTATGGGGCCACTCCAAACAAGAAATTTTATTTAAACCTTTTCGTTTTGTAGTAACATTTAAGAAATAAAAAAGCCCTGCAAAAGCACCTAGTGGTACTTCTACGTATACGTCAAAAATTAACACTCTAGATAAATTAACTCAGAATGCTATCCTAAAAAAGGAGGCATTTTTTTATGGAAGACAATATAACAAAGAAAAAATATTATACAGACCAAGAACGATATGAATTTTGTAGGAAGTATAAAATATCAGGATTATCAATATGCGAATTTGCAAAAGCAAATGATTTAAAAAGATCTACATTAAGAGATTGGATTAAAGCTTATAATAATATAAATGGTCAATTTATTAATGTCAATAAAGTTGCATTAGAAGAAAACAACATAATAACAAACAAAATGATAAAAGCTAATATATTAAGTGAAGTAGAAAAACAAAATAAGAGTACTCATTTTACACGATTTGATCATAGTATTGTTGTTATTGAATACAAAGAAATCAAGATAACAACATCATTAGAACAAGCAGAAAGATTATTAGAAAAGTTGATATGATTAAATTTAAAGAAAGCAAAAATATATATTTATATTCAGAAAATATAGATATGAGAATGGGAATGAATAAAATACAAATTCTTGTAGCAGTTAATTTCACCAAAATAGAAATAAGACATTCAGTGTTTATTTTCTGTGGAGCAAATGGAAAACAAATAAAAATGTATTATGAAGATGATTATGGAAGTTGGTTATTGCAAAACAAATTATTTGAAGGAAAATTTAAATGGCCAAAAGGTTTAGCTATAGGGACCAAGATTAACCCAGTTCAATTAGAAGGATTGTGTAAAGGATTAGAGGTTATTGAATCAAAAAAAGAAATTAATAATAAAAAATATGATTATTTTTAGAAATTTTAGTCTATATATAAAATATATAGACTAAATTGCTTTTTGTGTTATAATTTAAATATGGAAAATACTCAAGAACTATTAAGAATTATCGAGCAACTAAAAAAAGAAAACAAAGCTCTAAAGGAAGATAAAGGTAATTTAGAAGTTAAGCTTTATGAAACTAATAAAAAATTAAATGATGCTCTTTTAACCATTGCTTCTTTGCAAGAAAAAGAAAAAATTGAAAGAACTAGAATCTTTATTCCTAAAAGTGAAAAACTTAATGATATAGTTATTAATGAAGCCGAAGAGATAATAAAGGAAGAAAAACTTGAGCGAAAAACAAACAAAGGTAAAAAATATAACAAAAATAAATTTGATTATGAAAAATATGTGACTGAAACTAGAATTATTGAACCAAATGAGAAAGTCTGTCCCAAATGTGGTTCTAATCTTATAGAAGCATCATCAAAAATAAGATATGTAGTTGAAGTTGTTCCATCTAAAATTAAAGTGATTAAATTAATTAAAAAAAGCTATAAATGTCCTAATTGTAATAAAGATGATAATAAAATATATTATCCACTTTCAAATGAGCCATTTAGTGGAAGTATTTTAACACCATCATTAGCAACTTATATTTTATATCACAAATATGAATTAGGAATTCCATTTGAACATTTAGCTAAACATATAACTAAATCTGTAGGATTTGAAATAAATAAGCAAAATTTAGCTAATTTTGTAGCTAAAGCAAATCTTATCTTATCAAATGTATTTGAAAAAATGAAAGATGATTTATTAAATAATAATTCTAAAGTAATACATTCAGACGAGACAACATTAGTTGTTAGTAAGAAACCTGAATGTGATAAAAGCAGAAAAAAGAGTTATGTCTATGTTTATACATCAAGTTTTTATGATAAAAATCAAATAAGAATATATGATTTTCATGAATCTAGAAGTATAGATAAAACAACAAAATGGCTTAAAGATTATGATGGATATGTAATTTGCGATAATTATGGTGGATATAATAAATTAAAAACATATAATCAAAAAATCAAATTACAAAAATGTTGGGCACATGTAAGACGGAGATATGCTGAAATCGTTAAAAATCTGTCACAAGATAAAAGAAAAGAGTCATTAGCATTTCAAGTATTAAATGAAATATCTAAATTATTCGAACTCGAAAAGGAATATAAAAAAAACAAGTTAACTCCAAAAGAAATATCAATAAAAAGGCAAAATGACATGCCTAAAATTAAAGATAAACTATATATGTTGGTATTTAATTCTAATCCACATCCAACATCTAAATTAAATGAAGCTATTAACTATACAAAAGAATGTTGGAGTGATTTATTTACCTTTTTTAATGATGGTCATGTAGAAATGACTAATAATACAGCCGAAAGGGCTGTAAAGCCTTTTGTGGTTCAAAGAAAGGTATTCCAAACATCTGGATCATATGCCGGAGCATCTATCACGACTAAATTATTTTCTATTATTCAAACAGCAATTATTAATAATATAAACGTAGAAAAATATTTAAATTATGTATTTGAAAATATTAACAAAGAACCAATTGAAAATTTATTACCATATTCTAAAAATATAAAAGATAAATTAAAGTAGGAGTTGAATTCCCACATGGCGGAAATTGGCGGATTAAAAAAGATAATCTTATGATTATAGTGATAAACTATAATGTTTGATTATCTTTTTATTTTTATCATACGTGTTAATTTTTTACGTATACATTTAATGATGTTATGTTAATAAGTACCAACGATAATAACTTGGGCTTTGATGGGAAATATAACGAAAATATATAGGTTATATTTTTTTGCTTATTAATGTAAGCCCTTACATTTTATTAACTTAAAGAAAGGAAATTTAAATGAAAAAACAAAATTATTTAGCGCTTGGTTTGATTTTAGCATCAATACCATTTGTAGGAAGTGCTTCTACAATTAATAGTCCATTAAAAGAAGAGTGTTTGGATGGATTAAATCAAGAATCAAATTTAAAAGTCGATGTGAAACGTGCTTTAATTGGTGATGAAACCATGTCTATTTCAAAAACATTTGTCCAATATGGACAAGATCCAACTGATAATAAGTATGTCTTAAGATTTGCTACTGCAGTAAAAGGTAATATTTCATCAATTAAATATGTTCGTGAAATTGAAGGAAAAGATGTTATTGAAAAAGAAGTAAGTGAAGTTTACCGAGGTATTCTTGCTAATGATTCAACTTATTATTATGATGGAAGTAATTTAACAACTAATCCAGAGATGAAAGGCCTTTATTATTGGGCATGTTATACAATTCATTTTAACACTGATACATATCGTAATAGTAATATTTCTGCATATATTAAGGTAATAGAGGAAGATAGTACTAAAGAAGTCACTTCTTTAACTAGAACCACCACTTTACAAACTTTATTAGAAGGTGGACAAGATAAAACTAATGATGAAATTGAATTAGAAAATGCTAAAAAAGAAAAGATTAATTTATTAACCAAAATTGATAATCGTTTTAGAATGGAAGAACAAGTTACTTTAAATAATAAAAAAGAAGAAGTTATTAATTCAATTAATGCTTTAAAGACTAAAGAAGAAGTTGAAAAATTCTCTACACAAGAATATGAAGATATTTTTAATAATACTACTACCGATGCTCAATATCTTTTTGAAGAATTAAAAGATTATGATACAAGAAGTGAATGGCCTCTTGTTACTGAACATAGAAATACTTGGATTTATTCTAAAGGCAAAATTACAACTAATAGTGTTGGATATGCATTAAGTGATATTCAATATGAATTAGATGGAATGAGTTTTGAATTTTCTGTTTCTGGTCCTACTGGTGGAATTGCTAATACTGGTATTTTACTTGCTAATCCTAGTACATCAAGTGTTGGTGGATTAAATGGATATCTTCTTGATATTCATTCAAATTCTGAAGGAGAACATTTTAGAGTCTATTATCTTAAAAATGCATTTAATCAATCTAACACTAATTTTGAAAGTATATATTTAGGTGGTTGGGTGCATGAAACAACCACGAACGGACAAGTTTTTAGAATTGAAATTAAAGATGGTTTCTTAAAATGTTTTGATAAAGGCTCATCAATTAATGGTGGTCAAACAATTAATCTTAATTCTCAAGCTCCAATGCCAGAAAAAACTTTTATTGGTGCACTTAATTGGGTAGGTAGCACCTATGATATTACTTTTGATAATTTGATTACTAATAATGCTATTAATGGTTTAAATAGAGCTAAATCATTCTTAGAAAAAGAAGTTAATAAGATTGATGTAAATAATTATGCATTAGAAGATTTAAAAATTATTGAAGATAAAATTACTAATTTAAAAACAAAAACTACTTATTTAGATATTATGAGTGGTATTAATGAATTAAAGAATTTAGTTAATTTAACACCTACAAAATATGTTAGACCAGCAATTGATTTAATGGATCATATTTTTAGTGATGATTATTCTATTAAGTCTAGTTGGGATGCAGTACAAAATAATATGAATCAATGGACTCATAAGCAAGGAACTAATAGTGTTATTAATCCAGGTAATGCTGGATGGCAACTTGCTAATGATAACTTTAATAATTTTAGATTAAAAGTAAATATGTCTGGAGCAACATTTATTAATCCATTCCATTATATTTTAAATGGTGATACTACAACAGGTTATATTTCTAGAGCATTCTTAATAGGTGCTGAATCTGCTGGCTCAAGAGTTAAAGGCTATGCGATAACTGTTCATAAATCATCTACTGAAGCTTGGGTTCAATTACATTATTTAGATGGCACTAATGATTGCTATGCAAAAGTTATAGATGCATGGGCTGTTGATTGTGATGGTAAAGATTTTACCATCGAAGTAATTAATGGTGTGTTAAAACTTTATTATGCAGATGGAACCCAATTTGGAATATCTTACTTCAAAAAAAGTGAAATAGCATTAACTAATTATAATGGTGGTCATATTGGTTTATTCTCCTGGACTTATGATGATAAGTTAGGCCCAGCTATTCAAACCACAATGACATTTAAAGAACTAAGAACTCT
>OLIW01000698.1_pt1 | contig 35113 bp, 26 predicted proteins | sample 1601321 | NCBI WGS metagenome assembly OLIW01 (sample SAMEA2452114, study PRJEB22498) | human gut metagenome
ATGCAGGAAGGATTTCTGAACCGGCTCGTAGGTGAACTCAATGTCCATGCTCTCGGCGATGGTGTTGGCGATGCCCTTCATCGTGAAGAAGCTCTCGTTGTTTCCGAAGGTTCCAACGCAGAGAACTTTTCTCTCATCCGGGTAGGATGTCAGCGGCAGGGACTCCGGAATGTAGATGCTTGCTACCTCGAACAGTCTTCCTTCAAGGGTGCCCTGTTTCTCATTTCTGGAAATGGCATTCAGCATGGAAGCTGCCAGTGTGGTACGCATCAGGGACAGATCCTGGTTGATCGGGTTGATGATCTCGATGGCATTTCTCTCTTTTGCATCTGCCGGCAGTTTCAAAAGATCCAGATCTGCAGGGGAGAAGAAGGAGTAATGCATGCACTCGTAGATACCCATGGTGCATAAGGTATTCTTCAGTGCCAGCTCGCCTTTCTGCTCTTCATTGTAGCCGCCCATCGTTACCTGTGCAGCGGAAAGGAAGGTATCGGTTACGTGATCGTAGCCGTACATACGGATGACTTCCTCTGCCACGTCCGGATAGCGCTCGACATCGTTCTCTCCCTCCGGCAGCATATCCTCACGGTAAGCCGGAACCTGGATGGTCAGCTCATCGCCGTTGATTTCCGGTGCAAAGTTCAGGTTTTTCATAATGCGGAGAATCTCTGCTTCCGGAACTTCGATACCGAGTACGCCGTTTACTTTGCTGACACTGACGGTCATCGGAGTCGGATCGATGGAGTTTCCGGTGTTCACATCGAAATGGGTACGGGAAACTTTACCGCAGCCAAGCTCTTCCATCAGATGCAGGGCACGTTTCATACCAAGTACGGTTGAATACTCGTCCACGCCTTTCTCATATCTTGCACTGGCATCCGTCGCTTTTCCAAGCGCACGGGCTGTCTTTCTGACGTTGTCGCGTGCGAATTTTGCGGACTCAAACATAACAGCCTCTGTCGTGTTGCGGATCTCGGAGTTTAAGCCTCCCATGACACCGGCAAGTGCAACCGGTTTTACGCCGTCGCAGATCACGAGGTTGTTCTCATTCATTGTGTATTCCTGCTCATCGAGGGTCACAATCTTTTCATTTTCTTTTGCTCTTCTGACACAGATTTCATTGCCTTCCAGATAAGAGCAGTCAAAAGCATGCATCGGCTGGCCGATCTCTTTTAAGACGTAGTTTGTGATATCAACCACGTTGGAGATCGCGGACATGCCGACGAGCGCCAGACGGCGTTTCATCCATGCCGGGGACTCTCCGATTTTTACGTCATATACGTAATGAGCGCTGTAACGCGGGCAGAGTTCCGGAGCTTCCACGCGGACAGAGAAGCCTTCTTTTTCCACATCCGTCTCGTTGTAATCGGTTGCCGGCATTTTTAAAGGTTTTTCCAGCATCGCCGATACTTCTCTTGCGATACCGAGGATACTCTGGCAGTCCGGTCTGTTTGCAGTCAGGGAGATATCAAAGATCCAGTCGTCAAGACCTGTCAGCTCTTTGACATCTGCGCCAAGCTCGGCATCTTCCGGCAGAACAAGCAGTCCGTTGTAGCCTGCGCCCGGGTACAGATCCTCGGTAAGGCCGAGCTCCACGCCGGAGCAGAGCATTCCGCAGGACTCATATCCTCTTAATTTTCCTTTTTTGATGGTCATAACACCCTCGATGGTCTTATGATCTTTTGCTGTTGCATAAACAGAAGCGCCAGGAAGGGCAACCGGGAATTTTCCGCCGGTGCGCACGTTGTCTGCACCGCAGCAGATCTGCATGGTGCCGTGTTCTCCTGCATTTACCTGGCACACATGAAGATGGGTCTCCGGGATCGGCTCGCAGCTCTCCACCAGACCGACAACAACATTGCTGATGTCTTTTCCCACCTGATAACGCTCTTCTACTTCAAAACCGCCGTCGAACAGTTTTTTCTCCAGTTCTTCCGGGGTAACATCAATATCTACATATTCTTTCAGCCAACTTAACGGTACTAACATATTAAACCTCCAAATTCAAACTGTTTCGTCTTTATTTCTCGTTAATCTGATTTAAAACCCGCAGATCGGAACCGAATAACAGTTTGATGTTGTTGATTCCGTATTTCAGCATGGCGATACGCTCCAGGCCGATACCAAAAGCGAAGCCGCTGTATTCTTCTGAATCAATGCCGCAGTTCTCCAGCACGCGTTTGTTTACAATACCTGCTCCAAGGACCTCGATCCAGCCGGTTCCCTTGCAGAGGCTGCATCCTTTTCCGCCGCAGGCGAAGCAGCTGCAGTCTACCTCAACGGACGGCTCCGTGAACGGGAAGTAAGACGGACGGAGACGGGTTGTGGTTCCCTCGCCGTAGATCTTCTGTACGAGTACGTCGAGCATTCCTTTCAGGTCGCAGAGGGTGATGTTTTTGTCGACAACGAGTCCCTCCATCTGATGGAACATCGGAGAATGGGTTGCGTCGTCATCAGACCGAAAAACACGTCCCGGGGAAAGGATCTTGATCGGCGGCTTTTTGTTTTCCATGACATGAATCTGGCCTGCCGATGTCTGGGTACGAAGCAGGAATTCCGGGGAGAGATAGAAGGTATCCTGCATATCTCTTGCCGGGTGATCCTGTGGTGTATTCAGTGCAGTAAAGTTGTAGTAATCGGTCTCGATTTCTCTTCCCTCGTATACCTCAAAGCCCATGCCTGCAAAGATGTCGATAAGCTGTTTGCGGATCAGGGTAACCGGATGAAGGTTTCCGATCGCTGTCTCTTCTGCCGGAAGGGTCAGGTCGATTTTCTCGGACTCATATTTCTTCTGCAGCTCGCGCTCTTTCATCTCCTCTTCCACTTTCTGGAAGCGGCCAAGCGCCCACTCTTTTAACTCATTGACGGATTTACCGTAGTTTGCGCGCTCTTCCGGGGCAATGTTTTTCATTTCTTTCATCAGCCCGCTGATCTTACTTTTCTTTCCTTCCAGATACTCGCTCTTAAATTCATACAGTTCTTTGGAGCTTTTCAGCTCTTCCAGTCCATTTTCAATCTTCTGTTTTAATTCAGACAGATGGCCGGTTAATACACTTTTTTCCTGCATTTGACTCTCCTACTTTCTTTTTCTTGCTTGTTTGATGGTAAATGTGAAAAACAATCAGATACCCCGCTGCAAACAGCGGAGCATCTGATTTTCGTGGCAGTCGCCAGATATCCATGCAAGCATGGCTGCCTGGCTCGTTGCTCACAAAAAAAAGACCCCGCCCCACAAAGGGACGAGATCTGAAATTTCGCGGTACCACCCTGATTTCTGCAGATACTTCCTGCAGACACTCATAACCGGTGCTGTAACGTACACCAAACGTCTGTCCCTACTTGCATTTCCAGTATCCTGCTATGCGTTCCGGACATCTGCTCCAATGCGAAATTTGAAATATTCCTGAACCTGAAGGAGCTTACAGCCGATGACTCCCTCTCTCTGGCGGAAAAAATATTTCTCTGAACATCTTCACAGCATTTTTCCTGTTAGATTATCTATAAAACTTTCATAAACAATGTTTATTGTACCGTCTTGACCCCCGGATGTCAAGCCATTATTTTCCCGCTTCTTTATTTGTCTCTTTATTTTCCATAAAATGCTCGATCGCCGCGTTCTGCAGTTTCCGCAGTTTATCCTCAAAATACGCGTTGATCTCCGCGCCGATCAGAAGGATCCACATGCAGAAATACATCCAGATCATGATAAACACGATCATCGTCAGACTGCCGTACATATTGGACGCTGCAAGCGCGATGTCGAGGTACATGGAAAATGCAAGAGAAAAAATAGACCAGGCAAGGGATGAGATCAGTGCGCCCGGGCACTGGCTCTTAAAGCTCGCCTTCCGGTTCGGAATGCATTTATACAGCACCAGGAACAGAACCGCCAGCACGCCTGTCGTAATCAGGGTACGCATGCCCATGATAGAGGATGTCACGCGCGCCACCATCGGCAGATGTTCCGTCAGCTTATTCTGAATGCGGGTTCCGAAGACCAGAAGCACCAGACTGGTGAGGAATGCAGCGACAAATATCAAGGTATATGCCATGCCCCGCAGCCGGTTGATGATGTAATTACGTGTCTCTGTTACGTGATAAATGCTGTTCAGCCCGTTTGTCAGCGCCGCAATGCCCTTTCCCGCCGACCACAGCGTTGTGATGATCGTAATCGGCATATAGGCAACGGACTGATAAAAGATCTCATTTACAATACCGCCCACGTAGCTCTGGAACTCCGTGGGCAGCATATTGATCAGAACGCTGTAAACATCGTCGCGTGTCAGCGGCGTATATTTTACAAGCGTAACAACCAGAAGAACAAACGGAATAAAGGAAAGAAGAATGAAATACGCGCTCTGCGCTGCATAAGCACCGACATGGTCCTCATTCAGGCGCTTCATAAAACCGCGGATTGTTTTTATCATCTGGCAAAACCGCCTTTTCTTTGTTTTCGTGAATCTATCCCATTATTGCACACATCTTGTATTGCAGGATAGCCTACAAAGCATATCATACTTTTCTTTCCTTCGCAAGGGATTTCAATCCCATTTGCGGTAATACCATGCGTAACCGCGGGCTGGAACCGGAACACCGCGCAGAACGCGTTTTTCGCCGGTAAACAGATCCTTCCAGGTGAACTCTCCCATATCGATCCATGCGGTACGGTCCTCGTTGCTGAAGTTGAAGATTCCCGTCACCATCTCATTGCCGGATTTTCTGCAGACGCAGAGAAGTGCGGTATCGTACGTTTCCTCGGTCCAGACATCCGCCTCCCCATCAAACGGACGATATTTGAATTTGAGCTCTTCCATCTTCTTCATCGAAGCAAAAATCCGATTCTGTACCGTTCCTTTTTTATCCTTCGCCGGTTCCAGATCCCAGCGGAAGTGGCCGCGGTGAATATAACGGCTGTCGGATCTGCGGTCGTAGTCCTCGCTCTCCTTGTAGGAGTAATCGTTGACCTGGCCGATCTCGTCACCGCTGTAGATGACCGGAATACCGGACTGGATGAAGAGGTATGCATTCAGCATTTCGATTCTCTGGATGGCCTGTGCCGTCTTCTCTTCATTCTGCTCAAAGCCTGCCGCCTCAAGACCGCAGAGAGAAGCCGTCGTTCCGCAGAGACGCGCATCCTGCAGAACAGGATCGTCGTTGTAGAGCTCTCCTCTTGCATCGCTTCCCTCCACATAGCCGCGGAAGTAATCATTCAGATATTTTTTATGCGGTGCCTCGGCGATGCCGAACTGTTTCAGCCATTCGTAATCGAGACCCCAGCCGATATCATCGTGGCATCTCAGATAGTTCAGGAAGACATAGTCCTTCGGCAGTCTCGTCACAATATCCATCTGATGTTTCAGCAGGCGGGTATCTGCCGTTGCAATGGTGTGCCAGGTGGATGCCATCGTCGTTACGTTGTACAGCATATGGCACTCCGGTTTTTCCAGAGTTCCGAAGTACGGAACAACCTTTTCCGGCTCCATGACAACCTCGCCGAGCAGCAGAACGCCCGGGCAGACGATCTCGGTGATCATACGCATCATGCGGACAATGGTATGTACCTGCGGCAGGTTACGGCAGGTGGTGCCGAGCTGTTTCCAGATGTATGGAACGGCATCGATGCGGACGATATCGATTCCCTGGTTGACGAGATAGAGCATGTTGTTGACCATCTCATTGAAGACAACCGGGTTCGCATAGTTCAGATCCCACTGGTATGGGTAGAATGTTGTCATGACAAATTTGTGACAGTCCTCTCTCCAGGTAAAGTTGCCCGGTGCCGTTGTCGGGAATACCTGCGGGCAGGTTTTCTCATATTCGGACGGAATGTCGTAGTTATCGAAAAAGAAGTAACGGTCCTGATACTCTTTTTCTCCGGCAAGTGCACGTTTGGCCCACTCATGATCCTCGGAAGTGTGGTTCATAACGAAATCCATGCAGAGACTCATGCCCTGGTCGTGGCATTTTTCAGAGAGTGCAGCCAGATCCTCCATCGTTCCAAGGGACGGCTGTACGGTACGGTAATCGGCAACGGCATAGCCGCCGTCACTCTTTCCTTTCGGAGTGGCAAGGAACGGCATCAGGTGCAGATAATTCACGTTGCACGCTTTTAAGTAATCCAGCTTCTCCTCAAGGCCGCTGATGTTGTCTGCGAATGCATCGATGTACAGCATCATGCCGAGCATTTTCTGGCTCTTATACCAGTTCTTCTGTTTTTCTCTCTTACGGTCGAGTGCTTTCCATTTTTTATTTCGCTCTTTGTACCACTGCTCCATGCTCGCACAGAGCTCTTCAAATCTTCCCTGTCCGTTTGGATACAGCTCGCAGTAGAGCCATTTCAGCTCATCATAGTGTTTCTCGAGTCTTCTCTGATATTCCACTGTCATGTTGTTCGTTCTCCTTTATCTTATTCTTTATCCTGTCACAGCGTTCCGGCAACGGAAAATCTGTGTTACGTTTCTTTCACTTGCAGTATACCGTTGCCGCAATTATATGTCAACCGTTTACATACTGTATTTTTCAACAAATTTCCGCCTTTTTCTTTGTCTTTTTTTACCATTTTCTGTCTATCGTTTACTTTCTGGAACAGAAAAAGACTCCGCAGCTTATTTTTTCCGCGGAGTCTCTCTCTTTTTTTCTGTTTCACGCCGAACCACGCACCACAAGGCTCACCGGCATGGTCGTCACATTCGGCACCACCTCTCCCTTTCTTCTCCGGTCGATATACGCAATGGAAAGCTCCGACATTTCCTCAATCGGCTGATGGATCGTCGTGATGGAAGGCGTGGTAATCCCGGCGATCACAGTGTCATCAAACCCGACAACTTTAATATCCTCCGGCACCCGTTTTCCCATGGCGTAAAGGCGCTGGAGTACCTGTGCGGCAATCAGGTCACTGCTTGCAAAAATGCCGTCCGTCTCCGGGTGCTCCAGAAGGCCCTTTTCAATATAGGATTCATAGTGCATGGAGCCGTAGCTTAAGCGGTCACTCAAAAGAACTTCCCCTTCAATCCCCCGCTCCCGGCAGACGCGCAGGAATCCATCCGCACGCCGGTCCGCCGGCATATCTCTTCCGACGATTCCGCCGAAATGAAGCAGATGGCGGCAGCCGCAGTCCGCAAGATGCGATGCTGCAAGCGCTCCTCCCTGCTCGTTGTCACACTGGATCGTAATGGCCTCCGTATTTTCCTCTCTCTCGAAATTGACGATCGGAATTTTCAGATCATGAAACTTTTCAATCTGCACATCGCGGCTTGCCATCACAACGCCGGTTACACGGTTGGAGATGAACATATCGAGATATTCGGTTTCTTTCTCCGGCTGATCTTTCGAGTTGCAGAGCAGAATCTTGTAGCCCCGCTTTGCCGCCGCGCTCTCGAGTGCACTGATCATTCTACTGAAAAACGGGTGCGAGATATGCGGAACGATAACCCCGATCGTATTGGAATGCGCTTTTGCCAGGGAACGCGCCAGCTCATTCGGCTGGTAATTCATCTCCTGCATCGCCTGCGTTACTTTTTTTCTTGTCTCTTCACTGATGTATCCGCGGTTGTTGATCACGCGGGAAACCGTCGTCGCCGTAACGCCGGCGCGTGCCGCTATGTCCTTGATTGTCGCCATGTTTCTCTCCTCGTCATTTTCTAACTGTTTTTCACTTTCGCCCATTATAGCACAAAAAATCTGTTTTCGGTGATTTTTTTAAAAAAGGGAACGGCAGTCGCCGATTTCGATGTTCTGGTAAAAATAGCGGAGAATCTCCTCATACGATTTTCCCTGCTCTGCCAGATGTTTCGCACCGTTCTGTGACATGCCGACGCCGTGGCCGTAGCCGCCGCCGTAAAATGTAAAGGAGACAACCGTTTCCCCTTCTTTTTCCGGAACCACGATAAAGCAGGCACTCGGAAGCAGCTCCATCTCACAGCTTACAGTTCCGTCATTTTTCTGAATCGGCCAGTCTTTCGCCGAGAGGAACTTTCGGATCTGATACTCTCCCTCGATTTCCATGGATCCTTTTTCCCCCTCGATACGGACGGTTTCTGCCGCACCTCCCTCTGACCGCCGCCGCACCTCAATCCCCGTGATCTCCCCGATTTTCTGATCCGCTGCCCGTTCTGACAGCACATCCGCCGGAATCGTCACCTGCCAGCGGTACCAGCCGTCCTCCACTTCCAGACTTGTGCTGTCCCTTTTGGTGATAAACGATGCAAACGCCTCCTCCGTCTCCGGTTCCTGCTTCTCCCCGCCTACCGTCACGCTCTTCAGATATTCTGCCGTCTCCGCCGTATTCCACACTTCATCCGTACTCGTCTTCCCGCAGGAGGTTGAGAAAAAATACGCCTGAATTGGTTCCCCGCCGCAGGTGATGATTTTTCCTTCTGTCTCCGCCACCGCAGCGTCTGTCTCCGGCTGCGCTTCCATATTGTGGTAGACCTGGCTTTCCACGCTGTCGTCTACATCCGCGTGGTAGTTCTCCCACGTTTTTTCACGAATTCTGGCACACGCATACGTTCTCGCACAGACCGCCTGTGCTTTTAATGCCTCCTTTTCATAGGAGGACGGCATCTCACTCGGCACGACATACCGAAGATACATTTCCAGATCAAGTTCATTTACAACGAGAAGTCCCTCTTCGCTTTTATAGATGACAAAACTTCCCGGATAAACCGTCTCGTCCTCCGGCTTTCCCGTCAGGGAAACCGCCGTTCCCGCCGTCTCATCGGCCGGCACCACATGCACAACTTCCCCGCATTCCTGTTCCGTCACACAGATCGTCTCCTGCGGGGAAGCTATGTATGCGCCGTCGTTCATGGAAAGGCTTGCGTTTCCACGCAGGGACACCTGTTTCTGTGCGTATCCCAGCTTTCCGCAGTCCGTCAGAAGAACACGGATCTGCACCGGTCCGGCTGCCGTTGTTTCTTTTTGTTCTTCCTTTTTACTGTTCAGAAAAGCCGCGTTTTCCTGTTCCATGTTCTGTATCGTCTCCTCCTGCTTTTTGCCTTCCATCGTCTCCGTCCTGCTTTCTGCTGTCGCTGTCTCTTCCGGCGCATCCAGACGGCGCTTCACAACAAACAATAACAGCAGCAGGAGAATCCCCACTCCTAACAGTATCAGTTCCAATGTATCATTTTTTCTCTTCATATCTCATTCTATGCACACGGCTTTTTGTCCGATTCCTTTTCTTTTTGCAATTTTTCCTTGACAAATATCGCCCTATGGTATATAGTACGGTTGTGTATAAATTTCATATCAACATCCAGAGTGCATCAAAAGAAGATCCGTCTTTTGGTGAGAGAGGGAATTCAGGTGAGATTCCTGGGCGATCCGGTCACTGTAATCAGGGAGTGAAGCATAACAAATCCATTGTATGTCCGCAACATATGAGAAGGAATGTGGAACGATGATCTGTAAGTCAGGAAACCTGCTCTGTATGCATAGGGTTGATGCTTCCGATGAAAGCTTCCATTCAAAGACTATTATGGGATATGGAATGTCTGAAAATTTTCGATTAGATTTTTAGAAACCTTCGAGCGAGATTTATGCATTGCATTAAACGGCCGGGTAAACCGTTTCAGATTCTGGTTTCGCCTGTTCTTAGTCAGGCGCCATCCTCCGCTTAAAGGTGTCTGCTATTCCGCTTGCAGGTTGATTCAGATGGCGAAGCGGTTACCCACCTCTGAAAAGAATATGACATAACTGGTAAGATTCTGTTGGATTCGAAAACAGGGTCTTTTCTTTTTCTGTTTTTTCAGAATTCGTTTTCTGCATATTTTCCCATAAAAAGGCTCCCCGCCTGCGCTCCTGTTTTCACAGGACGCTGCAGGAAGGGAGCTTTTTTATGCTGTTTCTATAGCAAGACCCGAAAATAATGCAAAAAAGGCAGTGCTGCAGAGCGCGAATTGCAAGGAACAGATTTGAAGGCGTACCGGGGTACGACGAAAATCTGTGACGCAGTAATTCACGCTCTGCGGTGCTGAATTTTTTGCATTATTTTCGGGGATTGCTATAAAATAGGATCTTAGAAAATGAATTTGTATACGGTTGTGGTATCGTAAGTATCGCCTGCCTCGAGGATCGGTTTCTCCTCACCCTCCTGGTTGATGGCATTCGGCACATACTGAGATTCCAGGCAGAAGCCGTTGCGTTTGTCATAGAATACCCCATTCTTTCCGGTAACCGGAGCAATGAAGTTTCCGGCGTAGAACTGAACGCATGGCAGATCCGTGAAGGCTTCCATGGTGATGCCGCTCTCTTTGCAGGATGCGACTGCCATCAGCTCAATGCTTCCCTCGACAGCCTTGTCCAGGATAAAGTTATGGTCGTAGCCGCCGGTCAGTTTGAGCTGTTCGAAATCTGCTTCGATCTCTGCTCCGATTGCTTTCTCGCTGGTGAAATCCATCGGGGTTCCCTGTACCGGTGCATGCTCGCCGGTCGGGATGGATGCAGAATCGATCACCGGGCTGAACTGCTCCGCTTTTAAGACAAGTGTCTGATTCTCAATAGATCCGGCATCGTGGCCTGCCAGGTTGAAGTAACTGTGGTTTGTCATGTTGACAACGGTATCCTGATCGCAGCTTCCCTCATAGTGGATTTCTACGGCGTTCTCATCGGTCAGGGTATACGTAACGGACACTTCAAAGTTTCCCGGGAATCCCTGGTCTCCGTCCGGGCTCATCAGAACGAAGGTAACGGCACTGTCATCCGCCTCTTCTACGTTCCAGAGGCGGTAATCGTATCCGTCCGGGCCGCTGTGCAGGTTGTTGTTGTTCTCATTTTTTGCCAGCTGGTATGTTTTTCCGTGCAGTTCAAATGCTGCTCCCGCGATACGGTTTCCGTTTCTTCCGATGGTGGCTCCAAAATGGCTTCCGTCGGTCTCATAGCCGGTTACGGAGTCAAATCCAAGGACAACGTCTCTCTTCTTTCCATCCTTATCCGGAACGAGAACCGATACCAGATGTGCGCCGTAATCGGTTACACTGATTTCCATTCCGTTTTTATTGGAGAGCGTGTAGAGCAATGCTTCTTTTCCGTCTTTTGTTGTTCCAAAACCCTGTTTTTTCATGTTCCTTCTCCTTTTGGTTGTATGTAACGTATAAAAGAGAACCATTTTCATGATTCTCTTTTTTCTCTTTTGTAACCCCGGAATGCCGTTTCCCATACTTTGACTCCTAGCAACGCAAGCTAGGTGGGTAGCCGCAGTCATCATTTCTGCCTTCCACTGACGTCTGTTTCCAGGGTGGCCTGACATCCACATGACAATAATAAGCCTCCCGTTTAAAGTAAATGTAGGTTCAAAATAATGAGATCATCGAACATTCCAGGAAGTTACATTTTTCTTCTTTTCTTTTCACAATTCGAATTATACGCTATTTTGGTTCGCTTTTCAAGTATTATTGCACAATTACTCAAAAATATTCGAACAGCTTTTGTATTAAATGATAATACACACCATTCCGCCCCGGCTGTCGTTGACAATTTTCTGCATGGAATCCTGGAGTTTTGCCTGGCCGTCCTCGGTGATCTGGGCGATTTTGCTGCGGATGCCGTCGTCAACGAGCTGCTCGACGGATTTGCCGAAAATGTTGGTATTCCAGATTCCCTCCGGGCTCTTTGCGCTCTCTTTGATATAGGCGATCAGATCCTCCGCCTGCTGCTCACTTCCGACGATCGGCGCAATCTCCGTCTCGATGTTGGCCTTGATCATATGAATCGACGGGCTCACCGATTTAATTTTCACGCCGTATTTGTTTCCCTGATGGATCACGGCTGGCTCCTCCAGCTGAATCTCCTCCCTCCCCGGAATCACGACGCCGTAGCCGCATCCGCGCACCGCATGAATCGCGTCCTCTACCTTGCGGTACTCTTCCCGCTGTGCCGACAGCTCGCGGATCGTCTGCACCAGATCATACTCGCCTTTGATCTCCACGCCGGCAAGTACACTCAGCATTTCATAATAATACTGCTCTTTCACCTCAATCCGCACCTTCACCGTACCGCTCGCAAGATCCATCGACTGCAGCAGTGTCTGGCTGACATACTGACTGGCAATCGCTGTTTTTCCGCCCACTGCATCCTTCAGGCGCGTCTTTTCCCTGCACATCTCACGGATCTTCTGCAGCAGCTCTGCCTTCAGCGGATGGTCATCGGCAAGAAGCTCCACCCATTTGGGAATATAAAATTCCATCTGCTGAAGCGGGAACTCATACAGCACCTTTTCGAGCATATGCAGAATATCTTCTTTGCGGAGCTGGTCGCAGTTCACCGCCATCGCTGCCACGCCGAATTTTGTTTCAAGCTCCTTTACCTGCCGCTGTGTCTCCTCCCGGTACGGTTTTTTCGCATTCACAAGAATCAGGAAGGGCTTTCCCTGCTTTTTGAGCTCCGCAACGGTCCGTTCCTCCGCCTGCAGAAAATTCTCCCGCGGCAGCTCGCCGAACGATCCGTCGCACGTCACCATAAGACCGATCGTGGAATGTTCTGCGATCACCTTCTTCGTACCGATCTCCGCCGCCTCCCGGAACGGAATCGCCTGCTCGGACCACGGTGTTTTCACCATCCGCTCCTTCTCATTTTCCAGATTTCCCGCCGCGTCCGGCACCAGAAAGCCGACGCAGTCGATCAGTCGCAGCCGGATCGGATCGCCCTCCCCAAGCTGCAGCTCCACGGCGTCTTTCGGCACAAATTTCGGCTCCACCGTTGTGATCGTCTTTCCCTCCCCGCTTAAAGGCAGGGCATCCCGTACCTCCGCCTGTTCCTTTTCCGAAAGATACGGCAGTGCCAGCACCTCCAGGAAACGGCGGATCAGGGTGGACTTTCCCGTCCGTACAGGCCCCACCACTCCGATCAGGAACTGGCCCTTCGTTCGTTTCTGAATATCGCGGTATACTGAATATGCATCCATGCGCTGTTGTCCCCCTTTTGATCTTTGTTGCTATGTACTGTTATATTCTATGAGCCGGCCCCCTCTCCTATCACCAAAACTGCACTGCCGCGCACGCAAAAAAGACACCGCCGCCCTTTTTTCGGACGCACAGTGCCTTTTTTCTGTCACTTTCTTATCTTCAGCCTATGATCAGCTGTTTTTTCTCATGGCAGCCTCTACCACATGGCCGACCAGAACAGATGTGGTAACGGATCCTACACCGCCCGGAACCGGTGTGATTGCCTCAACGATCGGCTCAGCTTTTGCGTATGCAACGTCTCCGCAGAGTTTTCCTTCTTCGTTTACGTTGATTCCGACATCAATAACGGTCTGGCCTGCACGCAGGTAAGTATCATCCACAACACCTGCACGGCCTGCTGCTACGATCACGATATCTGCCTCTTTGACTACAGACGGCATGTCTTTCGTTCTGGTATGGCAGATGGTTACGGTTGCATTTTTCTTTAACAGCATCATGGCGGCCGGTTTTCCTACAACGAGGCTGCGGCCTACAACAACAGCTTTTTTGCCGGTGCAGTCGATACCGTAGTGGTCGAGGATCTCCATGCAGGCCTGCGGAGTACATGGCGGGAAGCCCTGTTTTGTTCCGGCGAATACGCCTACCATGGAACCGTCTGTGATACCGTCTACGTCCTTCTCCGGGGAGAGTGCTTTGATGACTGCTGCCTCATCGAGATGTTTCGGAAGCGGACGGAAAATCAGAACACCATGGATAGAATCATCTTTGTTTACTTTGTCGATGGTAGCCATCAGCTCTTCCTGGGTAACGTCTGCCGGAAGAAGGAATTTCTCGTATGCAACGCCTAAGGTCTCACAGCGTTTGGTTGCTCCTCTTTCGTAGGAAAGGTCATCCTCTCTCTCTCCGACACGGATGATTCCGAGAGTCGGTTTTACTCCTTTTGCTTCCAGCTCTGCTACATTTGCTTTGATCTTCTCATTTAATGCTGCTGTTACTTCTTTTCCTAATAACTGTTTTGCCATTTTTTTATCCTCCGCTTTTCTTTTCGGTCAAAGAGAACTCCTTTTGCAACCCGCTTGCTGCCGGGAAGCTTCTCTGGCCGTTTGTTTTCAGGCTTTCAGTCTTCCCAGTACGTTCCGGAAAATCTCGTCTGCTTTTACGGTATAGACCGCAAGCATTTCATCGCATTTTCGATTCAGTTCTTCTGCATATTCCCGGTTTTTCATAGATTTCGTGTTGATATATACATTCAGGGAAGCACCCTCTAAGGCTGCTTTGCAGAATGCTGCGCCAACACCTGCGTCACTGATCGCAAGTGCAGAACCTTTTGCTGCAAATTCTACGATCAGGTCGATTGCTTCGCAGCATTTTTCCATAATTTCCATTGGAACAGAGCAGGCATCCTTCAGCACAATCTCCATGACTCTTGCTTTTTCTGCCTTCTCCTCCTCTGTCTCGCGCGGCATGCCGTATGCTTTGGAGAGCGGTTCGAACACTTCTGCATCGCGCTCGATCAGGTGAAGCAGTTCGTCCTGAAGCGTGGTTGCTTTCGCCATCAGCTCTTTCATTTCCTCTTCGACATCCGCATATTTCTTTTTACCTACTGTCAGCGCACCAACCATGTTGCCAAGCGCTGTGCCGACAGCGCCAACCAGTGCAGAAGCTCCGCCACCGCCCGGAACCGGTGCTTTGGAACCGAGCACTTCTACAAACTCATTGCAAGGTACTGTTGAAAATCCCATGTTATTTTCCTCCGCTTATTTTTTTCGATCCAGAAGCCATCCTGATGGCCTCAAACCATAACTATTTTGCAGCCAGAGCCTTCAGCATATCAATTGTGACATCTCCCACAACCGCCATATCCTCTCCCTGCGTAAATGCAGCCGGGAAATTGTCCGAAAAGAGGATCTGCGCGGACGGCGGAAACTCATCATCTCCTGCCCATAAAATCAGTCGTACAAAAAGCCCTTTCATAAACTCCAGCTCATATCCGACATCACCGGATGAAATCGCCTGAGCGCCGACACGTTCCATGATCTCACGGAATGCATCCAGCTTTCCGCCAAAGCCAAACGCAAGACGGAACAGACATCTTCCCTGGAACTGTTTAAAATAAACTTCTCCCCACGGAATCTCCCGGTACGTCAAAAATTTTCCGGTAGACGGAGCAGCTCCGCCCTCTGTCAGATAACGCAATACCAAAATTTTTGCATTCGGTTTTTTCTCGAGTGGATACCAGCCAATTATCGGCGAAACACTTCCATCATCTCCAATATGAAATACGTTGTACTCCGGCCACGAAATCCGGTAGGAAACACCCATCAGGTAAACGGTAAACTCCTGTTTTTCCGCATCATACGGAACGTCGCACCGGCTGGAAATCTCTTTTGGATCTGCATTCTGATACACTTCCAGATAATGCTCATACGGAATACGCTCTTTGCTGTCTTTTTCGTAATTTAAGTCTACTGCCATGTAAATCCAATTCCTCTCAAAAAGGTTCGCCACAATTCAAAGCAAAACCACATGTGTTTCACCTTGAATCGTAACAGAAAGTTCTGCTTCCGTTTTATGCTTCCACAGACGGGAACATCGTCGTGTCTGTGTGCGGCAGGAAGCACGCCGCTACAAATTCATCCATATAGGTTGGTACCGTAGAGAGTTCCAGATATGTCATGTTCCGGGCAACCTCATACGTTTTCTTCTCTGCTGCTGTCGATAAAAGCATTGAGTACGCACCAGTCAGGGAAGAGTTGCCGATGTAATGGAATTTTTCCAGCGGGATGTCCGGGAACATACCGATGGTAACGGCATTTTTCATGTTGATGCCGCTTCCGATACCGCCCGCTACGTAAACCTCCTCGATCATGGAAACATCCATATCCAGATAGTTCAGCATCGTACGGATCGCTGAGAAAATCGCGCCCTTGGCGCGGATAAAGTTGTCGATATCGACCTCGGTAATCTCAACATCGCGGACACTTCCAGCCTCCTCCTCGAACGCAATAACATAGCTTCCCATGCCATATTTGTCGTGGCGGATCCGTTTTCCCTCACGGATAAATTTACCCTTCGGATTGACCATCTTCGCACGGAACAGCGCCGCAATCACATCAATGATACCGGAACCGCAAAGGCCGATCGGTTTCGTACCCTCATCTCCGATAACATGGTACGAAGGTTCCATCGTCTCCGGATCGATCGTACATTTTTCAATCGCACCGTCGGTCGCACGCATACCACAGCTGATATCGCCGCCCTCAAAGGCCGGTCCGGCCGAGCAGGCACAGCTTACCATAAAGTCAGAGTTTCCAAATGCAAGCTCGCCATTGGTACCAAGGTCAATAAAGAGACTCATCTCCGGCCGGTTCCAGATCATGCTGACCAACGCGCCGGCAGTAATATCTCCGCCCACATAGCTTCCGATGTTCGGTGCCAGAATGATATGGGCGTCCGGATGAATCGCAAGATTGACATCCGATGCAAACAGTGAGTTTGTCTTAAAGAAGGCCGGAATATACGGCTCCATCCGAAGCGGATCTGCATTGATGCCCATCATCAGATGCTCCATGGTAGTGTTTCCGGCAATCGCCGCACGGTAAATCTGCTGACTGCTGATTTTCGCTGCACGGCACATGTTGGAAATCATCGGGTTTAAGGTTTCTTTGATGATTGCATTCTGCAGTCTTTCATGGCCTCCCGGTTTCTGGGATTCAATGATACGGTTGATAACATCCGCACCATACCGGATCTGTCCGTTTCCGGAAGAGGCTTTTGCCAGGATTTCTCCGCTCAGCATATCCACGATCAGTGCAGAAACTGTCGTTGTTCCGATGTCGACAACGAGACCACCGACCACTGCTTTTGCTTCCATTGGAAGCATATCGTATAAAAAGACGTCATTTGCCGTAACCCGGACGACACACTGTGCCTGAAAATGGGATTCCCGAAGGACATCCGGCATTTTTTTCAGTACAGAGTACGGAATCCGTACCCGCTCAAGCCCTGTCGCTGCCTGTACAGCCCAGGTTACTCTCTCGTTATCCGGCATCGTATCATCCAGAGTAGGCTCTTCCATTGAGATTGTAATCACCTGCATGCTGTTTTTCAATTCCAGGCCGGCGTCTGTAATTTTCTTTTTCGTGTCTTCAAAAATTGCAATTTCACTCGGTGAACTAAGGTCTGCCACTTTCATGCGGCTCCGGTAAGCGGATGCAATGTCCGGCACTTCCACTTCAACATCGCCTTTGACGGTGCTGACGCACGCCAGTCTCCAGCCATTCTGATATTCTTCCTCAGAAATATGGCGGGTTATTTTGGAATCCAGCTCACCGCTCACAAGACGAACGCGGCATTTACCGCACGATGCGTTTCCGGAACACGGTGCATCGATCGGCACATTACTCTTCTGCGCTACTTCAAGAAGGCGCTCACCCTCGGTTGCGTAGGTGACTACCGGTTCTCCTTCTTCAAATCGAAAGGTTACTTTTGCCATAATCTGTAAATCCCCCAGTCGTATATATTCTCCGCTTTTTTTATTTTTCCGCTTTTAGATAGAAAAACCCCTGATGGTGCCTCAGGTTTTCGCAAACGCTGCGGCACCATCAGGGGAAAACCTGCGAGATTTAAAGATTAAAGCTCCAGATAAGAATCTGCATACAGAGTGTTGCCTTTGAATACGTCACAGGATTTAATGGTCTCCATCAGTCTCAGGTCATTCGGGTTAACGATGGCGCTGGTCAGACCCTGCATCATAGCCATAGCTACAAGTGCGGAATCCATGATCGGACGGATGTTTTTCGGCATACCGTTGGAGTTGTTGGAAAGTCCGCCGGTAGAATTCAGTCCCATATCGCTGAACATCTTGATGCACTCAAGAACTTCCATCTGTTTGTCCTGCATTCCTTTTACAACCAGGAACAGCGGATCAAACCACAGATCTGTCGGCTCCATGCCATGCTCCATACCTCTTTCCAGAAGGGTCTGGCAGTACATCATACGCTCGTCGTTGTCTTTTGCAATTCCTTCGCCGTTGCAAAGTGCAATAACGATTGCATCGTTTGCAGCCGCAAGGTCAACGTACTCGATTCTTCCTGCAGCATCTGCAGAGTTTACGATCGGTTTTCCTTTGGAACGGTTGTATACAGAGATACCAGCCTCAATTGCTTTTTTATTGGATGTATCCAGAGCCAGCGGAACATTGTCAAAATTGCTCTGCAGCAGCTCAACAGCCCATTTCATGATGTCTTCTCCATCATTCTCAGCCGGTCCGATGTTTACATCAAGGTAAACGGCACCAGCATCCAGCTGCTGTTTTGCTCTCTTTAAAATTGGCTCTTCATCTCTTGCTGCGAATGCTTTGTTTACAGTAGGAGCTGTAACAGAAAGTCTTTCGCCGATGGTTACAAATTTTGCCATATCTCTTCTCCTTTTCTTTTGGGAATCCCCCATAATTATTTTTTCACGGGAGAAACTTCCGGATACCGGAGTTCCTCCCGGATTTTTTATGTATTACAGTTCTCCGTTTGCCTGCAGATCTTTCATGAATTTCACAAGCTGAACTGCCTCAAGCGGAGCAACGATTACTTCCCATCCAGGAAGTTTGGACTCAATGTCGCCCTTTAATACGGCTACTTTACCAGGAATGATAACTTTTCTGGATTTTACTTTATCTTCTACATTCTCTTTGAAGAATTTGGAGATAGAGTTACCGGAGAATTTACCTGCTGCCCAGGAAGTCAGTACGGAAAGTCCGCCGGCATCGTTGATTACAAGGTTAACCGGAACTCCGGATCTCTCGAGCTCTCCGGATACCAGGAAATAGGTCAGGGCAAAGTCTACTGTGGTCAGGCAGATCGAATTTTCGTCTGCGCCGTTCAGCGGGTAGATGCCCGGCTCTACTTTCATCGGTTTCTGCGGATCGGTAAATACGTTCTGGCGAAGTCCGAATACCGGAAGTGCCTCTGCGTATCCCATCTCCTCAAGAACGATGATAGAACCGTATTTCATGGTGAACAGGGAAAGCAGTGCCTGCTGCATATATCTGTCGCCCTGTGCGATTTTTGCCAGATTTACAATAGACGGATAACCGAAGGTACGGTCTGTATCCTTTAAGGATGCACGTCTTACCTGTACGGTAGTAGCGAAGGTCTCTTTGATGGTTGCTTCTGTGGTATCAAGAACAAGGTTCTTGTTGCCGAGTTTCTCGATTGCTTCTACGGTGTCGTGAAGCTCATCAATATTTGCGCCGCTAACGCCGAGAACAACGCCTGCCTCTGTGGCAAGTTTGCTCATCTCTTCATAGTTGGATGCATTTGCACCATTCAGGATCGGTTTGCCTGCTTTGCATACTTCCAGAGCAGCTTTTGCAGCATCTGCGTCTTCACAGCCAAGTACCAGAACTTTTCCGGTTGCTGCTGCTTTCGTTACAAGAGATACGTATTTGTCTACGCCATTTCCGGCATAGTTTACATACAGCATCTCTGCGCACATACGCTCACCGATACGGTCGTAATCAACTTTTTTGTCTTCTTCCAGTTTTGCATCGATCTCTTCGTCAGACATGCAGCTGCAGAGAGATACCGCATAACGGGTTTTGCTTACAAATGTTTTCTCATGACGATAGAGGACCGTCTCTCCGCCAAGAGTGTACTCACTGTCGCCGGTTCCGACTTTGATCGTCTTCATTGGCGGTGCGGTAGCTTCGGAAAGCTGTGCCATAGCGTCGTCAGACATATATGGGCACGCTGAAATATCCATAGCGCCCTGTGCAACCTTCATGGAGAATGCCATACAGGTCGGACATCCGCACTCCTTACAGTTTTTCTTTGGGGTCATTTTAAAAATCTGAATACCTGATAATGCCATAATTCTTTATCCTCCTAATCTCTTCCTTACGTACTGATTACATCAGTTCCTGAATCATTTTGGAAATGGTTGCAACAGACTGTGGATGTTTGAGGATAACTGCATCAGAACCAGAAGCCAGAGATGCGGCTGCTGTCTGAATCTCCATAGAGACTCCTCGTACTTCCTGATTTCCCCATTCCGGAGATTCCTCTTCTGTTGCCATTGCCTCTTTTACATTCCATGTCTCAGAAGCGATTGGAGTAATAATTGGCATCTGCAGCATTTTATCGTCCTGGGATAATGCTGCTGCTTTGATACGGTCCAGTGTAGATACTACGTACTCATATCCGTATCCGACTGCTGCAGAACCTACGTTCATAACAATGCTGTCTGCGCTGACACCGAGCTGGGTCATAACAACATTCAGCTGTTTTGCAAGGTTGATATCTACAGCGGACTCAGCGCCGACTTTCTGGTTGTATGCCAGACCTGCGGCTGCACCAACTGCCTTGTAATCTTCTTCTCTTGCGGACATAACAAGAACGTTTCTTCCCTGAAGGACCTCTGCTACTTTTGTGAGCAGTTCGGAATCCTTCTCAACGTTTTTACATCCTTCTACAACAAGCGGCACGTCAACGGCATCAGCAACCTCTTTGACTGTCTCAATGAGTTCTTCTACCGATTTGTTCAGACCGTTCGGGTCTCCGCCTGCCAGACGAAGGCAGAGGAAATCTGCACCTTCCATAGCTGCTGCTTTTTTTGCAATCTCGCCCATGGTAGCTGCACCTTCATAGTATGCTTTTACGCTTTCCGGTTCTCCTTCCATACCAAGGTCTGTGATTTCAACGCCGACCTTCGGTCCGTTTTTGATTTCACCATCGAAAGCATAGAATGGTAATACGTTTTCTCCGCCAAGAGTTACGGTTTTGTCTCCGCTGCCGATTACAACGGATTTAATTGCTGCATTAAACTTTTGTGGTTTGCGATTAAACGGCATAAAAAAAGCCTCCTTAAAAATAAAATTCCATACAGGCATATCTCCATGATTCCGCTTCATGGACACACCTGTTATTATTTTAACGTTTTTTCCCGGAGAATGCAAGATTTACCAGGATATTTTCCAAGATTTTCTGACAAAAAGTATCCGTTTTCTTTTCGTCAGCCGTTTTTTCCCAGAAAATCACTTTACAGCTGCCGGCATGTGCCGGAAAGGGCTTCCTCCTCCGCTTTGGAATCCCCTCCCAAGCCATGCCAGTCTGCTTATTCTTTCACAGGATAAGCCTGTAAAATACGAATTACATCATTGGATCCATGCCAAGTGCCGGATGACCTTTCTCGGTCAGGAATGCAACCAGTGTCTCCGGATCTTCTGCGATGGTCTCGTCACCGATCATATCGGTAAAGTTGTCGATACCGTACAGCTCTTTTGCTGTTTCATTCAGTTTCTCTGCAACCTGCTCTTTCAGCTCTTTCGGCATCCATACGATACGGGCAACGCCGCCTTCTGCTTTCATAAATTTCTTGGAAGCGATAAAGTGTTTGCCATGTCCCATGAATCCAGGAGTCTGAACACCGCCGCCTGTCATGGAAGCCAGCTCGGAGAAGGTCATTCCCAGAGGAGTCATGCCTGCGTACTCACGGTTTGCGATGCAGACACCGTTGGAGAACGGCTCGATACCACAGATACACTCGAAGCATCCGCAGGAAGTCATCGGATCCTGCATGATGGAGTACAGTGTAACGTGCTCCAGAGCACCCTGGGAGAATTTCTGAACTGCCTCATCAACGTCCTCATAAGAACCAAGATTCTCATCGATCGGACGCTCTTTTGTGATGATCTGGAAAGGGCCAGCTGGGTCAAGCTGATGTGTAGCTTTTGCATCCAGCCATGAAACCGCACCGCAAAGACCAAGTCTCTCAGGTGTTACTACACATACGTGGCTTGGTGCGAATGCCTGGCAAAGGATACAGCTGTAATATACATCAACAGACTCATCTGTCAGAGTATCAAGACGCTCATCACGTTTGTCAAAGATCGGAATTGCAACCTCATGACGGATTCTTGTACACTCAGCAGGATCTGTATAGATAACAACCTCACATTTATCAACAACTGCATCGAACTCATTTTTAACAGATGCATAAAGAACTTCACCGATATGTTTGATTCTGAATCCTGCATTAAATGCGTCAATGCTGATACGGATACGCTGCATATCACGCTGTCCTGTATGGTATACACCCTCGATACAGTTGATGTAGTTGTGGAATTTACGCTCAATAACCGGCTCAAAGTCAGGCTGCATATTCTTACCTGCAACTTTAACAACATATGCAATGCTGTTCTTGCTGCCGAATTCCATCTCATCTACTTCAGGTCCGATTACTGTGATCTTGTGATCCTCGATCTCAGAAGCATCGCAGGTATGTACAAGCTCTGCACAGTCTACACGGGAGCCATCGAACTCAACCTGCATATCTTTACGACGGATGATCTCACCCTCGAATGCAGATGCGAAAGCAACCGGAATATCAATATTTGTGATCTTGATCTTAATATCACGCGCCTCAAGAGAAGTAGCGTTAAATTTGCTTACGTCCTCCTGAACGATAAGGCTCTTCGGTACACGAAAGATATTCTCTGTCTCATTTGTAACAACCGGGAATCCAAGTGCGATAGCGCCTGCACCGCATGCTACGATCACATCATCCAGAGGTTTGAATGCGTTAACAAATGCCGGTACACGATCCATTGTGTATTTCATAAGTGTTCCTGCATCTCCAGGTGTTACATTACCGAAGATCAGAGCTGCACGGATCGCAACGGAAACTACATGAACAACAGATGTAACATCTTTTCCAAGAGGAATAACACGTACGTTAGCGCCTGTCTTCATTCCAGCTTCTGCAACCTGATCAATGATTCCGCCAACAAGTGTTACCAGGATACCCTGTGCCTGATAGCTCTTTACAAGAGCAACACCCTCTTCTGTAGTAGGAGCAGCACCAAGGATAACAGCAACGCCTGGGATATCGCCTGTTACAAGCGGTACACCGAGCTCACGGATAACAGCATCACCAAGATGTCCATAGCATGGCTCTTCGTAAGGAGTTGCTCCGTCGATATATTTCAGAACCTCGATGAACTCTGCGCAGAGTGCTGTAGCAACACCGGACATGAATGCATCGTTCAGTCTTTTCTCTCTTGTCATAAGTGTTTTTACAACGCCAAGAGCTTCTTTTAATTCTTTTAATGTTGTAACTTTTGTTCCTGTTACAGCATAGTAGCAAGGAAGGCTGTAAGCGGTATTCGGGAAGCTGACAGCTTTGTCTTCGCCATACTGAGCGATCGCGCCGTCAATAGCACCCTCTGTTAAACCATATACAGCATCGTTTCCGCCGAATACTCTATCAAATAAAGTCACTGTAATACCTCCTATTTTTACAGAATTGAATTCTGATCAATTTTGTCTTTGATTTTTCTGATTTCAGCTGTTACAGTTTCACTGAAATCGTAGGGAGATTTTCCCTGACGATCAGCATCTATAACTTCTGTATTGTAGTGGATCATTCCAAGCAGATCCTCTGCCGGGATCTTACTCCGGATAAATTCCTCATCCTCCGGATTTCTTACCTTATTGGCCACGACCTTAACCTGAGAAACTCCCAGATCCTTTGCAAGACGTTTAACATTCTTATATGTCTGTACACTTCTTGCCCCTGGTTCGATCACTACAATAAATTCATCCATGCTCTCCGTGGTGCCCCGGCCCAGATGTTCCAGGCCGGCCTCCATATCCATGATCACCACATCATCTCTGTGGATCACAAGGTTATTGATCACTCTTTTAAGCATCACATGTTCAGGACAGACGCATCCGCCTCCACCTGTTTCCACAGTTCCAAGGACAAGCAGCTTTACGCCATTACAGGTTTTTCCATAAGTATCCGGAATATCGTCTACCTTTGGGTTCAGTTTATAAAACTGATTCTGGCTGTTGGCTCCGGTGCGTTCTTCTATGAGCTTACGCATTTTTGAGATTGGAACAATAGAATCCAAGGTTTCCTCGTCAAATCCAAGGGCAAGACCCAGGTTCGCATCCGGATCCACATCCGCCGCAAGGACTTTTTTTCCCTCATCTGCGTATAGTCTTGCAAGTGTTGCTGCGAAAGTTGTCTTTCCTACTCCGCCTTTACCGGTTACTGCTATTTTCATTTTACGTCTTCCACCTTTTATAACATTTTAAAGATCGCAACGGATTAGATTCCTAATGCTGTTCTCTTCTCTTCAATTCTCTCGATCATAAGATCAACTAATTTCTCGATGTCTGTCTCTACTGTGTAAGCAGCACCTGTCCATTTTCTTGTTCCCTCTGTAAGAAGCTCGCACATTTCTGAAGAACCGGAAACATATGGATCAACGCCAAGGAATGTATCAATACCAGTACCAACTACGTAGTTACCGATGGATACAGCTTTTTCAGACATCCACTCAGGAGCACATCCTACTACAGGAAGCTGATTGATCTGAAGTCCTGCATCTTTTGCAAGTTCAGCAGCCAGGATCATCATGCGGGAGATATCTACGCAGGATCCCATATGAAGTACTGGTGGGATATCAGCCAGCTCACAGACACGTTTCAGACCTGCACCGCAGAGATCTCTTGCGGATTTGTCCATCAGACCAGCTTTAGCAGCTGCCTGTGCGGAACATCCGGAAGCGATGATAATGATATCATTTGCGATACACTTCTTCATCAGTTCGATATGTGCATAGTCAGGACGGATCTTAGGATTGTTACATCCAACCATAGCAACAGCACCACGGATAACACCGGAAGTGATGCACTCAAGTAATGGTTTGGTTGTTCCTGTTACGTCAACCTGAGAGTTTGTAACACCATCAAGAACTTTGACGATTGCTTCTACTGAGTAACCAACAGTAGCTTTCTGTTTCAACTGCGGGATATGTACAAGCTCAGGTTTTCTGTTCTTGAAGTTATCGATAGCCATCTTAACGATTGCTTTTGCATTTTCTCCTGCTGTCTCAGCGTTGAATCTGATAAATTCAGAATCCGGCATCTGAGCGATCGGAGAAGTTGTAACAAATTTAGTATGGAAACATTTGCTCAGAGGTCCTAATGCAGGGAAGATACACTGAACATCAACTACGATCGCCTCGCAGGCACCTGTCAGTACTACGTTCTCCTGCTGCAGGAAGTTACCAGCCATCGGAACACCACGACGCATAGCTACCTCGTTAGAAGTACAGCACACACCGGAAACGGTGATTCCTTTTGCTCCTACAGATTTTGCATAATCGATCATTTCTTTGCTGTCTGCATACTCACAGATCATCTCAGAAAGACTCGGATCATGTCCGTGTACAACAATGTTTACGTTCTCTTCAACCATTACTCCAAGGTTAGCCTCTGTATCAAGTGGCTTCGGAGTTCCGAATAATACATCAGAGAACTCTGTTCCCATCATGGAACCGCCCCATCCATCAGCCATACCGCAGCGAATAGACTGTTTTACAAGTGCTTCCGGAAGAGATGAACATCCCATATGAGACATATGCAGGGAGCTTGCAACCTCACGGTCGATAGCACGTGGTGCGATTTCGTTCTCAATCAGTTTTTCTTTCTGTCCTGCAGGCATTCTGTCAAGGAATCTCTGATATCCGAACGGTTTACCATATTCCATAAGACCGATCTCAGCCATCTCATGAGCCAGATCATAGATATCCTTGCCTTCTGTTTCCACGCCCCACTCTTTAGCGATGCGAAGCAGTTTCTCAGGATCTTTTACCTGATAATTTCCGCCCTCTTTTGCACAGTACAGTGTATGGCAAATCTCACGACCATGATCGGAGTGAGTAGCTGCACCACCGGCTGTAAATTTAAGGAAGTTTCTTCCTACGATACCATGAGCATCACATCCGCAGATTCCTCTTGGAGCCTTCGGTGTAATACGACACGGTCCCATTGCACAGATACGGCAGCAGATACCCTGCTCACCGAATTTACAGTGCGGAGTCTGGTTCTTTGCACGGATCTGCCATGCATCTGCTCCTACCTTTGCACCTGTCTCGAGAAGACGGGCTGTAGCGGCTTCAAATTCCTCCACTGTAGTTAATTTGAATTCACTCATTATAGACCTCCTTTAATAGCACATCTATTTTTATTTTTCTTTTTATAATAAGCCCAGGGCAGGAACCCATCCCCACCCATGGGTTATTTTCTTTTTTAAAAAAAGGTTTATATTTCGTTATAAACCTAATTTATCAAAAATTTCAAAAGCTGCTTTTCTCATCGGATTATCCTCAGGAAGAGTAACGGTTGGTTTACCATCGCAGTCATATTCATAAACTGCCTCATCCTGTGGCACCACACCGATCAGATCGAGTCCCTGATTCCGGATTTCCTCAAGGATTCCTGAATTCAGTTCTGCTTTTGGCGCGCGATTGATAATAAGACCTACTCTGGAAGGCTTCATATCGCATTCCTTAATAAGTTCTGCGATCCTGCCAACTGCCTGAACGCCTCTTCTGGAGCAGTCACTTACAAGAATTGCTGTCTCCATGCTCGGAAGAATTCCTCTGCTGATATGTTCCATTCCAGCTTCGTTATCCACAACAATATACGGATAATTTTTCTGGTATTTGGCAAGCTGTGCCTGAAGCAGACCATTTACAAAGCAATAGCAGCCTTTTCCCTGGGTTCTTCCCATCACAAGAAGATCATAATCATCTTCCTCTGCAAGAGCATCCTCAAAACGTACCTCTGCATAATCTGCCTTGGACATTCCTTTGGGGATCGGACTTTTCTCTGTCATCTCAGCATGTGCGATCTCCTCACGGACATCGCCAAGAGTCGTATCTACTTCTACACCAAGAACCTCGTTCAGATTTGAATTGGCATCTGCATCTACCGCCAGTACAGGTCCTTTTTTCTTTTCGCAGAGATACTGGATCAGCATTCCGCATAATGTAGTTTTTCCAACGCCGCCTTTTCCTGCGACTGCAATAACATGTGCCATAAAACGGGCACCTCCTGATTTTATATCTGTTATGCCGGCGCATAAGGGAGGTGCCTGATACTGTTCTGGCACCTCCGCATCGTGCCGGAATTCTTATTTATTTCGTTGATGGTTAGATAAGTGTACGAAGTCCGGATCTGTCAATGATCTCGGATACATCTTTCCATTTGTTTAATGCATAAAGATGGATACCGTCAACACCAAGAGCGCGATACTCATCGATCTGTCTGATGGTGTATTCGATTCCTTCTTCTTTGAATCGTTTAACCTTGTCCTCATAGAACATGTCAAATGGTTTACCATCAGCATCTTTAGCGTTAAACGGATTCGGGAACAGCCAGTTTCTGGAGATCAGCCTGCAAAGCTCACTGTCCATTACACAGCCATTACGTGAAAGAGCCATATTAATGGTAGCTGCCTGATCCAGGATTGGCATTACACCAACATCTACAGGCATTGTCACTCCAGCCTCGCGGATAGCGTCCAACCAGTATTTAAACTGTTCCATATCCCAGCAGAGCTGGGTCATGATATAATCAGCACCATTGTCCTGTTTCTGTCTCAAAACAGCAATATCAGCATCCAAGCTTCTGCATGCGATATGGCCTTCCGGTGAACCGGCTACTGCGATCTCGAACTTATCGTCAAATTCATCACGGACAAATTTAACAAGGTCTGTCGCATAATTGAAGTCTCCACAGGTTGTTGTCTCACCAAGTGGAATATCTCCGCGAAGTGCCAGCATATGGTCAACGCCATCTGCCAGATACTGTTCCAACTGCTGTCTGATTCCTTCTTTTGTGTTCTTGATCACTGTGAAGTGTGTTACAGGAACAGTTCCTGCATTCCTGATCATCTGGCATACTTCCCTGTTGGCACCGACATTTCCGCCGCCGGCACCGTATGTACAGGAAATATACTCCGGTCTATACTTCATGAGATGTTCAATGGTTCCCGGCAGGTTTGCCATACCTTTTTCTGTCTTTGGCGGAAAAAGTTCAAAGGAAAGCAGCATTTTTTCTCTCATTGCTTCAGATAATTTCATTGATCGTCCTCCACGTATTTGTATCAGTCACACTGCAGTTTCACGATGCTGTTTGCAAGATCCACCATAAGGATACTGCCTTCTACCACGCGCTCATCTCCCATGATATCTCGAAGAATCAATTTATTTCCGTCCACATCGATCCGGCTTACATTCTTAAAGATCACAGAATTATCTTCTTCCTTATATACTGTTGCAAGACACATAATCATTCCTCCAAATAAGTGGCATCATTTAACCACTATGCTGTCAAAACTATTCTGTCGGTTTTTATTTCAACTCTTCCTTAACAAGTGTAAGGGCAAGTCCAAGTCTCATATTGCCTTTCTGAAAATCTGCAACTGCCTCTTTGATCGTCTTCGCAGCTGCATCCATGTTAAGCTTCTTAAGATTGTCAGCCATCTGATCAAGTTCTGCGGCATGATGCTCATTATGCTGCAGCATGTAGGTAAGAAGTGCTACAGTCTCATTCTTGCAGTCACCGCTCTCGCAGGAACCGCAGTGTCCATCACCGTGTGTATGACAATGGTTATCTCCTTCCGCATGGCTGTGTGTATGGCTGTGAGTCACACCGTCCTCATGGGTGTGCTCATGTGTATGTTCATGGCTGTCTGCATGTCCATGCTGAACAAGATTGCCATTCTCATCTTTGATTAAATGCATAAATACCCCTTTCCTGTATCCGCCGGGCGGACACTCTCATGACAAGAATTTATCAATTAAATTTATTATACATCTTTTCACTGTTATTATCAAGAAAATAATTATAAAATATAGCCAAAATTATATGCTGTTTTTCCTATTTTTCCAAAAACTTTGACAGTAAATTAACTCGATTGTTTCATTTTTAACGAAGTTAGTCTCTTCAAACCACAACTTATTACCCAGTCTGCGCGTCTGTCCAACTCTAAGCTTTATCACTTTTGTAATATAATTGATGTGATTCTTTCATATTTTTGTGCTATAATAGCAAAAGCATGGAAAGCAGAACATACAAGGAGGAATTATTTTGAAAGAAACTGTTTTTCTGAACAACGACAGAGAAATGCCTCTTCTGGGGCTTGGCGTATACAAGTTGCCCGATGACGTACAGGCCGAAGCAGCAGTCACTTCTGCTATTTCCGCCGGCTACCGCATGATCGATACCGCTTCTGTTTATAAAAATGAAGAAAGCGTTGGACGTGCCATTGCCAAATGCGGAGTTCCCAGAAAGGATCTTTTCATCACCAGCAAAATCTGGAACAATGCGCAGCGTCTCGGCGATGTCCAGGGAGCTTTTTCCCGTAGTCTCGACCGTCTGAAAGTCAGTTATGTAGATCTCTATCTGATACACTGGCCGGTTCCCGGCTGCTATTTGAGCACCTGGAAAGAGCTGGAATCCATTCTGGAATCTGGACGTGCTTTAAGTATCGGCGTCAGTAATTTTGATATCCGGCATCTGGAAGAGCTTCGTAAGATATCCGGGGTTATTCCTGCTGTAAACCAGATCGAGTGCCATCCTTTGTGTTACCCTGCTGAACTGATCGAATATTGCAAGGCTTTCGGTATTCAGGTACAGGCTTATGCTCCTCTGGCAAGAGGTGCATATTTTGATAATGATGTAATGTGTGTTCTGGGGATCAAATATGCCAGGACTCCTGCACAGATCGGGCTTCGCTGGGCAATACAGAAGGGAATTTCTGTCATTCCGAAATCCATCAACCCGGAACGAATCCGCAGCAATGGAAACATCTTTGACTTCAATATCGAGGATGAAGATATGGCGATCATCGATACACTGAACGAAGATCTGCATACTTCTCATGTTCCAGAAGATCTCCGTGATATTCAGTTTTAATTTCCATAATAATGCAAAAAAAGATATCTGTCAGAGTATAAGTGATCTTCTGGCAGATATCTTTTTATTTTTTCTTTTCAGTTGATACGGCGATCCTATTATTCCCAGCTTAGCATTTCACATATCGGAAACCTGGAAATATTTAACTGATCCGCTCACGCATTTTCCCACGGGAGCATGGGCGTTTCCACTTTTTTATCACGCAGCATCAGGTCCATTACTGCTTCCGCTGCTGATTTTCCTTCAAACAGTACGCGGTTCACTTCCGTTATGATAGGCATCTCCACCTCATATTTCTCCGCAAGCTCTCTTGCAGCTCTTGCAGAATAAACACCTTCCACAACCATCTGCACTTCTTTCATAGCTTCTTCCATCGTATATCCCTGGCCGATCAGATATCCGGCCTTTCGATTACGGCTATGCTTACTTGCACAAGTCACGATCAGGTCGCCGATCCCGGACAGGCCGTAAAAGGTTTCCATCTGCGCCCCCATTTTTTTACCAAGTCTTCCTATTTCCGTGATTCCCCTGGTGATCAGTGCCGCCTTGGTATTATCTCCATATCCAAGGCCGTCGGCAGTACCTGCTGCCAGTGCGATCACATTTTTCAGTGCTCCGCCAAGTTCCACCCCAAGGATATCCGGTGTTGTATACACGCGGAACACAGGGCTCATAAAAATGCTCTGAAGGTATTCCGCAGTTTCCTGTGTATGCGCGCTGATCACACAGGTTGTAGGAAGTCCGCGTCCTACTTCTTCCGCATGGCTTGGACCGGAAAGTACAGCTACATTACCCTGCGGGATTTCTTCTTCGATCACCTCGCTGAGTGTTTTCAGTGTCTTTTCCTCAATACCTTTTGCAACATTGACAATCTTCTGGTCCCTGCATACAAACGATGCCATCTTGTGTGCAGTACTCCGGATATACGTGGAAGCTACTGCCAGAACTGTTACATCCACATCCTTAAGCGCACGCTCCAGATCTGTCAGGACATCGATTTCATCCGGAAGCCGCACCCCCGGAAGCCTGTCAGGATTTTCTCTTTTTTCCCGGAGTTTCCGGGCATTCTCCGGTCTTGCCGACCAAAGAAGGACTTCATGGCCATTATTATGCAACAGGAGTGCCAGGGCTAATCCCCAGCTCCCCGAACCCAGTACGCTGATTTTTGCCATAAATCTTACCTCTTATTTTTTATTCTTACTGCTTAAAAACACCTTATTCTCTGTTCCATGAAACAGTCTTACAATGTTTGCCCTGTGTCTGTAGAACGCCATTGCTGTAAGAACCGCCATCACGATATAAAGCTCAACAGTATGCGCCTGATCCATCCCATATTTTCCCATATGTCCAAAAACCAGGACCAGGATAAAAGCCACCGCATATGCACTGAGAGAGCAAAGCGATACATAATGAGTTGTAAAGAACAGTGCAAAAAAGACAACTGCACATACAATAAATATCCGCCAGTCAAAAGCAATGATCATGCCTACAGAAGCAGCAATTCCCTTTCCACCGCGAAATTCCATAGAAATCGGAAAATTGTGGCCGAGGATACATCCCAATGCTGCATAAAGGGTAAGAAGCGGAAGGATACCATTCATGGAATTTCCATAAACCATTCTCACGATCACAATAGCCAGTACACACTTCAGGCAGTCTCCCAGCAGGGTGATCGCTCCCGCTTTCTTTCCAAAGGTCCGGAAGGCATTCGTAGTACCCGCATTCCCGCTGCCATGATCTCTGATATCTGTCTTGTGGACTTTTCCAATAATATAGCCTGTCTGAAAAAGCCCGCATACATAACCGATAACAAGACAAATAATACGTTCCATACTTTTATTCCTTTTCCCCGCGCTCGCGGATGATAAATTTCAGGGAAGTTCCGGAAAATCCAAATGCATCCCTGATCTTGTTCTCCAGATATCTTACATAGGAAAAATGCATCAGTTCCTTGTCATTGACAAAGATAACAAATGTCGGCGGTTTTACCGCAACCTGTGTCATATAGAAGATCTTCAGTCTTCTTCCTCTGTCAGACGGCGGCTGCTGAAGAGCGACTGCCTCAGAAAGGATCTCATTAAGAACACCTGTCTGGATACGAAGTGTCTGATTTTCGATAACTGTATCGATATTTTCGAAAAGCTTTGGAAGTCTCTGACCTGTTTTTGCAGAGATAAAGATGATCTGTGCATATGGCATAAAGGAAAGGATCTGACGGATCTTTTCCGTATGCTTGTAGATGGTCTTGTCATTTTTCTCAATGGCATCCCATTTATTTACCGCTACGATGATACCCTTTCCTCTGTCATGAGCGATTCCCGCGATCTTAGCATCCTGCTCGGTAACGCCCTCGGAGGCATCGATCACAACTACAACCACATCTGCACGCTCTACAGCTGTCACAGTACGGATAACACTATAGCGCTCGATCTCTTCTTTTACCTTACCCTTGCGTCGAAGTCCTGCAGTATCGATAAAAATATAATCTTTTTTGTTCCAGGTAACCTTTGTGTCTATAGCATCACGTGTGGTTCCTGCAATATTGGATACGATCACACGCTCCTCTCCAAGAAGCTTGTTGATCAGAGAAGATTTTCCCACGTTCGGCTTTCCTACAATGGCGATCTTCGGAATATCATCCTGATTTTCCTCTTCACTCTTATCCGGGAACTCTTTGATCACCTCATCCAGCATATCTCCAAGGCCTTGTCTGTTAGCTGCGGAAATCGGGATCGGTTCTCCGATTCCAAGATTATAAAACTCATATACGTCCATCATATATTTCTGGTGGCTGTCTACCTTGTTAACTACAAGACGTACCGGCTTGCCGCTGCGGCGGAGCATATCTGCCACCTTGGCATCGGAATCCACAAGACCCTGGCGGACATCTGTGATAAAAATGATCACGTCTGCCGTATCAATGGCAATCTGTGCCTGCTCTCTCATTCTGGAGAGGATGATATCGCTGCTGTCCGGCTCGATTCCGCCTGTATCGATCAGAGTAAATGTCCTGTCAAGCCATGTGACATCTGCATAAATCCTGTCACGGGTTACTCCCGGTGTATCCTTTACTATGGAAATATTGTCACCTGCCAGAGCGTTAAACAGAGTGGATTTGCCTACATTAGGCCTTCCCACTATTGCTACTACTGGTTTGCTCATAAATCTGTCTCCTTCTTGTTTGTTTATGTTCCGGAGGGTAGATCACGGCTTCCACCAGATCATGTCCTCCTGTGTCTACGATTACAATTTCTGTGTTCAGTGCTTCCGAAAGTTCTTCCAGTGTCATGTCATCCAGAAAAATCTCCTCATCGCCTTTCAGCATGCTGCATGGGATCAGAAGCTTCTCGCCAAGATCAAGACCGGAAAGCTGCTCTTTCAGATCCTGCCCGGTGATCAGACCGGACACTGTGATCTTTTCACCGAAAAAACGATTCTCGATGGTTGTGACCGAAATCTGCACATTGGGATATTTCTTCTGGATCTCTTTTATATAGCGTGCGATAAAAGGCGCCGCCAGTTTTCCTGTGGCGATCCTGCCTGTCACCTTACGGTCGTCACCGGAAAGCCCCTCCAGCGTTTCTTTTACTTCTGTTTCCAGAAGCCTGAGCATTCCCACACCATTCTCAAGCTGCAGATATCCATCATATTCATCCTCACAGGGAAGCTCCCTGTCTGCCAGAATATACCATTCGTCTGAAGCATGGATAAAATGGATCCCATATTTCTCCATCATGATCTTCTGCCAGCGTTCGATCTGCCCCAGGACTTTTTCAGCATCTTCCTTATTAAAAGGCTCCAGAGGATAGAGACCTTCTCTGTATTTGGTAAGTCCTACCGGTACAACAGAAACGCTCTGAAGGATCGGCGCATAAGCAGAAAGCTTTTCAAGGCTGTATTCCAGCTCGTCTCCGTCATTGACACCCTTACACAGTACGATCTGTCCATTCATGGTGATTCCTGCATTGTACAGCATATCCACCTTATCCAGAGCCTTTCCTGCAAAACGGTTATGCAGCATTTTACACCGGAGTTCCGGATTCATTGCCTGGAACGAAATATTGATCGGTTCCAGATGATAGCGGATCACACGCTCAATATCCTTCTCACTCATATTGGTAAGCGTAACATAATTTCCTTGAAGAAAGGAAAGCCTGGAATCATCATCCTTAAAATACAGCGTCTCACGCATACCCGGCGGCATCTGGTCAATAAAACAGAACATACACTTATTTGAACAGGAGCGATAGTCATCCATCATTCCTCCGTTCTCAAATTCTATTCCAAGGTCTTCCTCATATTCCTTCTCTACCTCCAGCTCCCACTCCTCGCCATCAGGCTTCTCTACCAAAAGCACCACGAGCTCTTCATTCATGAGATACCGGTAATCGAAGACATCTTCCACAGGCTGTCCGTTCACAGACACAAGTCTGTCTCCCGGCTCCAGCCCCAGCTCCTCGGCAATACTGTCGGGCAGCACCCTGGAAATCATATGCTTTCTTAATTTCATCATTATCTCCCTTTTCTATCCCGTATATAATAACAACTTTGCTCTTAAAAATCAACACTTTGAGAAAACACCTTGACTGACACGTGGGTCTGATGTTATAAATAGACTGAGAATTTTTAATGACATACACTTAGGAGGAATATTATGCCAAACATAGAATTGCTGGAAAAGTCTATGCCTGTTGCCCCGATCCGAATCGCCGCACTTGCCGGATGCCGCGAACTGGCCGAGGAGGTTGACAAAAAGCTGGTTAAATTCCGTAAAGAACTTGTAGCCGCCAAGAAATCCACCATTATCCCACAGGGATATGCAGAAAAATCTTTCCTTGTAGACTGCGAATGCCCACGTTTCGGGACCGGTGAAGGTAAAGGTTACATCAAGGAATCTGTCCGCGGAACAGACCTTTATATCATGGTAGATGTGACCAATTACAGTCTTACTTACAGCGTATGCGGTCATGAAAACCACATGTCTCCGGATGATCATTACCAGGATCTCAAGCGTATCATCGCTGCAGTTGGCGGCAAGGCACGCCTGAGAACTGCCCTGTCTACCCGGTATCCAACACCCGTCAACCGGTTTGTGCTTTTTTCCCGATTTTAAGGGAAGACAGAGAGCCGCTGGCACTTCTTCTCTGTTCCAGAACCGGACAGCATTTATCCGAGATGGAATTGGGATGCGCTAAACTGGTCGCTGCCGTAATTGCAAACAAAATTAAGTAAGGAAAGGAGCGTGAAATCAATGAAGAATACAAATATAACCTTACACACCACCCAAAAGAAAGAATATGTCCTCACCGGAATCCTGTCCCTGCCCCTCCATCTGGGAGAACGGGCGTGGATCTATAGTTATAACCAGACCTTTGCTACCAGTCCGGTGCAGAGTATTCTGGAAGTATCCGAAAACGGTGTTGTATTTGAGACCTGCAACAG
>OLIW01000711.1_pt1 | contig 34807 bp, 39 predicted proteins | sample 1601321 | NCBI WGS metagenome assembly OLIW01 (sample SAMEA2452114, study PRJEB22498) | human gut metagenome
CTAATAAATTCTAGGTTTGTTGGTAAATAGTCTGTTACTTCTTCTGCATATCCATCTGCTGTCCCTTCATTATATACTCTTATTGTATATTCTACTATATCTCCTACTTTTACCATTAGTGGCTCTTTTGTGTGGTTATATATTGCTGTTGTTCCTTCTTCTCTTCTTATTGGTCCTGTATCTACTTGTGGTATTCTATTTGTTATTTCTTGCTGTTTGCTTTCTGCATCTTTTACGCTTCCATTTGCATTATATATTACATCATTAACATCTGTTATCCCTGTTACAAATTTTCTTGCAGTTAAGTCTATACAGTCTAAGTTTACTTCTACTCCAACAATAAAATTGCTTTCTGTTCTTTTTGCATATCCCACTAACTCCTGAGGTTGTGAATTAAAGTCTAAATACTCTGCACTAGCACTACATTGTGCCTGTACTTCTACTCGCTTAGTACCTCCTGTAGTAAGATCTTCTACCTCTTCATATGTTGTAAACTGTTTATAGCAATATTGGCTTTGGCACTTTGAACATAATTTAGATGGCTTATTGTATATATAATCTCTACAATATTTTGGTCTTGTTTTATCATCATACTTTTTTCCACAAGGTTTAAAGAACATTTCCAAGCCTAATTTTTCATATTTTTCTTTTTGTGCTTTGCAATTACTACAAAGTGAATTCATTGTACAAGTAACTTGTTCATAGCCTCTAATATTATTACATTGTTGGATTTTTTGCACACACTCAGAGCAACGACGTCCTCCTGTAATTGGCTGATGCCCCTGTCCAGTTATGTGTACAAAATTTGCTTCTGCATCTACCTTTTCTATTGTAACATTTAAGTATACTTTACTTTCATTAAAATTTTTTACTTTAATATAAAAATCTTCATTTGGAAAAGGATAATTTCCATATGTTCCATTATTTAATGGTGTTCCATCTATTTTTGCTATATACCAATATGGGCTATTTCCTAAGTTTGCAGAAGTTGAATATTGTATTATATTTCCTGTTTTATCTCTCATTTCCATACTTTGAATTTCGCAAATATATCTGTTATCTTCTACTCCCATAACATAGTCTATTCTATATGGACCTGCTAAGTAGTCAATAGAAATTGGATTTGTTTGAACAATACTTGGTTGAGTGTACTCTTTTCCATTTGCATTTTCCCATTCTACTCTATTGTTTCCATAATTCTCAAATGCAAGTGCATTTTTCCAATTTTCTCTAGCATTAACATCTTGTTCTGCTCTATCTAAAGCAAATCCTCTATATTTCCATGCTAACAATTGTGTAAAACTACTACACCATTCTGACTGTGTTGTACTTCTTCTAGTATCTGAATATATATATGCTTTTTTAGCGTCATTTTTATAGGTTGCTTTAATCTCACTTTCCAATGGCATGTATGTATTAATTCCGTCCATGTGCAACACCTGTAATTTGGCAATATAGTCCTACTAAATTCGTACTAAGATTTTGTACCATACCGGTATTAAGAATTTGATTGTATACTGCTGTTGTTGTTGGATTTGTTATTTCTTTATTAACTTTTATTTGTTGTGAAACATTATATTTTATTTCTCTTATATTTTCATCATTACTTATTGTAATGTCTAATGCTTTTACTTGATTATTTACTAGGAAAGTAAAAAATATAATAAAACATAGTATAAAAATTATTTTTAATGTTGCTTTTTTCATTTTTTACCTCCTTATAACAAGTTTTTTAATAAGATATATTCCTATTCCAATAAATATAAAACTTAATAAAAATACTACTAAATATACAATCTTCTCTCCTGTTGCAACTCCAATAATTACATCAGCTGAAGAAATATCATCTTCTAATTCATTTTTGTTTCCTGGGAAAGAATCAGTATCTATAATATTGTCATTATTACTTACTTCTAATAGTTCTGCTCTATTATTTATTACTCCCATATTATCTTCTGTTAAATTTTTCCTAAGTATTAGTTGAGTTTCCCTTGATTCTCCTGGTTCTATATTTTCTGCTTTTAGTCCAGTATAAATTAAATTACCATCGCTATCTTGCAACCAATCTTTATTTATGTCTGACGTAAAACTCATTTCTCGTGGTATGTAATCTATAATTTTTCCTATTGTTCCTGCTGTATTTCCTTCATTAATTACTTCAATATTATATTCTATAAGTATACTAGTTCCATTTATTTTTTTGCTATTAACTTCCACTTTTGCTAGTTCTGCATTATTAAAATTATACGTTTTTGTTTCTTCTTCATTTTGTACTATTATCTTGCTTATTGTCTTATTTAATTTCATATCAAATTTTTTTATTTCTTTAAGTCCTAGGTTTATATTTTTTACATTTTTATCTGTAATAATTATTTCTTCTGTTATTGCTTTTCCACTAGACGTGCTAATAGCATTAGAATTAATTTCTTCTTGATCTGTTTTTCTATATTCTGTTAACTCAAATTCTTCGCTATTGTAGATAAATAAAATTCTATATGTTTCTGGTTTTAAATTTTTAAATTCATATTTTCCATTCTTATCTGTTTTTATAGTTGAAATTGCTTTACCGAGATTTTTCTTCTATTAATTGCACTTCTATTCCGTTTATTACTTCGTCTAATTCTGATTTTACTCCATTAAAATCTTTGTCTAACCACACTAATCCAGAAATAGTATAATTATATGCATTTGAATTGTCTTCTGGTTGTTGATTTGAATCACTGTTTTCTGGTTTTTCTATGTTTAGTTGCCATGTAACTATTTGTTCTTGATTTTCTAATTTTTCTTCTCTTAAAATTCCATACTCGCAACTTGCTTCAACTTGACATTCTTTATATTCTTCTATATTGCTAACTAATGTAGTTAAATTTACAATTGCTTTTTCACCAGTTTTTATTTCGTAAAGAGGAACTTCCAAGCCTTTTTCACTTTCATCTAATCTTTTACTTTCTTCAATGTCATTTTCAGCAGATTCTTTTCCATAATTTGCTTGTAAGAATTCTAATTCTTTTGGTAATTTAAAATATACACTAGCTACATCGCAATCTATAGCACCATTATTTATTATTTGTAATTTAAAAGTAACTATATCACCTGTAGTTATTTTATCCTTTTCTACTTCCATAGTTTTTATTACTTCTAATACTACTTTTCCTATATTTACTTTTAATTTTGTTTCTATTTGTTTATATTCTCCTGCTTGTTCATAGATTAAATTTAATGTATTAATTTGTTCTTTTATTTTTGAATTTCCTATATTTTTGGCTTTTGCATGTATTTTTAAATAAATTTTTTTGTCTATTTTTTCTGGAAATCTTTTTAAATTAACTGTTATTGTATTATTTTCATCATCATAATTTATACTAACATCTGTAATTTTAGCTCCAGATGAATCTATTATTTCAGCAGATTGAAACTCAATATATTGTTCTAGTTTAAGATTTAACACTATATCATTAATAAAATTTTTACCCAATGTTGTATCATTATATTTTTCAGTTAATTTTTGTAGTTTTTGTAATTCTTCTTTTGATATTGTGTCAAAATCTTGATTCTCTAACTTGTCATTAATTTCCTTTAATTTTAGTATTTGCTCATTTGTTAATTCTTCTATTGAATTTAAAATTTCTTCACTTTCATTACGGAGTAAATTAATTTCTTGTTGTTGTTTTTTCTTCAATTCATAATAGTCTTTTTCTTCTAATTGGGAATATTTAATTTGAAGATCTATTTCTTCTATTTCTAAATTTTGTATTTCTTTAGTTTCTTCTAATGTTAATTCCTCTTTTTCTTCTAATTCCTCTATTTTTGCTTCAATTGTCTCTTTTTTGTCTAAGTCTTCTTGTGTCCATGCAAGTTCTTCTAAGTCTGGAGTTTTGTTTAATAATTCTATTTCAAATGTAAATTCTTTATTTTCTTGATAAATATTTTCTTCTTCTTGTAAATTTATTTCTAAATTTTCATTATTTATTTCATTAGTATTAATTGAATTTATATTTTGGCTTTGCATTAACATATTATTTGTTTCTTGATTTTCAGTAATATCTAAATAAGTAGTTACATATCCATTTAATACTACTTGCGTATTTCCTTCTTTACTATAGTTCACTGCATTTTCGTTTATTACTTGTAATTTTGCTTTCCCTTCTCCTGTTTTACTTGCTGTTAATTTAGCTTGGATTATTATTGTTGTTCCTTTAGTGTTTGGTATTGTATTAAATTTTGTTTGTGTTCCTTCTAATTCTATTTGTATTTCTTGTTTGCCATCTTCATTTTTTATTGCTTCTACTCTTTTTGTTTTTAGTTCTTCTTCAAATAATATTTCTGTTCTTTCTATTTTTGCTTTTTCTATGTATTCTGGTAATTCTATATTGAATTTTGGATTCTTATATAAGTCTGAACTTTCTTTTGTATTGTTTAGTTCTAGTTTTATCTCTACGTTTTCTTCATGGTTTATTACTTCTTTATTGATTGTCATATCTACTTTAGTTGTTGTTTCTTCTAATTGTGCTGTTTCTGTCTTTTCTTCTTCTCCTATTTTCATTCCCACTTCTAACTCTTTAAAACTTATTAATTGATTTTTTAAATATGGTATATCTGCTTTTATTACTTTTTCATGTTTAATAAACAAGTTTCCTTCTTCTATTGGCTTACTTGTTTCTAATATTATGATGTCTTGTTTTGTTTCATATGTTATTTCATAATTGTTGTTTCTTATTCTTCCTATTTCTTCTCCTGTTTCATTTTTTATTATTATATATCCTTCTTCTCCTAATATTTTTTTAAAACTTTTTTCATCTACTTGCGTTTTGCTATATGCTGTGTAATTTACTTTTCCTATTTTTGTAGCATTTTTATTTCCATCTTCTCCTATAAATTGTTCATTTATTCCTTCTATTGTTATTTTTTCTATTCCTTCTATATACCCTATTTCTATTTTTTCTTTTATATGGTATGTTGTTTCATATTCTCTACTATTTGAATTTGTATTTGCATATAGTTTTCCTTTACTTATGCTTTCTTCTTCTATTTTTATTTCTCCTTCTATAATTTTTCCTATTTCTTCTCTTAGTTCTTTAACTTCCTTATTTTCTATTACTTCTTGCTTATACCCTTGTCCATTATATCTTGTTATCGTTGTTGTTATTTTGCTTTCTACTTTTGTTCCATTTTCTACTTCTTCTACTTTATATATATATGTTACTGTGTATTCGTCTTCTCCTAAGCCTGACCATACTTTTCCATCTTTTTCTTTGTTTTCTACTTTTATTCTTACTTTTCCTGTTTCTTCTTCATATTCCCAGTTTTCTTTACTAAATTCTATTGCTTCACATTCTTCTCCTTTTGTTAATCCTATTTTATTTGCTTGCACTATTATTTCTTCTGGCTCTTTTCCTTCATATTTTGGTACTTCTATTTCTATCTCTGTTTTGGCTATTGGTAAACTCTTTATTTCTTGCTTTATTTTTATTTCTTCTTGTACTAATACTTTTTTACTATCTTCATATATTTTATATTTGCTTATTTGGTTGGTTACTGTTAATTCATTTTGACTTGTCCATATAACATTTATTTTTATTTCTTTTTCAATTTCAATTTCTTCTCCTTCTTCTGTTATATATATTCCTTTTAATACTAAACTACTTTCCTTATTTATATTTTCTAATATAAATTCATTTCCTATCTCTATTCCTATTGGCATATCTACTATAGCTTCTGTTCCATAATTGATTTGTTTTAAAGTAATTTTATTTTCTTCTATTTTTTGCATTATTTCTGATGTTTCTAATATTCCTACTATTTCATAGTTTGCATTTCTTAACTCTATACTTCCTTCTTTAAAATATCCATTATTCATTATATTTAAAGCAAAATAGAGTTTACTTTTTTGTTGTATATTTAATGTTAAAGAATGCGTTTTATTTCCGTTTTCTAAAAAATATGCATCAAATTTTACATTTTCATGTTGTGTGTTACTATTTTGTTTTTCTAAATCTTCCACTGCATAACTAATTATTCCTTTTCCTGCTACTACTCCTAACAAAATAAAATTAGTAAATGTTAATGTTATTATTAATATAATTCCTGTTATTTTGTTTATAATTATATTTCCTTTTTTTATCATTTTTTCCCCTTTTCCCATTTATAATATTAATATGACTTTTATATAATTATATATTTACATGTTTTACTTTTTTCGTCAATATTGATTCAATTCCTTCTTTTTTCGTTTTTTTTCTTTTATTTACGGATATTCATGTTATAAATTTTGTTTACTTTTTCATTACTTTTTTGTTACTTTTTTATTACCATGAAATTATGCATTATTTTTATACAAATTTTTGTAACATTTATGATAATTTTTCATATATTATATATATATTACTATTACTTTATTTAAGTTAAATTTATGGAGGCATTGTGGGTATGAAAAATATAGAAGATATGGTAAATCAATTTTCTGATATGATGAATAATAACAGTCATTCTAATAATACAAGTGCTAAAATAGATTCTAATAATTCAAATAATTTTGATTTTTCTAAAATTTCTCCTGAAATGCTAAATAACTTTGCTAATATGTTTAACAATTCTTCTACAGATTCTAAAGCAAATGCTACCTCTAATATAGATATGAATACCATTTTAAAAATGAAAACAATTATAGAAAAAATGAATGCCAAAGATAATCCTAGTAGTAATCTTCTTTTATCTTTAAAACCATATTTAAAAGAAAGTAGAAAAAGTAAAGTTGACCAATATGCAACTTTGTTAAAAATGGGAAATTTAATGGATATTTTTGGTAACATGGGCGGTGGTAAACAAAAATGATGTATTTTCCACCTTTTTTTCATTTTCCTTTTTATTACCCAAGGTATACTAAAAGGCATTCTTATACTCCTACTTCCCTTCTATCTTCATGTAAAAAAGAAGAAGCCGTAGAAACTCCCTGTTTAGAAAAATGCGAAAAAAAAGAAGGAAACGACAATAATCCTCTTTTTGAAATATTTGGTTTAAAATTATATTTTGATGATATTTTATTAATAAGTTTACTTTTCTTTTTATATAGTGAAGGAGTAGATGATATAAATTTATATATTGCATTAATTTTATTGTTGTTATCATAAAAAGTGGCTTCAGCACATGTACAGGTTTGCTTTGCAAACCGCACGAATCGTTGTATAATAAAAAATATTTATTACCATAAAGCAACAACAAACCATAGATTATAATACTTTATTTTTATAAAGCATTACAATCTATGGTTTAACTGATTTTTAGTTTTATTCTAATATAATTTTATCTTCTTCTACATAAGCAAATTTCTTTTTTACTGTATCATCTTCTTTTTTTTCAATTTCTTTAATTATATTAGCAATTCTTATTTGTGGTGTTTCAATACTTTCTGCAGCAATAACTGCTTTTTTATTTCCCTTTGCTCCTGCATGTGCTAACCCACGCAAATTTCCAATTACTGCAATATTGTCTCCTGCCATAATTTCTGCTCCTGCATTTAAATCTCCCATTAAAACAATGCTACCTTCATACTCTACTTTTTGTCCAGAACGTAAAGAACCTTTTAAAAATTTTGTGTCTGAATTTTCTATTTCTTTTTCAAATGTTCTTCTTATTCCATGTAGTCCTAATTCCGTAGGACTATCAAATTTTACTTCTACTGGAATTGTATCATGGATTATTATTTTTATTTCTTCCATTTCTTTTTTAGTTAATACCCTTCCCATAACAAGTATTGGTGTTTTTTCATTTTGATACATTTTTTTTAATTGGCTGATTCTATTTTTAATAGTAGTTATTATTTCTTTATATTCTTCTGTTTCACTTATTTTAATAATTATTTTATCTGTCTTTTGATTAATGCTAATACATTCCTTCATATTTTCCTCCTACAAAAGTTTCCTTTTATTATAATATATTTTTTATTTTTATCTCATTTCTTCTGTTAGGGGAGTTGCCAACATATTTTCTTTTACACCACTAACATTCATTCCAAAATATTCTTTAATGATTTCTCTGGCAACTTCTGCTGTATAATATCCATGTGCTCCATTTTCTACCAATACAATCACTGCAATTTCAGGATCTTCAAATGGTGCTACTCCTGTAAACCAGGCATTAACATCACCTGTATTGCTTTCTGTAGAACCCGTTTTTCCACCTACTGCTATTTCAAAATTTCTAAAAACACTAGAAGCAGTACCATCTTCTGTAACAGATTTCATTCCATCTAAAACTGCTTTTACATTTTCTGGGTTTAATGTAATATCTGTTTCTTCTTCTGTTATTCCTAATTTTTTATTAACATATTTGTTAATTTCATCTTTTTTAACTTCTGTTCCATCTGCATTAATAATAGTTCTAATTAATGTTGGTTTTAAATTTTTGTTTCCACTTACCAATATACTAATATATCTTGCAATTTGAATTGGAGAAAAATTATTTGCTCCTTGTCCAATTCCAGACATCAATACATCTCCTGTATATTCTGTGTTTTCTTTATTTGCTAAAGTGCCAGATGTTTCTCCTGGTAATTCTATTCCTGTTTTTTGTCCTAGTTTAAAGTATTTTCCATATTTTTCTAGATTGTCTATTCCCATTCTTCTACAAACCTCGTAAAAGAAATAATTGCAAGAATTTTTAATAGCTCCTCCTACATTTAGCCAACCATGTCCATATCCTCTAGAATTATATATCCAACATCTTGGTTGGTAATCTTTATATTCTCTATAAATTCCTGTATCATTAATTTGTTCTGTTGTTGTAATTACTTCTGATTCTAAACCTGCAATTGCTGTTACCATTTTAAAAATTGAACCCGGTGCATATGTTCCTTGTACCGCTCTATTAAAAAGAGCATTATTTTCTAAATATTCATTCCATTTTTGAGTACTAATTCCTTCTACTAATAGTTGTGGCTCATAGTCAGGATAACTTGCTAAAGCTAAAACTTCCCCATTATTTACATTCATTACAACAGCCACTCCACCTTTTGCCTCAGAAGGTGTTCCAAAACCTCCAGATTTAATTTTTTCTATATTTGCTTTTAATGCATCTTCTGTAATTTTTTGTAAGTTTGCGTCAATTGTTAAAATAACGTTAGAACCTGCAATGGCTTCTTGTGTAATATATTCTCCTGTTGCGACTCCATTTACATCCATATCAATTTGTTTTATACCATTTGTTCCTCTTAAATATTTTTCGAATGTATATTCTAGTCCTGTTTTTCCAATATAATCGTTTATATTATACTCTTTATATTCTTCCTGTTCTAGTTCTTTTGATTCTATTCTACCTACATATCCTAAAATATGAGAAGCTAAGCTTCCTAATCTATAATTTCTCATTGGTTTTTGTAAAATATTAATTCCTGGAAAGTCTGCACTTCTTTCTCCTAGTTCATTAACGCTAGCATTACTAATTCTATTTGCAATTTCAATTGGTCTTGTTGAACTATATCCATTTTCAGAAATAGAGTATCTAACAACTAAAATTTTTCTAATGTCATTAATGTTTTCTTGAGTAATTTCGTATTTATCTTTTAATTGGTAAAAAGCCTCTTCAGCTGTAGCATTTTCATTTATTTTATAACTGTCTTTAAAATTTTTTAATGAATTACCAGAAATAGTATATTCAAATGGCTCTATTTTAATTGGAAAATTATCTATATATTTATCCCCATTTTTTTCTAATACATTTAGCATATTAAGTATTGTTGTATTTAGAGTTTCATCATCTATTTTAGTTTTATATAACTCCAAAGTTACTGAAGAAGTATTAGTTGCTAGAACTGTTCCTGTTCTATCTAATATTTCTCCTCTTGCAGCCAAAAGTGTTGTTTCCCTAGTTAATCTTGTGTCTGATTTTTCTCTATATTCTTGTCCTTGAATAATTTGTAAATTAAATAATTGTAAAAGTAATATAATTCCACAAATGTATACTATTAATGTTATTATATTAAATCTTAATTTATTTCTTTCCAATAATATGCTTACCTCCTGTTTTTTGTCTTAGATTGTATTTTACATTTTTTGTTTTAAAAATAACGTGTTAATATTTTTCTAGATTTAAAACATTCTTCTAAGCAATATCCCAGTTTTTGTATTACTGGATATAAAATAATAATTATTATACCATTATAAGTTATTTCTATTGCAATTACTTTTAAAAATGATATTAATTCTAAGTTCATATTGTACATAATAACTCTTATTACATATTGTAAAAATTCGTATATGGTAGTAACTCCCATACTTATTAAAATAATTGTTAATTTGCTATCTTTTGAAAAGTTTTTGTCTAAATATCCTCCTGCAAACCCAACTACTCCAAGCAAAATTCCAGATATTCCTATTTTTTGCCCAATCCATATGTCTAGCAGTAATCCATATATCATACCTAATATACTTCCTATGGTTTTTCCTGCAAACAATCCAATACATAATATAAATACTACAAATAAATTTGGCTTTATCCCAGCAATTGTAAACCAACTAAAGAAGTTAGTTTGTATAAAATAAATAATTAAAAATATAACAAAAGATATTAATACTGCTAAAGTTTTTTTCAAGTAAATTTTCCTTCCTTATTATAATTATTTTGAATTTTGTTTTTTATTTAACAACTAAAACCGTTTCTATTTTTTCAAAATCAACCGCTGTTTCTATAATAGCATATCTGTCTGTAATATTTTTTGTGTTTACAATCTCTTTAATATACCCAATTAAAATCCCTTTTTCATATATTCCACCCATTCCAGAAGTTTCCACACTGTCTCCTTGTACTAGGCTTGTTTCCGTAGGGATGTATGTTGCTTTTAGTGTTCTATTTGAATCTAGTTGTCCTTTTAAAAGTAACCCTTCCCTAGATGTACTTACAACTCCACTAACTGTGCTTGCCGAATCAATAATTGTTTGTACTTTGGCTGTATGTTTAGTTACAGATATTACATGTCCAACCAGACCTGCCTCAGATATAACTGTCATATTTGTTTGTACTCCATCATTACTTCCTACATTAATAACTATTATATTACTAAAATTACTAATATCTTTGTTAATAATATATGCTGGTATTGTACTATATTCTGGGTACTTTTCTGTCATTTTCATATATTCTTTTAAAGTAGCATTTTCTGCTTTTAAAATTTCAAGTTCCCTTAGCTTTTGTTCTAATTCATTATTTGCTTTTTTTAATTCTTCGTTTTCTGCTTTTAAATTGTTAACATCAGAAAAAAATTCATCGTTTCCTTCTATTTTATTTTTTAAGTACGTTAGTCCATTTTGTATAGGCATAATTAGAGTAGAAAAAACATTTTCTACTCCGTGATAGTTTATCAAGATTTAAATTAGATAATATTACTAACCCAATTAAAAAAATAATTGTAATTATTATCCCAGCAATATGCGTGCCTCTTCTTCTTTGCATTTATTTTTTATTCCTTTCTAACTACAATTTAAAACAGCTAAATTTATTTTCTTTTTCTTGCATTAATTAAAATATCTTTAAGCTTTTCTAAATCTTCTAATGTTTTTCCTGTTCCTTTTACAACACACTCTAAAGGATCTTCTGCAATATAAACTGGCATGCCTGTTTTAATACTTAATAATTTGTCAATATTTTTAATTAAGGCTCCTCCCCCTGCTATTACAATTCCTTTTTCCATAATATCTGATGCAAGTTCTGGAGGGGTTTTTTCTAATGTACTTTTTACTGCTTCTACAATTTCGTTAATAGAATCTCTTAGGGCTTCTTCAATTTGTGTTGATGTTATTACAATATTTTTAGGTAACCCATTTGTTAAATCTCTTCCTCGTATTTCCATAGACATTTCAGTCATTAATGGCATTGCACAACCAATTTGCATTTTTATTTCTTCTGCTGTTGTTTCTCCAATGGCTAAGTTCATTTCTTTTTTTATATAATTTACAATGCTTTCATCAAGTTCATCTCCTGCAATTCTAAGTGAATTACTAATAACAATCCCACCTAGCGAAATAACTGCAACTTCGGTTGTTCCACCACCTATATCAACAATAATACTTCCACTTGGTTCTGCAACTTCTAAAGATGCTCCAATTGCTGCTGCCATAGGTTCTTCAATTAAATATACTTCTTTTGCTCCTGCTTGTATAATAGTTTCTTCTACTGCTCTTTCTTCTACTTCTGTTATTCCTGAAGGAACTCCAACAACAACTCTTGGCTTTCCTGCGTTATATCTTTGGCACACTTTTGTTAAAATATTTTTTAGCATTAATTGTGTTGCTGTAAAATCTGCAATTACTCCATCTTTTAAAGGTCTTACTGCTTTAATTTGGTCTGGTGTTCTTCCCAGCATTTCTTTTGCTTCATGTCCTGTTGCTAAAATCTCTCCGCTTCTCCTATCTATTGCAACAACAGAAGGTTCTTTTAATACAATACCTTTACCCTTTAATGTAACTAAAATATTGGCTGTTCCTAAATCAATTCCAATATCTTTTCCACCAAAATTAAAAAGTTTCATTTAGACTTCCATTCCTTTCCAATGTTAAATATTTCTTATAAGTTTTCATTTGTTTTTCATAACACTTTCGTATGTTCCATCACCTATAATAATATGGTCCAGAAGTTCTATCCCCAGCATTTGTGTGCACTCATATATTCTATCTGTAACTTGGTAGTCAGTCTGGCTTGGTGTAGGGTTTCCACTTGGGTGATTATGTACTAGTATAATTTTAGGAGCATCGCATTTTATTGCCTCTAGCAAGATTTCTTTTGGCTCTATCATAGCAAAATTGTTTCCGCCATATGATATATCTATTATTTTTAGAATTATGTTTTTATTATTTAAAACTACTACTTTTGCTATTTCTCTTTTTTCGTATCTCATTTCTTCCATTAGTAAATTGGCAACATCTTTTCCTGACTTAATTTTTATTTTTAATTGTTTTACTGGTCTTGACATCCTTTTTGCCAATTCACAAACTGCCTTCAATTGTATAGCTTTTACTTTTCCAATTCCTTTTATACGTTCAAAATCGGCTATTGAAATATCTTGTAAAAATCTTAAGTCTTGTGTATTATTGTTTCCATTTAGACTCAAAATTCTTTGTGCTAGTCCAACTGATGTTTCCTCTTTTGTTCCAGTTTTAATAATAATTGCCAAAAGTTCGGAATTTGAAAGGCTTTTTTCTCCATACATCTCTAGTTTTTCGTATGGTCTTTCACTAATAGGGAGTTCTTTCATTTTCATTTGTTTTACACCTCTTAAAAATTTTTTTGAAATTGCCCCCTATTTAGTACTAGACTTTTCTATAGATAAATATTGCAATAGCCATTCCAATAATACTTGCAATATTTATTTTAAACATTATCCCAAATGTAATACTAATAACACTCAAGTTTAAAGTTATGGGATTAGGTAGTCCAAATTCTTGCCCATAAGATAACCACCATAAAAAGTCCACTTGTTTTGCTATTTCTCCTAGTAGTCCTCCTATTACTAATCCAGATAATAGAAATACTAATAAAATCCATATATTTTTATCTCTAGTTGCCATATTTCCTCCTATTTCTCTTTAGTTTTTTTCATATTATATATTGATTTTTCAAATATTTCAAGTATCATAAAAATATTCTTTATTTTTTCCAAAATTTTATTGTTTCTTTTTTTATATTTTGGTAGTATAATAATTATAAGATATCTAATTAAATATTTTTTTGAGTAAGTTCACTCGACTGGAGGCTTTTAGTGAAAATTGAGAAATTAACTGAAGATAAAATAAGGATTACTTTAAATTTGGAAGATTTAGAGTCTAAAAACATAGATCTTCATTCATTTATGGCAAATTCCAAAGAAACACAAAATTTATTTGGCGAAATGTTAGATAAACTAGAAAAAGAAATTGGTTTTGTTACAAAAAATTATAGATTATCTGTAGAAGCAATTGCCACACAAGCTGGCACATTTGTATTAACAATTACAAGATTATTAGATCCTAATTTAATATCTCCAAAAAAAATACATATAAAAAGAAAATCTATTAGTAATACTTGTTCTACTTTAATTTATAAATTTGATAATTTTGATGACTTGTGTTTGTTGTGCGAATTTATTAAAAAAAATGACCATTTAAAAAATATTGTTTCTATATTAGATAATGTTTCTTTATATTATTATAACAATTATTATATAGTAATTAAAAACATAAATTTAGAAATAGAAATATTAAAAAATATTTGCTCCGTTTTTTCAGAGTTTGGAAAGTATATTAATAATCCAATTCTTTTTGAAAAAAAATTACAAGAGTATGGTAAGCTTGTTCTTGCTGAAGGTACTATAGATTGTATTATTAAAAAGTTTATACATTAAAATATAACTTAAAAAAAGACACATTTTAATTTGTGTCTTTTTTTATAAAATAAATTTACATTTTTTTAATATAAATAATTTTGTGGATTTTGCGCTACTCCATTTACTCTAATTTCTAAATGTAAATGTGGCCCTGTTGAATTTCCTGTTGAACCAACTGTTGCAATTGTTTGCCCCTGGCTTACACTTTGACCTGCTGTTACATTTAATGTGTTGCAATGTGCATAATATGTTTGCGTTCCATCTGTATGTGTAATAATTACTAAATTTCCATAAGAGCCTTTATATCCAGAATAAGTAACAGTTCCTGAGGCAGCTGATTTAATTGGTGTTCCCTTAGATGTAGCTATATCTAGACCAGTATGTGTGCCTCTTCCTCTATTGCCAAATCTTGAAGTAATTGTTCCAGAAATAGGTTTAATTAAATTAATACCAATACTAACTTTTCTTCCTGTGTTTATTGTTTGACTTGTATTTGCATATCCAGTAGAAGCATATCTTACAGTTTTTACAACTGGTTTTACATATAGTTTTGAAACTACTGTTTCTGTGTCTACTAATTCTACTAAACTAGTACTATATTTTTCAATGTACGCTAATTTTTCCTTATTACTACTATTTTTTTCTTTTAATTCATCAATTGCGCTCTGAGCTTCTTGTTCTGAGGCAATATAATATTTTTCTATTCCATTTTCTGTAATTGCATAATATTTATAGTAAGGTGTTCCTGTAGACTTTACTTTTTCAAATATTTCTTCATCATTAGATATGTTGTTTTTCTTTAGTAAGCACAATTTATATTCTGGAAGTGTATTAATTTTTACAAAAGCAATATGTTCTCCGTCTCCAGTTTTTATATATTGGTTAATTTTATCCTGTAATTCGCTTTTATTTTCTGTATATCCAATAAACTCTCCATTTAAAGTAACACTATACATTGGTTGATAAATTAACGTTATAGCTGCAATAATTAGTACAATTGAAATAGCTACTAATGATACGAACTTAAGCGATGTTCTAATATTTATTAATAACTTTTTCATAATATTTTTTTGCTCCTTTTTCGTTTTAAAACTATCGTTATTTTATCCTATTTGTATTTTTTGCTCAAAGATAATATTTTCTTATTTTTATTAGTTATATGTAATTTTACTCTTTTTTTCTTTTCTTAGTTCTATTTTTCTTATGTTTCCTCTCAAGTATTAATATCCGTAAATATTATACCAGTTCTGTAAGGGAATAAGGTATTTTTAAATTATCTAAAACTTCTTTTTCTCTATTGCTACATGTTAATAAAATAATTTGATAATCATTATATTCTTCATATAAATATTGTAAAATATTTTTTAGTCTTCCATTATCATAATATGCAAATATTTCGTCTAATATTATAGGTATTTTTTCTGTTGTTAATTGCTGTAATACTGATAATCGTAATGCAAAATAAATTTGGTCAATTGTTCCTATACTTAACATGTATATTGGTATGTATTGCCCATTTTTATTTTCTACTGTTATTCCTTCTGAGTCATTAAATTTAATATTATTATATTCGTCTTTAGTTATTTTTTTAACAATTTGATTTAGTTTTTGAATAAACTCTGGTGTTACATTTGTTTTCATAATATTATATGCTTCTTCTAAAGTATTTTTTGCAATTTGAATTGCATTTCCCAACATATTTAAATTATTTTTTTCGTTTTGCAGTTGGGTTATTTGTTCATATATATTTGCTTGTTTATTTATTAGTTGATTTATATTTTCCTTTTCTAAATTTAATTGCTGTAATTGTAAAATAGTATTTCTATATTCAGTTTCTATTTCTTCTAAATATTTTTTTATTTCTTCTAATGGAAGATTTAATTCTTTTATATTTTCATTTTTAAATTCTAGTTGTAAATTATTTATATTATTTTCTATTTTATATTTTAATTTATTTTTTAATTCTTGAATTTCTTTTTCTTTATTATTTTTATTTTCTTCTAATATAAAAATTTGATTTTCTAATTGATTTTTTTCTAATTTTATTTTTTTATTTTTTTTAATATTTGAAAAAGTATTTATTCCTAAAAATAAAAAATAAATAATAAAAATTCCATATAAAATATAATTTAAAATAATAATAGGATTAAATAGTGTAAATAAAATATTTATTATAAAAAATATAATTAATAATATATAATTTATTTTTTTATATTTAATTTTTTTTATATTTTTTTTGTTTTTTAATTCGTTAATTTTTTTTATTGTTTCTTCTATTGTTTTATTATTTAATAAAATAATTTCATTATCAATTTTTTCGTTTTCTTTATTTTCTTTTATTATTTTTATTATTTTTATTTTTTCTTCTAATTCTTTTTGTTTTTTTTCTATTATTTTTATTTGATTTTCTATTTCGTATTTTTTATCTTTTACTAATTCTATTTCATTTTTTTGCTGGTTTAATTTATTTAATTTTTCAGTAACTATATTTATTGGTCTTTCTATTGTTTTAGATGTTCCTACTTCTTCTAATTGTTTTTTATTTAATTTTTCTATTATTTTTTTAAAAGATATATTATCATTACCTGCAGAAATTAAATTAGTTAATTTTTGAATAACTATGTTTTGTTGATCTTTATTTAATTCCGATTCTCCCTGTTCTATAACAGCAGTGCTGCATAGCATGTCTTCTTCTATTTTAGTTTGTTCTTTAAAAAATTCACTTCCTTTATTTTTATCTATTCCAAATTCTTTTGAAATATCTTCTCCAGTTTGATTATAAATTTTAGGATTCTTTTTTAAAAAATCTCTATATACTTCATAATTATTTTTATTATCTAATTCATAAATTATTTTTCCGTGAAAATTCTTCTCCAATCCAAGGTTTATATTTTTCAAAATCACTAATTTCTTTTTTATTTTTATTTTTTGAAATTCCATAAAAAATAGATGTAATAAATTTTAATAATGTAGATTTTCCAGCTTCGTTTTTTCCATAAATAATATTAATATTATTTTGTAAATTTATTTCTTTATTTTTTAATTTTCCAAATGCATTAATTTTTATATTTTTTATTTTCAAATTATCACCTCTTAGTTTTAATTTGCTTAATTATTTTATTTTACGTAAACACATTTTTAGTTGTTTTTGTTTTTCTTGTATCCTTTTATTCCGAACGGTATTATGTCATTTTTTTGCTTATAATGTCTGTTTTTTGGTTTACATATTAAGTTTCGTGTTAAATTAGGTTTAAACCAATTTCAATTGCTAGTAAAATTTCTTCTTTAGAATATTCTTCATTTTCTAATTTTTTTAATAATTCTTTTACAAATATTCCTCTTAAATTATTTTCTTTAGAAATTTCTTCTAAATTAAAATTAATTTTTGTATTATTTTTTATTTTTATTATTTTTTCATTATTAATTAATTTTAAAATATTATTTATTTTTATTTCAAAATTTCTTGTTCCTATTAAAATAATTTTATTTTCTGTATTTTCTTCTAAATTTAATTCATTTAATTTTTCTATTAATTCTTCTTCTGAAAAAATATTTGAAATATCTAAATTTATTTCTTGAAAAATTCTTTTATCTAATTTAATAAAATTTAATTTTAAATTGTTTTTTTCCAAATCTCCAATTATCATTCCATGTTCTCCTAATTCGTCAAATCCAAACGATATAGTAGAGCCAGGGTAAATAATATTGTTATTTTTTTCTTTGTTAAAGTTTGTTTTATGTATATGCCCTAAAGCAATGTAATCAAAACTTTTTTCTTGTAAAATACTTGTTTTTAAAGGATTATATTCTGCGTTTTGTGTATTTCCACTATCGAGACTACCATGAATAATTAAAATATTTATTTTATTTTTATTTTCTATTTTTAGAGTTTCTATTCCACACTCTTTGCAATAAAAATCATTAAATCCAAAACCATATATATCTGCTTCTTCTGTTGAAATTTTTTCTATTTTTGAATTAAAAATATATACATTTTTATTCCACTGAAATTGAGAATAAAATGAATTAGAAATAAAAGGATCATGATTTCCTGGTGTTATAAATATTTTTGTATTTGGAATTGTTTTAAATAAGTTATTAATATATTCTATTGTATTTTGCCTAATATACTCTTGTTCATATAAATCTCCTGCAATAAAAAAATATTCAATTTGTTCTTTTTTTATATATTCTATAATTTGCTTAAATACATCTCTTTGTTCTAAGCGTCTTAAATCTCCCATATTTTTTTTTGTATTTAATGTTGTAAATGCTGTATCAAAGTGCATATCAGCAATGTGTACAAATTTCATTTTTTTCTCCTTTTATAGAACTTTTGTTTTTTGTTAGTTTATCATATGTATTTTCTTTCGTCAATAATTGTTTTATTAATTTTAAAAATATAAATTATAATATTAAATTTAAATTTACATTTTCTAATTTATTTATTTTTTATATAAAAAAAATTGTTTAGTTTATTCTAAACAATTTTTAAATGTGTAAATTAATATAAATTTTATTTACTAATTATTTAGTATGTCTGAAAAGGCATTATCGTCTGTTGGGTTAGTTTGATTGTTTTTTTGTGAATTAATATTTTCTAGTGGTCCAAATAATTCATCAAATTTTTCTTCTAGTTGTTGCTGAATATCTGGTGATAAATTTTCTTCTTTTTTCTCTTCTGCTTCTTGTGGTAACATTGGTGCTTCTATTTTTTTTGAATTGTCTTCTTCATCATCTAAAAATAAATCATCTAATGACTCAATTTTTGTATCTTCTTTTTCTTTGTTTTCTTCTTCATATGGATTATAAGGATTATATTTCCTCCATTTTCCTCTTTTTACTTCTACATCATTATGGTCAGCAGGGTAAGTCTGTGCAAATTTTACAGTTGAATTTTCAAAATAATAATATTTTTTTGCTTTAATTGGTTTTAATCCTTTTTCATAAACAATACAAGTATCGTTATCTAATCTTCTTAATTCATCTGGTGTAAGAAGAGCTCTTGCCATTACTTGGTCAGACTCACTTTTTCCTTGTTTCCAATTGTTTTTATCTCTATTAATAGAAATGCTTTCTCTTGTAATCGTTTTTTCTCCTAGTGCTTTCGAAAAATATTCTACAGTTTTTTGAGAGTTACTTCCTAAAAAAAGATGTGTATCACAGTTACCTAATATGGTTTCATGAGTATCTTTATATACAGCTTCTAGTTGGTCTAGATTTTGTAAAATAACACTAAAAGATATTTTTCTACTTCTACTTGTTGATATTTTTTTGTCAAAATCTGGTATGTGGCCTATATTTGCAAATTCATCTAATATAAAAAATGTTTGAATAGGTAAACTACCACCATTGTTATCTGCAAAATCATATAATTGTTGTATCATTTGTGCAAAAAATATAGTAAGTAAAAAATCATATGCTGTATGAGTATCTGACGATATAACATATACTACAGTTTTTTTGTTTCCAATATCTTGAAAATTAATGGTATCTGTTGATGTTAGTTCTGCAATTTCTTTTGAATCAAATTTTCCTAATTTTGATTGTAAAGAACTTAAAATTGAACCATATGTTTTTTCTGGCGCAATTTCAATAGATTTATAATTCATTCTTGCTGGATGATCATATGGTAATTGATTCATTAAATTTGTTAATAGGTTATCTCCTGTATTGCTATTTGCTGCTCTTACCAATTCTGCGCAACTTGCTAGGTTTTGTTCTTCTTCTGGTCTTGTAGCAATCAAATAATAGATTAATGCTTTTAATAGCATTTCTGCCATATCGTCCCAATATGGGTCTGACTTATTTTGTATATCTGACTGTCCTTTTACAATAGTATTAGCAATAACATCTACATCAATTTCACTAGAAATATGCATTAGAGGATTATATCCATCACTATTTTGTGGTTTTACTAGATTTAATACTTTAATGTCATATCCTTTTGCTTTAAAATATCCTGCTGTTTTATCATAAAGTTCCCCTTTGGGATCTGTAAATACATAAGAACCTAATAGTTGATATGCATTTGGAATAACATATGATGCAGATTTTCCGGCTACCAGATCCGTCCAACTACTAATACATTAACATTTCCTCTTTTATCTACTGGTAAATATAATTTTTGTGCTAAAATAATTCCCTTGTTTCTGCTTAATGTTTTATATTCTTCTCCGTTTTCGCACCAGTCGCTTGAACCATGTTCAATATCGTCATATTCATGTTTTGGCATAGCTCTAATAAGGCCTATTATTGCAAAAATTAAATAAATAAGCGAAAATTTCCATAAAAAGTCTAAAAAGTTTGAAATATATGTAGAAGAAATAGCAACTCCTATACTATTAAATGGATTTGCAATTGTTTCTCCAATTCTTTTAAAGAATACTGTAAAAGTATCATTTTTAGTTGCTTCTGCTGCATCTTGCAAAGAAATTGCCATAGGCACAACAAATACTATAGCTAAAATAAGCCATAGTATTAATATAACAATTATTTTCCCTTTTGATTTTTTAATTCCTTTTTTAATTTTATCTATCATATGTTTTTCCACCTTTTTTCTTTTGTTTAGTGTTGTATATCATCATCTTTTCTTTTACTTTGTGCTGTATTTTTTCCTTTTGTTTTGTTTTTTCTTGTTTTTGTTTCTTCTAATGGAATAATCATACAATTTTTATCATTAAATGTAACTTTATAAGAATATTTAGGTGGAATTGTTACTTTTCCTTTTTTGTCTGTTATCATTTCGCCTAAATAAAGTTCTGCGTTACTTCCTTGTGTATTTTCTTTCATTTATTTTATTCCCCTTTCAAATTACTAGTACTTTCTCTTATTTCAAAAGCAAAATAACTTTTATATGGTTTTAATTTGCATTTTCCTTTTACTTCATTTGTTTTTTCATCAAAGTATAATGTTGGCTTGATTTCTTCTGTTGTTTCTGGATCTATAATTGAAATAGGTCTTTTTAAATTTGGTGTATAAGTAAATTCTTTATATTCAGTTTCTTTTTCATTATATAAAGTATGAAACTGAACTGGAAATGGTTTTTTAGATATACGTACTTGTTCTTCTTCTAAAATTCCCATATTAACTACTACTTTTTCTTTGCCAAAAGAAAAGATAACAAGTTGGTTTCCCCCTGGTTGTGGATCATCAACAAAAAAAGTTTTTCTTTTATTTTCCCCAACATATTCTTCTGTGTATTCTAGTCTTTCTACTGTATATTTAGGAGAATCTTTTAAAAATTCTTTTTCTGTTTTGTTTATTTGGTATATTATTGTGTTTACATCTTTTGGATCTGTAATACTAAAATGTTTTCCTTGTAGATTTTCATTCATTTTTTAACACCCCTTACTTCATTTTTTGGTGCAATCTTTTTTGTCTTTTGTATGATTACTATACATAATTATACAATTTATCCGTTTTTTTGTCAACTGGCTTATGTTAACTTTCAATTTTATTTAATAAAATATTATTATACAATTTATAAATTAATTTCTTGCTTTAAAACCAGATACTTGTCCTAGTTTTTCAAATAGGTCTCTTTCTTCTTGTGTTAAATTTTTAGGAACCAATATTTTTACTTCTGTTACTAGGTCTCCTCTACTTCCTCTTCCATCTTTATATCCTTTTTTGGCAATTCTTATTTTTTCTCCACTTTGAATTCCTGGTGGTACAAATAATGACACTTCTTCGTCAATTCCATTTACTATTACTCTAGTGCCTAATGCCGCTTCCCATGGTGTTAAAAATAAATCTGTTATTAGGTCATAACCATCTAACCTAAATTTTATATTATCTTTTATTTTTATTTTAATAAATAAATCTCCGTTGTTTCCACCATTAATTCCCGTTTTTCCCTGTCCTAGTAAACGAATTTTTTCTCCATTTCTAATTCCTGCTGGAACTTTTATAGTAAATGTCTTCATTTTTCCGGTTTATAGTTCGTAAAGATAATTTTTTTTCTAGTCCTTTAAATGCTTCTTCAATGGTTATATTAATTTCTGTTTCTATGTTTTCTCCTTTTACAGGTACTTTTTTCTTAGGCTTTGTTTTTTCTTTTTCTTCAACTTTTAAGTTTCCAAAAAACATTTGAAAAAAATCATTCTTAATAGAGCTTTGTATTTTCTTACTTTCTTCATAATTTTTTTTCTTTCCAATATGGTTATTCCACATTCTATCATATTTTCTTTTGGAAGCAGAATCTGAAAGAACTCTATATGCTTCATTAATGTCTTTAAATCTTTCTTCTGCTTTTGGATTACCAATATTTACATCTGGGTGATATTTTTTTGCTAATTCTCTATAATTTTCTTTAATTTGGTTAAGAGTTACTTTATTATTATTTAATTCTAATATCCTATAATAATCTTTAAAAATCATAATTGCTTGTTTTCCCTCCACATTGTAGGTGTGTTTATTTTTACTTTTAGTTCTTCATTAGTTTTAAATATTTTTGGTTAAACAATAGCATAACATGTTGTCTAATATCTATATTGTTTTATAGGATTTTCTTTAGTATTATTTTCGTATTGATTATAGCATACATTCCCTAACTTTAAAAGATATTTTACATAATTTCTTTTAAAATATTGTTTCTTGCTAAAATGCTATTTATATGAAGTAATTCTTTATTATTTATTTTTTCTTTAATTATCATGTTTAAAATATATAATACTGCTTCATTTAAATTTTCTTTTGCTAAATTTCTTATATTTTGTATGTCTGGCCATTGTCTGTCTTGGCTTACAGCATCTGATACAAAAAGTATTTTATCAAGTGAACTCATATTTTCTTTTCCTGTTGTATGGCAAGCAATTGCTTGTGACATTTCTTCTGTAAATCCAAACTCTTTTTTTGCAATATCTGCAGCAATTTTTCCATGTAATAATCCTGGTTTTATTTTTTCTATTTCATCAATAGTAATATTATTTTTTATAGCATAGTTTATTTTTTCTTCTTTGCTTAGTTCTTTTGCTATATCATGTACTAGTCCAACTAGTCTTGCATTTACAATATTTATATTGTATTGTTTTGCTAGTATTTCGCATTGATTGGCAACACAAATACTATGGTAATATCTTTCATTTGATAATCTATTTTTTATTATTTCTTTAATTTGTTCTTCTTTCATAATTCTCCTATTATTTTTTTCCTGTTAATGCTAAAATGTTTTGGTTATATGAATATATTCTATTTTCTCTTTGTCTTTGTCTTTTTAAGGCTAATTCAACAAGTTCATCAATTTCTTGCGTAAATGGCTTTCCAGAGGCTTCCCATAGGTAGTATGATAATGCTCCTGGAATAGTATTAATTTCATTAACATATGTTTTATTTGTATTCTCATCTATTAAAAAGTCAATTCTTGATACTCCATTTGCACCTAATACTTTAAATGTTTGTTTTGCTAAGTTTTCTATTTCTTTTTTCTTTTCTTCTGTTATTTCTGCTGGTAATTTCTTTTTAGATGCTGCCATTGCCTTTTGCCCCTTTACAGGAACTCCTTTTGTTTTATTTCCACCAACATATTTATCTGTATAGCTTAATATTTCATCAGAACTAATTGGTTCTTCGCATACAGAAGTCTCACAGTCAATTGTATCTCCTATTACAGAGCAATTAATTTCTTTTAGTTTTACAATAGCATTTTCTACTATTATTCTATCTGAAAATTGAATTGCAAGTTCTATTGCTTCTACTAGTTTTTCCCTATTTTCTGCTTTTTTTATTCCAACACTTGAACCTAAGTTTCCTGGTTTTACAATAACAGGATAACTTAATTTTTCCTCTATTTCATTGATATATTTTTTCTCGTCTTTTATATATTCCATAGAGTAAAAATTAACATAATCTACTACAGGTAGTCCAGATTCTGCTAAAACTTTTTTCATAATAATTTTATCCATTCCAATACTAGAGGCTAAAATATCGCATCCTATATATGGCAATCCCAAAAGTTCAAAATATCCTTGTATTGTTCCGTCTTCTCCATTGGTTCCATGCATAATAGGGAAAGCTATGTCAATGGAATTAATTATATTTTCTCCCCATTTTTTTATAGGGTATCTAAGAAGATGTACTTTTTCTTCATCACGAATTAATGTTATTTGTGTACATTTTTTTATTAATGCTTTTATATCTTTATATTCTGTTAAATTAAATAAATTTTCTCCTGTGTACATTATTCCTTGTTTGCTAATATAAATTGGTATAATTTCATATTTTTCTTTATTAATGCTTGCATATGCTTGGTTTGCTGTTATAATAGAGATTTCATGTTCAACAGATTTTCCTCCAAAAAATACACCTAGTTTAATTTTCATAATTTATTCCTCCTCAAAAATTAAATTTATATATAATTGTCTGGTAAATCATTTTCTAGCAAAATTACACTATTATTTGCTGCAATTTCATTCATCTTTATTAAGGCTTGTTTTAAATCTTTTGCAATAAAAATTTTTTCTTTAGGATATTTTTTTTGCATAAGTCCTTCCAATATTGGCTGTGCTTGTTTTTCTCCTACTAATATAACATAATCTGCTACCTCAGATGCCTGTTGTCCTAATAATTGATTATAGTATTTTGAATGTGTTCCTAAGTCAACAATTCCTGGAGTAACTAATATTTTTTTCTTGTTTTTAAAACTTCCTAATACTTCTAATGCCATTTTTGCTCCACTACTATTAGAATTATAGGCATCATCTATTATTATATTTCCATTGCTATTTTTAATTAATTCTAATCTGTGAGGTATAGGTTTTAACATTTTTATTCCCAATAATATTTCTTCTTTTTTTAGTCCCAAGTTGCTTGCAATAGCAACACCAGCAACAATATTTAAAACATTATGTCTTCCTAATAATTTTGTTGTAACATTATAGCATTCTCCATTTTTAGAACATATTTCAAAACTAGATCCATTTTGATTTGTTTGTATATTTTGTGCATAATAGTCACATTCTTGGCTAAAGCCATATTTTATTGTTTTTTTAGTAATATCTGCTTTTTTTATATTTTCATCTTCTAAATTAATATATGCTGTTTCTTCTTCTGATAATGCATCTATTAGTTCTAATTTTGTTTTTGCAACATTTTCAATTGTTTTAAAAGTTTCTAAATGCTGTGGTCCAATAGCTGTTAAAATTCCATAGTTTGGTTTTACCAAATCACAAATTTCTTTAATATCTCCTATTTGTCTTGCTCCCATTTCACAAACAAATAAATTATGCATTGGAGATAGTTTTTCATTAATTGTTCTTACTACCCCCATAGTTGTATTATAGCTTTCGGGTGTCATTAAAACATTATATTTTTGCGAAAGTATAGTTGATACTATATATTTAGTGCTTGTTTTTCCATAGCTTCCTGTAATTCCTATAACTTTTAAATTTGGCATATCTTCTAATTTTTGTTTTGCTTTATTATAAAAGTTTTTTTGAATTAATTTTTCAATAGGTGAATTAATTATATTAATTAAAATTACAATCAAATAAGAAAGTGTTGTAAATATATTTAAAATAATTATTAATATTTTATAATTTAAAAAAACAAATATCCCTATAATAAGTGCATTAATAATTCCATAAGTTATATACATTCTTTTTATTCTATTTGTTATAACAAATGGTTTTTTTGCTTTTTCTTCCCTTTTTAGTAGTAATAAACAAAAATATGTTATGTTTAATAAAATTAACCCTAAAAATTCTTTATTTATTAGAAAAAATATTATACAAATAATAATTAAAAATATTTCTTTATATGAGCTTATTTTTTTAATATTATTTTTTATCCATTTAATATATCTTTTATTTTTATAACTTTCTAATTGTAACATATGTAATCCATTTTTGGTTTTTGTATAAAAATATAGCCCATAAATAATTATCCATAAAATTAATAAAATGTATATTTCCATTTTTTACCTCTTTTTTAAATTATTCATCATTTTTTAAAAATTCAAATAATACAATTATGCAATTATTTAAGTTTTCTAAATATGAATAATGCCCTGAGTTTTCGTATAAAACTAATCCCGAATCTGGTATTAGTTTTTCCATTATTTTAGCATCTTTAATTGATATTGCTGTGTCATTTTGTCCCCAAATTAATAATGTTGGTACTTTTATTTTAGGTAAATATTTTTTTTGGTCTTCGTTTAATATATTAGACATGGTTTTTCTTAAGACTTCTGGAGAATTTTTATAGTCTGCTGAACCAAATTTTTGTAAAACTTTTTCTTTAAGTTGTTGTTGGTTTGGTAATAATTTGCAAATATTTTTTAGTAATTTAAATGTATATATTTTTATATAGTAAGATATTTTTCTTTTTGGTTTAATTCCTGCGCTGTCTATTAAAACTATTTTTTTTGGTTTTACTATTCCTCTTCCAACCGCATTAATAATCATTCTTCCACCATTAGAATGCCCTATGAGTATTGGATTTTTTATTTCTAGTTTTTCCAATAAATCTTTTAAAAAATTCCCATAGTCATCTGTATTCATTGGTTTATCTGGTAGTTCGCTTTTTCCAAAACCTATAATATCTATATTATAAACTTTGAACTTTTGACTTAATCTATTTGCTAATGGTTTCATTGTATCTAAATTTGCTAACCAGCCATGTAATAAAACCACAGGGTTTCCTTTTCCAGATATTTCATAATTTATTCTTTTATTATTAATTATAATTTCCATTTTTCCTCTTCCCCTTTGAATATCTTCATTTTATAATATATGATGTTATAAATCAATATATAAACAAAAAAAAACTCCACCCAAATGGGTAGAGTTTTCAACTTTTGGCTAATCCTTGCATCCAGCAAATCTTTGACTTCTGCTAGCATTTCAGTACTATAAATAAATTATGACACGAGAAGAAAATCCTCCAATTGGTGCAGTCTGGTCAACACCACAAGATGAATGGAAACTACAAACTTCTTTATAGTCCAAATAAAAACCTAGTCTTATTGTAATAAAAAGGACTAGAAAAATCTATTCCTTTTTGTTACTTTAGCTATTACTTGTACTTCTATTTGCAATTTCTATAGCCTTTTTTACCATGTTTCCACACTTTTCTGAAGATACATTCTGCCATCCTCCATCTCTTTTTACAGTCTCATAAACTCCAAGTTCTTTGGCAATTTCTTCTTTTAACTTTTCAGACATTAAATTTTTATTGGAAGCCATTATTTTACCTCCCTATTTTCTAGATTGAACAATTAAAAGCTTTTGTTCAATTTTAGTATTCTCTATTTTTTAAAATTTATGTCTTACAAAACTTTACATTGTTAGTGTTCCATTTGGCGTATTTATAATTACTAAAATATTCTCTTCTCTTCCATTTTCTGCATTAATATAAACTAAAAATTCCGTATCTTCCACTTTTCCTTTAAATTCATAGCATAAAATTTCTGTTTTCCATTCTGTTGGTATTACAGCTAGCCCCTCACTTAAAATTTCTAAATTTTCATTTAAATTTTCCTTTGCCTTTACAATGCTTATTTTAGGTTCTTGTAAGTCTCTTTCTTCATGTGAATTTAAATAACCTGTTGTTTCTATCCCCAAAATCTCGCCATTATCTAAAGCAATTTTTAATTTAATTAGATCTGGGTACATAATAACATCTTCTTGAACATAAGCATAATTTATAGTAACAATTCCATCTTGTTTTAAATAATAGGTTTCTTTCATGTTTTCAAATCCTCTGCTATTTAAAAAGTCTATACCTTTTTGGTTTGCTTCTTCTTGTGATAAAATTTCTGCACTAATATCTCTATTGTAATTCATTAATACCACATGTCCACCTTTTTGAGAAATTGAAATATGAACTTCATTTTTTTCATCTTCTTTTAATTTTACATAAAAGTCATATACTGGGATATTTCCATTTTCAATTAAGCCATTTGAATTGATTGTTTCAATTTTTTCTTGGCCAATAAAATCTTTGGCTTTTTGTTTTGCTTGTTCTTCGTCAATATTCTCTCCTGTTAATCCTTTTCTTTCCGTAGAAGTCATATGTTCAGAAAATGCTCCATCATATATTAAACCAGCATATTCTTGAAAATTTTCTTCTATATTTTTAAAGCTATCTTGTGATACATTACTAACTTGTTTAGCAAAAGCAATACTACCTTTTTCAGTTAATTCTCCCCATTTAATTTTTCCTTGAGTCATTTCACTAGATAATTGGTTTAATGTATTTTCTAATTCTATACTATATTGATGTAATTGTTTTAAATTATCTAGGTCATCTTGTGTTAAAGGTTCATTATATATATTTTTTCGAGATAAAGAATAACTATATTCACTAACCTGATTTAAAAATTTAGAAGTATTTGCTAACTCATTTGTTGATATTGGTATTTGGGCTAAATAGCAACTTGCTAAATTTGCTTCTCTCCATACATTAGTTAGCGTCTCTGCACCATGTTCTGGTGTTTTTGAAATAAGAGACTTTGCCAAAAAATTTTCTACATTTTGTACATAATCTACTAATTCAAAAAACGCCATATTATAATGGTTTTCCATAGTTTGTCTATATTGAGTTTGTTTTTTGTAAACAAATACTCCCATTCCAATAATAATTGCAGAAAAGACCACAACAATGCTCAACATATGTCTATCTTTTAATCTATTTTTCCAATCATATAATTTTTGTTTTATTTTTCCCATAATTATTAACCTTCCTTTTATTTAATTTTTATTTACAAAAATGATGTTTGCCTATTGTTTTAACAATCTGTTTAGACCATATCCATTTATTTGTTGCAGTTGATGGATTAAAATAATAAACACATCCATTTGTTGGATCCCAACCATTTAGTGCGTCTCTTGCAGCTTTTACAACTGTTGAATCTTCGGCAATTGGATAATTAATTTGTCCATCAGAAACAGCTGTAAATGCTCCTGGTTGATAAATAACTCCTGCAATTGTATTTGGAAAATTAGGGTCTTTTACCCTATTTAAAATAACAGCACCGTACTGCAACCTGTCCTTCATAGCTTTCTCCTCTTGCTTCTCCGGTTAATTGCTCTTGCAATTAATTGTACATCAGATTCTGAAGCATTAACGGTTCCAGCATATGAAGTATCTTTTACAAACACATTAAAAATTATATATATAAGAATATATAAAGAAATTATAATCATTAAAAAGGCTCTTATTCTTTTTTCTTTTTTCTTAGTCATAAACTTTATTCCCCCTAAAATAATAAAATTTTTTAAATTTAATTATTTTTTGTTTATTAAATATTTTGTATAAATATAAAAATTTTATGTATTTTATTTTAAAATGATGTATTTTTTTATTTTTATGTTATAATTTCATTAAAGCGAGGGGAAATAATGAAAAAGTTTTTAATTTTTTATGGTTCTTATGGTGGTGGACATTTATCTGCTGCAAAAGCAATTAAATCTTATATTGAAAAAAATTGTTCTGATTGTTTAGTTGAAATGGTAGATTGCATTGAATATATTAACAAAATAATAAATAAATTAACTACTACTGCATATTCAGAAATGGCAAAAAAAGCTCCATGGGCTTGGAAAAAAGTATATTATAGTGCAGAAAAAGGAATTTTATCTAAAGTAAGTAATACTACTAATAAATTAATGTCTCATAAATTGGGAAAATTAATTAGGCTGTTTAATCCAGATTTAATAATTTCTACACATCCTTTTTCTAGCCAAATGTGTACAATATTAAAAAAGAAAAAAAGGGTTTCTTGTAAAATAGCTACTGTTATGACAGATTTTCATATTCATAATCAATGGTTAATTAATTCAGATCAAATGGATTATTATTTTGTTGCAAATTCTAAAATGAAAGAAGATATGATGAAATTAGCTATAGATTCTTATAAAATTTTTGTAACCGGAATTCCTGTTTCTGAAAGATTTTTAGAAAATTTTAAAAAAGAAACAATTTTTAATGAATTTAGTCTTTCCGCAAATAAGAAAACTATTCTCTTTTTTGCTGGTCGGAGAATTTGGTTTAGGAAAAAATAAAACTTTTGAAATTTTTAAAATTTTAGTTGAAAGTTTTAAAAATTTTCAACTTATTGCTATTGCTGGAAGAAATAAAAAAATGAAAGAACTTTTTCTTGAATTTATTAACAAAAAAAATAGAATAAAAGATATTAAAATTTTAGAATATACAAATAGAATTCCAGAATTAATGAGTATTTCTGACGTTGTTATTACAAAACCAGGTGGACTTACTTCTTCTGAAAGCTTAGTTTCTGGATTACCAATGATTATTATTAATCCGCTTCCTGGTCAAGAAGAACAAAATGCTACATTTTTAGAAAATGCTGGTGTTGCAGTTTGGCTAAAAAAATCGGATAAAATAATAGATGTATTGTCTTCTACATTAAATTCTGCTTCTAAATTATATAATATGCACGAAAATGCACTGCTTTTGGCTAAGCCTAATGCCACCCAAAACATTTGTGAAATATTATTAAAATAAATAAAAAAACGCCTTAAATATGAAATACACCTCCATTTAGATTTTAACACAAATTTTTTTTATTTGTGTCTACTAAACGGGGACATTTCAAATATTTAATGTGTTTTTTTATTTGTTACATTTCTCTTCTGCCTTCTAACGCTTTACTTAATGTTACTTCATCTGTATATTCTAAGTCCCCACCAACAGGAATTCCATGAGCAATTCTAGTAACTTTTATTCCCATAGGTTTTATTAATTTAGAAATATACATGGCAGTAGCTTCTCCTTCTACTCGCGGATTTGTTGCCAGTATAATTTCTTTTATTGAAGTATCTTTTAATCTTTCTAATAGTTCTTTTAGTTTTATATCTTCTGGTCCAATTCCATTCATTGGAGATATAGAACCATGTAAAACATGATATACCCCTTTAAATTCGTGTGTTTTTTCCATAGCAATAATATCCCTTACATCTTCTACTACACAAATTATGCTGTTATCTCTTCTAGGATTTGCACAAATTGGGCATGGATCTGTATCTGAAACATTAAAACATTTTGAACAGTATTTTAAGGTTTTTTTTGCATTTATAATAGATGCTATAAATTCGTTTGTTTCTTCTTCCGATAAATCTAGCATATAAAAAGCAAGTCTTACAGCAGTTTTATGTCCTATACTAGGTAGTTTTTCAAAGCTTTCTATTAGTTTTTCAATCGATGGTGAATAATATGACATTTTTTTCTCCTAATTCTTACATTAGTCCAGGTATATTAAATTTTCCCATTTGAGAAGCATTTTCTAAGTCTACTTTTTTTAATGCTTCGTTTACACATGTTAATATTAAATCTTGCAACATCTCTATATCTTCTGGATTAACTACCTCTTTTTTAAGTACAATATCTTTTATTTCTTTAGAACCACTTACTTTTACTGTTACTGCTCCTCCACCTACAGTTGCTGTAAATTCTTTAGTTGCTAATTCCTCTTGTGTTTTTTCTATATCTTCTTGCATTTTTTTAGCTTGTTTCATTAATTGTCCCATGTTCATTCCGCCAAATCCTCCCATTCCTCCTGGGAATCCTCCTCTTTTTGCCATGTTTTTTCCTCCTTTAAAATTTGTGAAACAAAATTTATATATATATTTCACTTAAATAATTTTTTATTCATCTTCTATAATATTAATTGGAATATCTAATTCACTAATTTTTCCTTTTTTGTCTTCTTTTTTTTCTGTTGAATTATCTAAATATTTTATTTTCATTTCTTGTCCTGCTTCTATACTAACTAATCTAACAAGTTCTTGCATATTTTCTGGTCTTTCTAATACACTTTTTCCAAAATTCGTTAATCCTTTTGCAAATTGAATTCCTATTGTCATATCATTTATTTGTATCGCATTAGAATTAATTAGGTTTGTATATAACATTATTTTTCCATTTTCTTTTAAAGTATTTACAATATTTTGCCAGTAAGGAACTTCTTTGTTTTTGGTACTATTTTGGATTAATATTTCTTTTGTTTTCTTTTCTTGAGGTTTATTTTCTGTTTTTTTTGTTTCTTCTGGTATTTTAATTTCATTATTGGTTTGCTGTTTTTGATTAATTTTATTTTCTAAAAAAGTTATTCTTTTATTTAGTTCGTCTATTCCACTATTTTCTTGTTTACTACAAGCTTTTATAATTCCTACTTGAAACATAATTGTTTTTTGACTAGACCATTTCATATTATTTTCTAATTCAGATAATTCATAAATTAAATTTAATAGTCTTTGTTTTGAAACTTCTCCGAATTAGTTTTTGCATATTTTCTTTTTCTTGTTCATTATATATTTCTATTTCTTTACTTGCTTTTAAAACTAAAAGGTCTTTTATGTATTTTATTATTTCCCACAAAAAAATGTTTAATTCTTTTCCTTCGTTTAAAATAGTATTAGTTATGTCAATAGATGTGTCTACATCATATTCAATTATTGCTTTAGTTATTTTATGAATATGTTCTATTTTAGGAATTCCTACTAAATCTTTAATTTTTTCTTCACTTATTTTAGTTTCTCCATCTTGTAGACATCTTTCTAATATACTGATTCCATCTCTTAATGCCCCATCTGCTAAGATTGCAATTATATCTAATGCTTGTTTTGTAATTTCTATTTTACTTTCATTGCAAATAATTTTTAATCTTTTACTAATATCTTGTGTAGATAGTCTTTTAAAGTCAAATCTTTGGCATCTTGAAAGTATTGTAGCAGGTAATTTTTGAGGCTCAGTTGTTGCTAAAATAAATTTAACATGCTCTGGTGGTTCTTCAAGTGTTTTTAAAAGCGCATTAAAAGCTCCTGTTGAAAGCATATGTACCTCATCAATAATATATACTCTATATTTTGCAAGTGTTGGCAAAAAATTAACTTCTTCTCTAATATTGCGAACATCTTCTACACTATTGTTAGATGCAGCATCCATTTCAACAACATCTGTTAAAGAACCAGATAATATTCCTTTACAAATATCACATTCATTACAAGGCTCTCCATTTTGTGGATTTAAACAATTAATGGCTCTAGCTAATATTTTAGCAGAAGATGTTTTACCAGTGCCTCTACCACCGCTAAATAAATATGCATGTCCTACTCTCCCTGCTATAATTTGATTTTTTAAAGTTTTAGTTATTTGTTCTTGTCCTACCATTTCGTCAAAAGTAAGTGGTCTAAATTTTCTATATAAAGCTGTATATGCCATTTATTACACCTCTTTTTTTTTTTAATGTATACAGTTTAGACTAAAACTTAAAAAATTATGCCAGTAGCAATCTTTTTTGAAATTTAAAATCATAGTCCTGAGCTGTAAAAAACAACTCCTGTGTGGAAAGCAAAGATTTCACATAAATACACTACTTATCGCTGCTTTCTTCCGAACCTGACGAGGTTCATAGCTTTTTATTGAAGTTTGCTCTCCACACAGGAGTTATTTTTTCTTTTTAAATTATATACAAATATTATTGTTTTATCAATACTTTTTTTAATTTTTATGTATTTATCTTTTTTTAACTAATCTTAAGTATTTTTTATAAAATGCTTTACTAAAACTTTACTCTTTTAAAAATAACATTTTCTATATCTACTTTTTCTACTCCACTCACTCTTTCTTGTCCTATATTTCCTTTTGGTAATGTAGTATTTACATATCCTTTATATTTTTTTCCATCTGCTAATTCTATTACAATATCAAATCCAATATTATATTTAATGTCATCAATAGTTACTTCTGCTTTTCTTAGTAGTGTAGAATCATTGTTAATTCCCGTTGTTGTTTTGTTGATTTTCAGTTTGTCAAAATTACCCTCCAAGCACCCAAACTTACTTAATGGAGATGCCTAGAGGCTGATAATCAACAAGCCAGCGAGAATTAGAGAAGTTTTAATAAATGCAGCAGCAAGCGCCTCGAGAACAAAGTTCTGGGCCGCAGAAAAATGGGAATATGTTAAACTTACTGCATACATTGTTTAAGTATATTTGTTATAAAATATGCTTAAGTATTTAATATTAAAATATATTTGTCAATGCATTTTTGTCCGGTATCTTAAAAAAAACCTGATTTTTACAATCAGGTTTTTTATTTTATCAGGAATTCATAGTATTGAAGAAATCTTCATTGTCCTTGCTCTGACGAAGCTTGTCCAGCAAAAATTCCATACCGTCCGTCATCCCCATTTGCATCAGAACCCGGCGCAGGACCCACATCTTGGAAAGGCGGTCTTTGTCAACCAACAGTTCTTCTTTGCGCGTTCCGGAACGAGTAATGTCAATGGTCGGGAACAAACGCTTGTCGGTAAGTTTGCGATCAAGGATAATTTCAGAATTGCCGGTACCTTTGAATTCTTCAAAAATAACTTCATCCATACGGGAGCCGGTATCAATCAACGCCGTGGCGATAATCGTCAAAGAACCGCCCTCTTCAACGTTTCGGGCTGCTCCGAGCAGACGTTTGGGGCGCTGCAGGGCATTGGCGTCGACGCCG
>OLIW01000722.1_pt1 | contig 34356 bp, 41 predicted proteins | sample 1601321 | NCBI WGS metagenome assembly OLIW01 (sample SAMEA2452114, study PRJEB22498) | human gut metagenome
AAATGCTATGGTGGAGATATTACAAGAAAGAAAAAATTATTAGAAAAACAAAAAAAGGGTAAGAAAAAAATGAGACAAATAGGGAATGTAGAAATTCCACAAGAAGCATTTTTAAGTGTGCTAAAATTAGATGATGAGGAGTAAAAATGAAAGAACAAATAAATTATGAAGATAAAATAGAAGGAAGAAATGCAGTATTAGAACTGCTAAATTCTACAAGAGATATTAACAAAATATTTATTCAAAAAGGAGAAAGGCATGGATCTATAAACAAAATAATAGCAATTGCCAAAGAACAAGGAATTGTTGTGGTAGAAACAGAAAAAAACAAACTAGACATTATTTCTGAAACTAAGAACCATCAAGGTGTAATTGCAATTGTCCCACCATTTAACTATTGCGAAGTAGAGGACATCTTACATTATGCAGAAAGTAAAAAAGAAGATCCGTTTATACTTTTGCTAGATGGCATAGAAGATCCACATAATTTTGGTTCTATTATTAGAACAGCAGAAACAGCAGGAATACATGGAATTATTATTCCAAAAAGAAGAGGTGTTGGAGTAAATGCAACTGTAGCAAAAACTTCAGCAGGTGCAGTAGAATATATGAAAATAGCACGTGTTACTAATTTAACAGAAACAATTAAAAAACTGCAAAGTGCTGGATTATGGATTATTGGAACAGATATGGAAGCAAAAACAAATTACTTTAAACAAGACTATCACGGTCCAATTTGTATTATAATTGGGAGTGAAGGATTTGGAATGAGCAGATTAGTAAAAGAAAATACCGATATGTTTGTAAAAATACCAATGAAAGGAAAAATAAAATCGTTAAATGCTTCTGTATCAGCCGGGATTGTAATTTACGAAGCAATGAAAAATAGAAACACTTTCAATTCATAAGTATATTAATAAAAACATAAAATTTAATTAATAAAAACTTTTAAATTATTATTAATAAGAAAGAGGGAAAATATGAAAGTTTTATTAGTAAACGGAAGCCCGCATGAAAATGGTTGTACCTATACAGCATTAAAAGAAGTATCAGACACATTAAACAATAATGAAATTGAAACAGAAATTATGTGGCTAGGCACAAAACCAATTTCAGGTTGCCTTGGCTGTGGAAATTGTGTAAAAACAGGCAAATGCGTTATTTGCGACAAAGTAAACGAATTTTTAGAAGAAGTACCACAATGTGATGGATTTATATTTGGAAGCCCAGTTCATTTTGCAGCAATTTCGGGAAGTATGAGTTCTTTTTTGGATAGGGTTTTTTATGGAAGAAGAAAGCTATTTTCTAATAAATTAGGAGCAGGAGTTGTAAGTTGCAGAAGAGGTGGTGCTACATCAAGCTTTGATGAATTGAATAAGTATTTTGGAATGAATAATATGCCAATTGTAACAAGCCAATATTGGAATATGGTACATGGAACAACTCCAGAAGAAGTAAAAGAAGATAAAGAGGGAATGCAAACAATGAGGACACTAGCAAACAATATGGCATGGTTACTAAAATGTATAAAAGCAGGAAAAGAAAAGGGAATTGAATTTCCCAAAAACGAAAAAATAATTACTACTAATTTTATTGAAAAAAATAATATATAAGTAAAAGTTTAAGAATAGTAAAAAGATGTTCTAATAAAATATTATACTAGAACATCTTTTTTTATTGTATAGGATAAACTGGCAATTTTAGTACCAAGTTGCATAATAAAAATTGGCATTTAAAATTTCCCACACAAAACTTTAGAATTATAAAGCTAGATTAAATAGTACCTAATAAAATAGATTTAAAAAATAAATTAAAACTATTCACAATTACTATTATTAGTATTTTTTTGATTGTTATTTTTGTTGTTTTTACTATTGTTGTTATTCTTATTGTTTTTATTTTTATTTTCCATTGTACAAGCACCTCCTTGCAATAAATATTGTTTGCGAAAATCAATAAAAGTATGTAAATTTATTGAGAAAAAAATTTTTTTATTATATAATACAGCTTAAGATGTATGCAATAAAAATATACTAAACAAAAGTGAGGGGAAAAATGGAAAATAAAGTAATTGGGATAGAAGGACTTGTTGGATGTGGAAAAACAAGTATATGTAGAGAACTACTAAATAGAATACCAAATTCTATTTTATTAAATGGTGGAAATATGTATAGAGCAATTGCATTTGCAATTATTTCTTCAGGAAAACCAATAAAGGATTTAAAAAATATAGACGCAAAAGAGTTAATGGATTTATTAAAAATAGAATTAAAAATAGAAAACAGGGAAACATTTTTTTATATTAATGGAATAAAACTAGAAGAAGAAAAATTGCAATCTACTGCTACTTCTTTAGCGGTATCGGAATTTGGGGAAAGTGCAGATAACACTAAAATGTTTGAATTTGCAAGAAATTTAATTAACACATTAAAACAAAGAAATAATATAATAGTATCAGGAAGAGGAATTATGAAAATATACCCACAAGTAGATTATCATTTATTCTTAACTGCAACATTAGAAGAAAGAGTTAATAGAAAATGTATACAATATGGTAGCAAAATTACAAGAAAAGAAATAGAAGAAAACATTATAAAAAGAGATACTATACAAAAAAAGTCAGGGTATTATGAAATATCGCCTAAAACTATTATAATAGATGTAACACAATGTAATTGCGTATCTGAGGCAACAGATAAAGTTTTAGAAAACATGTTGCATAAATAAATAAAGAGAAGGAGATATAATATGTCTTACCAAAATAATAAACTAGAAGAATTTAATAAATACATAAAAGGAAAAAAAGTGGCAATTATTGGCCTAGGAGTTTCAAATATTCCTTTACTAGAATATTTATACAAATTACAAGCAGAAGTAACAATTCTTGATACAAAAACAGTAGAAACAATTGACAAAAAAGCGTTGGGACGTGTTTATGAATACAATATGAAAATATTTTTAGGAAAAGATTGTTTATCTAAATTAATAGGATTTGATATTATTTTTCGCAGTCCAAGTTGTATGCCAACTAAACCAGAAATACAAAAAGAATTGGCAAGAGGAGCAATTCTTACATCAGAAATAGAAATGACAATGGAATTATGCCCAGGCAAAATAATAGCTGTTACAGGGAGTGACCGGTAAAACAACTACTACAAGCTTAATTTATGAAATATTAAAACAACAAGGATACACTTGCTACTTAGGAGGAAATATTGGAATTCCACTATTTACAAAAATTCCAGAAATGACACCAAAAGACATTATAGTTTTAGAATTAAGCAGTTTTCAACTAATGAATATGAAAGTTAGCCCCAATATTGCAGTTATAACAAATATTGCACCTAATCATTTAGACATTCATAACTCATATGAAGAATATATTGAAGCAAAAACTAATATTTTTAAATACCAAAGCCAAGAAGGAATTGTTGTATTAAATTATGACAATGATATTACAAGAAAAATGGGAGAACAAACAATAGGAAAAGTCTGCTATTTTAGTAGCAAAGAAAAACTAGATAATGGCTATATATTAGACAATGGTGTAATTAAATATTGCCAAAATGGTTTAAGAAGACATATTATAGAAGCAAAAAATTTATTATTAAGAGGAATACATAATTGCGAAAATGTTTGTGCAGCTCTTGCAGCTACAGAAAGCCTAGCAGATATAGAAAACCAAATAAAAGCAATTTCTAAATTTAAAGGGGTAGAACATAGACTAGAATTTGTTAAAGAACTAGATGATGTAAAATGGTATAATGATTCTATTGGAACAAGTCCAACAAGAACAATTGCGGGTTTATATTCATTTGAAGAACCAATTATTTTAATTGCTGGAGGATATGATAAGCATTTGGAATACGAGCCTTTGGCTAAACCCATTGTAGAAAAGGTTAGTAATTTAATTTTGTTAGGTCAAACAGCAGAAAAAATTGAAAAATCAGTAGAAAGAGAGTTAAAAAGAACTAAAAAATCATTACCAATATTTAGATGCCAAAATCTAGAAGAAGCGGTCCAAGAAGCAAGAAATATAGCAAAACCCGGAGACATTGTTTTGCTATCTCCTGCTAGTGCAGCATTTGATATGTTTAAAAATTTTGAACAAAGAGGAAAGATTTATAAAGAACTTGTAAATAATTTATAATTCACACATTTAAAAATTTTTGAATAATATATAACAAAATATTTAGGAGGTAAGTTATGTATTATCAAAATTATGAAGACTATATGAGAAACGTTTTGGGATATCCAAATGCAAATGAGACTACATATTCATTTCAAGAAGATGGATATAATGTAATGGACAATACAGAAGATATGGAATTGTATCCAGAAATATATAAACTAATATATCCTATGATTTGTAAAATTTGTGATGAAAAAATAAATATGCCAATTACACAACAATTAGTAGATGAAATGACAAATACAATTTACAATAACATAGAAGCAGAAACTGAAGAATCACAAACTAGAGAAGTATTAAAAAATGGTGATGTGAGAAATCCAAATGCAAAACAGCCAGAAACGCAAACTAGACAAAGAACACCTAATAAAACTTTGCAAGATTTAATACGTATTTTAATATTAAGGGAATTATTCCAAAGAAGTAGAAGACCTAATAGACCGCCACAAATGCCACCAATTCCACCAAGACCACCATACCCAGGAATGGGAGCAGGAGGAAGGCCACCAATAATGCCAAGAGATTATAATAATTTATATTACTAAAATATTGCATGTGAGTACGTTAATGTGTTCACATGCAATAAAGTTTATTTTTAGAATAAATTTTTAAGAAAGGACAAGCCATGATAAAAAGAATTATTTTTGATATAGACAATACTCTTATTCAATGGAAAGACGAATATTATCAAAATGTAAATAAATTATTCGAAGAATTAGATATTCCATATACAAAAGAAGATATAAAAAATGTAGTAAAAGCTATTAATAATTATGAATTAAAATATGAATATTTTAAAATAAATAGCATGCAGGAAATGTTTTGTAATACACTAAATAAAAAATTACCAGAAAATTTTACAAGTTTAATTTTAAAATATTTTACAAAATGTGTGCCAGATAGCATTTGCCAAAAAAATATAGAAACTTTAGAATATTTACAAAAAAAATATGAACTAGTAATTTTAACAAATTGGTTTGCAGATGTACAAATAAAAAGACTAAAAAAAGTAGGAATTTATAACTATTTTAGAGAAATATATGCAACAGAAAATATAAAAATTAAACCAAATCCAGAAAGTTTTAAAGCAGCTATTGGAACAAATAAACCAGAAGAATGTATTATGATAGGAGATAACTTAAAAACAGATATACAAGGGGCATTAGATTTTGGAATACGGTGCAATTTATATAACTTCCAATAAAAACATAAATAAGAATGAAAACTACAAAATAATTCATGAGTTATCAGAATTAAAATCTATTTTATAATTAAAATTTAAACCAAATGTATTAATAGAATTTGTATAATAAGCGAATATTTAAAATTCTAATGGCATAATATAAATAATAATACATACACACAGAGGGAGTAACATGCCATTAATTGCTATAACTATAATAATAGTGATTCTACTAATATTAACCAATGCAATTACAGATGCACCAAATGCTATTTGCACACTTGTAGCTTCAAAAGTGATGCCATTTAAAAAAGCATCACTTTTAAGTGCTTTATTTAATATGCTTCGGAATTATTATAATGAGCCTATGCAATATTTCTGTTGCAAACACTATCAGCAACATGATAAACTTAAATGAAGGTATTCATGGAATTATTGGTTTGATTAGTGCTATGTTTTCTGTTATTTTGTTTGCCTTAATAGCACTAATATTTGGAATCCCAACTAGTGAAACACATGGACTAATTGCAGGAATAACAGGAAGCGGAATAGCATTATATGGTTTATCTGCAATTAATTTTTTCGAGTGGAAAAATGTAATAATTGGATTATTGTGGTCTATTATAGGTACATATTTTATTGCAATTTTAATAAACAAAATATTTTTAAAAATAAAAATAAAAGATAAAAGTGCAAAAATTGCCCAAATTAGTAGTATGTGTGGGATGTCGTTTATGCATGGAGCGCAAGACGGACAAAAATTCATTGGGATTTTAATAATATTTATAAGTATGCTAAATGGAAATAGTGTTCCTAGTTGCATCAACCAGTATGAATATATTCCTATTATTTTATTTACTGCAATTTTAATGTTTATAGGTGTAGCAATAGGAGGCAAAAAAATTGTAGAAAATATAGGCGAAAACTTAACTAAATTAAATCTAAAACAGGCACTACTTACAGACATAACAACAATATTTAGTTTGCTTGTAGCAACTATTGGAGGACTTCCAGTTAGTACAACACATGCCAAAACGATTTCAATTATTGGAATTGGAAGACAAGAAAATAAAAAATTAAATAAACATGCAATAAAAAATATATTTAAAGCATGGGCATATACTTTTCCAATATGTTTTCTAATTTCATATTTTATTTCAAAAATATGCATAATTATTTTGTAACTTAATATTTAATAAAACAAACCACCTTGAAAAAAATGCTAAATTATAATAAAATATACACAAAAATGGAGGAAAAAATGGAAGAAATAAATTTACAAAAACAATATATAGAAAAAATAAAACAATTAAATTATAAAAATGTACACTATTTTATTTTAACAATGGGATGTAAACTAAATGAAAATGATTCTGAAAAAATTTCTGGAATGTTATCTCAAATGGGATACAAAAAAGCAGAAGAATTAAGTGATTCAGACATTGTTATTATAAATACTTGTTGCGTTAGGGAAAATGCAGAAGAAAAAGTTTTTGGAAAACTAGGAGAATTAAAAAAATTAAAACAAGAAAAAGGAATTATTATTGCTGTATGTGGTTGCATGATGCAGCAAGAACACATCGTAGCTAAAATAAAAAAAAGCTATCCATTTGTAGACATTATATTTGGAACTCACACATTACATAAACTACCAGAAGATCTATACTATATTTTAACAAAAAAAACAAAACTACAAGATGTAGAAAATATAGAAGGACAAGTATATGAAGGGCTTCCAATAAAACGAGAAAATAAATATCAAGCAAGTGTAACCATTATGTATGGATGTAATAATTTTTGTAGCTATTGCATTGTACCATATGTAAGAGGAAGAGAAAGAAGTAGATCACCACAATATATTTTAGAAGAAATACAGCAACTAGCAAATGAAGGAACTGTTGAAATTACGCTTTTAGGACAAAATGTAAACTCATATTTAAAAAGCGAAAAATGGCAAGAACTAGGGAAAGAAGAATGCGGAGTAAATTCTTTTGCAACATTGTTAAGAGCCATTAATAAAATAGAAGGAATTCAAAGGATAAGATTTATTTCTCCACACCCAAAAGATTTTACAGATGATGTAATAGAAGCAATTAGAGATTGCAAAAAAGTATGTAAATTAATTCATTTGCCTCTACAATCTGGAAGTACTAGAGTTTTAGCAAATATGAACAGAAAATATACAAAAAAAGATTTTTTAACATTGGTTAGTAAAATGCGTGAAAAAATACCAAATGTAACATTTTCTACAGACATTATTGTTGGATTTCCAGGAGAAACCGAAGAAGATTTTAAAGATACATTAGACGTAATAAAAAGTGTAAATTTTGAGCAAATCTATATGTTTATATATTCTAGAAGAGTAGGAACTGTTGCAGATAAAATGGAAAATCAAATATCTGAAGAAATAAAACATGAAAGATTTAATAGGCTAAAAGAATTATTTGAAAGCAATATTTCTAATAATAATAAAAAGTATATTGGGACAATTCAAAATGTACTAGTAGAAGGAACCAGTAAAAATAATACACAAATATATACAGGAAGAACAGATAGTAATAAAATTGTAAATTTTAAAGGAAATAATCAATTAATAGGAAAAATAATTAATATTAAAATAACTAATGAACATATGTGGTATTTAGAAGGAGAAGTGGTATAATGGCAGAATTTTCACCAATGATGCAACATTATTTATCTGTGAAAGAAGAATACAAAGATTGCATTGTATTTTACCGTTTAGGAGATTTTTACGAAATGTTTTTCGATGATGCCTTAACAGTTTCTAGAGAATTAGAAATTACCCTAACAGGAAAAGAATGCGGACAAGAAGAACGTGCTCCAATGTGTGGAGTTCCTTATCATTCATCAGAAATGTATATTGCAAAATTAATTTCTAAAGGCTATAAAGTGGCAATTTGTGAGCAATTAGAAGACCCCAAAGAAGCGAAAGGAATTGTAAAAAGAGATGTAATTAGAGTAGTTACCCCAGGAACTGTTGTTGAAACAAATATGCTAGATGAAAAAAAGAATAACTATATTATGTCTATTTACAAACAAGGACTATATTTTGGAATGGCAGTATGTGATATTTCAACAGGAGATTTTTATACAACACAAATTAAACAAACAAATAATTTTGAAAAATTATTAGATGAAATTGCAAGATATACACCAGCAGAAATAGTTTGTAATGAACTATTATATGAAACAACTGCAGAAATTTCTAAAATTAAAGAAAGATTTCAATGTTTTATTTCACACTTAACCGAAAAAGAATTTAGTCAAGATACAGAAAAAATAAAAGATGATTATAAAATTATAGATGATAAAGAAGAAAACATAGAAGATTTTTCAGATAAACTATTTTGCATTTCTGCAATTAATGGACTACTTGAATATTTAAACCAAACACAAAAAATAAAGTTGGAACATATTAATACTATTAAAATGTATACAACAACAAGATATATGTCACTAGATATTTCTGCTAGGAGAAATTTAGAAATAACAGAAAAATTAAGGGATAAGTCTAAAAAGGGAACTCTGCTATGGGTGCTAGATAAAACATCTACTGCTATGGGAGGAAGACATTTAAGAAGATGGTTAAACGATCCTTTATTAGATATTTCTGAAATAAATTTTAGACTAGGAGGAGTAAAAGAACTAAAAGAAAATATTATTTTTAGAGGTTCAATTTTAGACATATTAAAAAAAATTTATGACATTGAAAGACTAATTGGAAAAATTTCTTATGGAAATGCTAATGCAAGAGATATGATTTCACTAAAAAATTCTATTAAACAATTACCAGAATTAAAACACTTACTAGAACAAGCAAATTCATCAATTTTAAAAAATGCATATGAAGAATTAGATGAATTAACAGATATTTATGAACTAATTAATAAAGCAATAATAGATGACCCACCAGTGACATTAAAAGAAGGTGGAATTATAAAGCTTGGATACAATAGTATGGTTGATACATATAGAAAAGCAACAACAGAAGGAAAACAGTGGGTTATTAATATTGAACAAAAAGAAAAAGAAACAACAGGAATTAAAAACTTAAAAATAGGATATAATAAAGTATTTGGATATTTTTTAGAAGTAACAAAATCTTATTTAAATTTAGTTCCAGATAGATATATTAGAAAGCAAACATTAACAAATTGTGAAAGATATATTACAGAAGAATTAAAAGATGTCGAAAATAAAATTTTAGGAGCAGAAGAAAAAGTCGTTTCTCTAGAATATGACTTATTTATAGAACTAAGAAATAAAATTGCAAGCCAAATAGAAAGAATCCAAAAATCTGCAAATATTGTTTCAACATTGGATGTATTATGTTCATTCGCACAAGTAGCTGAGGAACTAAACTATGTAATGCCAATTGTAGACAATAGCGGTGAAATAGAAATAAAAGAACGGTAGACATCCTGTAATTGAAAAAATGTTACCAAGTGGTTCTTTTGTACAAAATGATACTTATTTAAATAAAGACAGTGATAGACTTTCAATTATTACAGGACCTAACATGGCAGGAAAATCTACTTACATGAGACAAGTCGCACTCATAACTTTAATGGCGCAAGTAGGAAGTTTTGTACCAGCAAGTTATGCAAGAATTGGAGTTGTAGATAAAATATTTACTAGAGTGGGGGCATCTGATGACTTAAGCATGGGTCAAAGTACATTCATGGTTGAAATGATGGAAGTTGCAACTATTCTAAAAGATGCAACAGCCAATAGCTTAGTAGTATTAGATGAAATAGGAAGAGGAACTTCCACATATGATGGACTGTCTATTGCATGGGCGGTAGCCGAATATATTGCAGATAAACAAAAATGCGGTGCAAAAACATTATTTGCCACACACTATCATGAACTAACAGATTTAGAAGGAAGAATCGATGGTGTTAAAAACTATTCAATTGCAGTAAAGGAAAAGGGAGAAGACATTATATTTTTAAGAAAAATAATACGTGGGGGAACAGACGAAAGCTATGGCATTCATGTTGCAAAACTAGCAGGCGTTCCACAAATAGTTGTATCTAAGGCTAACGAAATTTTAAGAAAATTAGAAAAAAAAGTTGAAATTAAGGGAAAAGAAGATAAAAAGCAATTAAATGGACAACTAGATATGTACAATTATAAATTAGCAGAAATTGCACATGAGATTGATAAAATCAATCTAAATGAATTAACCCCAATTGATGCTCTAAACACATTAGTAAAAATAAAAGAAAAGATGAAATAAATAGTAAAAAACATAATTAATGAATGAATGAAAAGATATTTAATGTGATAAATAATAGATATAAACAAAGAGTAAATCAATAAATTAGTTTACTAGAAACCTTAAAAGCAAGATTAAAAAATGATTAAATTACTAATTTTAAGAGGTTACATAAATACGGAAGGAAACCATATTTATATAATCTCTTTTAATATATAAGTGGAAACATATTGTATAGAAAAATATTAAGAAATTATTAAAAATCTCTTTTTATTTTCTATTGTTTTATGATAAAATAAGAAAAATAGAAAAACTTATTTACTATAAATTGGAGGGAAAAATGCCAAAAAACATTGTAATAACTGGTGGAGCAAAAGGAATTGGATTAGCTATTACGGAAAAATTAGCAAAAGAAGGGAATCACTTATTAGTAAATTATAATCAATCTGAAAAAGCAGCACAAGAATTGAAAGATAGATTTTCTAATAGAGATTGTAAAATTTCTATTTATAAAGCAAATATTTCTAATTTAGAAGAAATAAAAAAAATGGCAGATTATATTGAAAACACATTTACTAATATAGATGTATTAATTAATAATGCTGGTATTGACCAGTTTAAACTATTTACAGATATAACAGAACAAGATTGGAACGATATAATTAATACAAATTTAAAAGGACCTGTTTTTTTAACAAAAAGAATTGCCCAAAATATGATAAAAAATAAAAAAGGGTGTATTATTAACATTTCTTCTATATGGGGAGTTACAGGTGCATCTTGCGAAGTACTTTATTCAATTTCAAAAGCTGGAATGGATGGATTTACAAAATCTTTAGCAAAAGAACTTGCGCTGTCTAATATACGAGTTAACTCAATTGCCCCAGGAGCAATTGATACAGACATGAATAAAAATATTATTAAAGACGAAATTATTAAAGAAATTCCTTTGCGGAAAATTGGGGACACCAGAGAATATAGCAAAATGTGTACAATGGCTTATTGAAGATGACTACACAACAGGACAAGTAATATCACCAAATGGAGGATGGATAATATAACTAAAGAAGAAATTTTGATGGGAGGAAACAATATAATGAATAGAGGAATAACACTTATTGTTTTAATTATAACATTAGTTGTTTTAAGTATATTAGCTGGAACAACAACTATGGTTAGCCTAGACATAATAGAAAAAACAGAACAACAGGATTTAAATAGACAATTAGCAATGGTAAATAATAGTGTTTTAGAGCAGTACACTAAGTATATTAAAACAAAAGATGCTAACTTTTTAATTGGCACAAGATACGAAAGATCTGACAGTTATATACAAAATATTATTGAAAAAATAGGTATTGAGCTAATTCAAATACCAGATTCTTATTCAACAGATTTAAAGTGTTATTATAAACTATCTGTATCACAATTAAATGAAATAGGAGTTGAAAATTCTGAATATACATATATTGTTAATTACTTAACAGGAGAGGTAATTAATGAAACAAAAGCATTAGAAAACAAAAAATATTACACATATTCTAGGAGCAATTTTAATACTAATGTTACCGATATTGAAAATTAAGTTACAATTGTTCTACATTGTATATAGCATTATAGGCTAGAAATATTTTCTAAGAAGACCAAAAAGGAGGTTTTATATTGGAAATTGAAAAATTTTTACAAACTATTTTAACAAAAGAATCAATTTATAAAAATGAACCAATGAGTAAACATACCACATTCAAAATCGGTGGTAAAGCAGAATATTTTTTAAAAATAGACAATATAGATACTTTAAAAAAGATTATTCAATTTACAAATAAAAATAATACCCCTGTTACTATTGTAGGAAATGGAAGCAATTTATTAGTTACAGATAAAGGAATAAAGGGAATTACAATAAAACCAAGTTTTAAAATAATAGAAAAAGAAGAAACAAAAGATGAAATAATATATCGTGTAGGAAGTGGAGTATCTATAATTGCACTAGCAGTAAAGGCACTGGAAGATAGTGCTACAGGATTAGAATTTGCCAGTGGAATACCACGGAACTATTGGTGGTGCAATTCGCATGAATGCAGGTTGCTATGGTGGAGAAATAAGTAATATCGTTCTAAATACTATTTATATGGATGAACTAGGAAATATTTGCAAAATTTCAAATAAAGAACAGCAATTTTCTTATAGACATAGTATTTTTACAGAAAAAAAATGGGTTATTATTGAGTCAACGCTTAAATTAAAAAAAGGAAAAAAAGAAGAAATATTAAAAAAAATGGATGAAAATAATGCTTCTAGAAAAGAAAAACAACCAATTGATAAGCCAAGTGCTGGAAGTACTTTTAAAAGAGGAGAAAATTTTATTACTGCAAAATTAATTGATGAATGCGGACTAAAAGGTTTTAAAATTGGAGGAGCACAAATTTCTGAAAAACATGCAGGCTTTATTATTAATACAGGTAATGCAACAGCAAAAGATGTGTTAGAATTAATAAACTATACAAAACAAGTTGTAAAACAAAAAACAGGTTACGAAATACAAGAGGAAATTGAAATAATTGGAGAAAAATAGAAAGAGGTAAATAAATAATGAAAGGTTTTTTTGAATGGTTTAAATCAAGTACAAAAATGAAAAGATGGTTTTTAATGGTTGTAATAGGAATAGTATTGTGCTGTTATGGATTTGCAAAAATACTAGTAGAAAAGCAACTTCTTTTTGAAGACTTAGCACTTATTATAGTAACATTTGTATTTGGATTTATTTTTGTAGTCTTGGGTATTATTTTTGTACAAAAAAGGACACTGGAATTGCTTGTACAAGCTAATAGTACAGTTGTTGGAGAAAAAAATGTAAATATTAAATCCTTAATATTTAACAAAAATGTTTATGAAGAAGGACCTAAAATTGTTATAATTGGTGGTGGAACAGGATTAAATACTGTATTGGAAGGTATAAAAAAATATACTAACAATATAGCAGCAATTGTTACAGTTTCTGATTATGGAAAGCAAAAATCTAATGCTAGAAAAGAACTAAACCTATTACCATTAGATGATATAAAAAATGGTATTATTTCATTAGCAGATAATGAAGAAGAAATGAAAAAAATTATGAACCATAATTTTAGAAATAGTCCGCTTATGGGATTATCTTTTGGAGATATTTATATGTTAGCTACAAAAGAATTGTATGGGAATTTTGCAGAAAGTATTCAAAAAAGTAGTGAGATATTAAAAATAACTGGAAATGTAATACCAGCTACATTAGATGAAATTACTATTTGCGCAGAGTTAAAAGATGGTACTATAGTAGAAGAAAGAGACAAAATTTCAGATATTACATATAACAAAGCAACTAAGATTAATAGAATTTATATTACTCCATCTAATTGTATTCCAGCACCAGGAGTTTTAGAAGCTATTCGCGATGCAGATGCAATAATTATTGGACCTGGAAGCCTATATACTAATGTTATCCCAAATTTATTAATAAAAAATGTTGCTAAAACTATAAAAGAAAGTAAAGCAATAAAAATATATATTAGTAATATTATGACAGAACCAGGGCAAACTGATGACTATAGCATAGCAGACCATATAGATGCATTAATAGAACATGTAGGTAAGGGAATTGTAGATTTTTGCATTTGCGATACAGGAGAAGTTACACCAGAATTTGTTAGAAAATATAATAAAATGGGCGCTGACTTAGTTGAACAAGACTTATCAAAAGTTTCTGAGAAAGGAATAACTATTATTCAAAAAGATATGTCTATGATTAAAAAAGATTTAATAAGACATGATCCAGATGCAGTAGCTTCTGCTATTATTGAACTAATTTGCAATGACTTAAAATTTAATGACCAGCAAAATAGTAAACAATATGTTTTATTAAATACAAAATTGCAGAAACAAAAAAAGACAGAAAAAGAAAAAACCGCTAAAAAGCAAAAAGCAAAAAAACAACAAATTAAAAAGGGCAAAAAGATGGAGCCAAAAAAACAAAGCAAATTTAACGAAAAATATAAAGATAGAATAAAAGCAATAAAAAACAGTGAACAAGGAAGAAAAGAACGACTAAGAATGGCAAAAGAAACAGAAAAATTAGAGAATGATGAAAAAGCAAAATTTCTAAAAAACGAAGTTTATAAAAAAGATAAATAAATATTGAAAGGAAGAAAATATATGAAATACACAAAAGAGGAATTGAACCTAGAAAAAGGACTAAAAACAGAATGGATTATAACTAATGGAATTGGAGGATATGCTTCTAGCACAATTATTGGAGCAAATACTAGAAAATATCATGGACTATTAGTTGCAGCACTTACACCACCTGCTAGAAGACATGTTTTATTAAGTAAATTAGACGAAGCAATTACAATAGGGGAAAATCAATATCCTTTATATACAAATGTATGTAAAAATTATATTTCAGAAGGATATAAAAGCCAAATATCTTTTGAAAAAGATGTTATACCAACATTTACCTATGAAATAGGAGGAATTTTAATTACAAAACAAATAGTAATGGAATATGGTAAAAATACTGTTTGTATTTTATATACAATAAAAAATTCAGAAAAAGATATAAAACTAATTTTATCACCTGTTATGAACTTTAGAGATTTTCATACTATGAAAACAAATCATGAGTTTAAAGTACATGAAAAAATAGAAGATAGAAAAGTAAGAGTTACAATTGATGACAACAAAGTAACACCTATATACATATATACAAATGAAGGCAATTATATAGAACATAAAAATGACATTTTTAGACAAATGTTTTATATAGAAGAAGAAAAAAGAGGATTTTATCCAGAAGAAAATCATGTAGTAGTTGGAAGATACGAAATAAATATAGAGCCACATGAAGAAAAAGAAATTAGTTTTATTTGCTCTTTAGAAGAAAATATTGAAGAAGTTAATGTACCAAAATTAATTCAAAAAGAAATTAAAAGGGTAAATAAAATTGTAAAAGATAGTAAACTAGTAAAAAAGACATTAGACACAGAAAAAAAACAAGAAAATGAACTTATTGAAACTTTAGTAAAAGCTACAGACGCCTTTGTTGTATATAGAGAATTTACAAGACTACATACAATAATTGCAGGATATCATTGGTTTTTGGACTGGGGAAGAGATGCACTAATTGCATTTGAAGGACTAACTTTAAAAACTAGAAGATATGATATAGCAAAAGAAATTTTATTAACTTTTACAAGAGATATTAAATTTGGACTAGTTCCTAACCGGTTACTCCGGCTATGACAATAGACCATTATATAATAGTGTAGATGCTTCTCTATTATTATTTGAGCAAGTATATAAGTATTTAAATTATACTAAAAATTATACTTTCATTAGAGATAATATATACCAAAAATTAGTAAATATTATTTATTCTTATAGAAATGGTATTGATATAGACAATAATGCCATTTACTTAGACAAAGATTATTTATTAAGTGCGGGAACTCCTAATACACAAAACACTTGGATGGATGCAAAGGTAAGTGGAATTGCAGTAACTCCAAGAAATGGGAAAGCAGTAGAAATTAATGCAATGTGGTATAATGCATTAAAAGTATTGGAAAATTTAAGCCAAAAATTTGCAGATGAAAAAACAGAAATATTCTGCAAAGAATATGCAGAAAAATGTAAAAAAGCATTTACCAAAAAATTTTATTGCAGTAAGAAAAAGTGTTTATATGACGTTTTAGGGGATGAAAAAATAAGACCAAATCAATTATTTAGTATTGCATTATCATTTCCAGTTTTAGAGCCATCTAGCAAATATGCAAAAGAAATGTTTCAAACAGTAAAAGCAAAATTACTAAATAATTATGGATTGAAAACATTAGCAAAAGGTGCAAAAGAATATGTTGATATATACTGTGGAGATAGCTTTAAAAGAGATATGAGCTACCATCAAGGAATTACTTGGGTTTGGCTATTAGGAATTTATTCAGATGCTTATAAAAAAATCATAGCATATGAAAAGTCAGAAAAGAAAAAAGAAGTATTACAAGAAGAATATGAAAAATTTAAAAATAATGTAAAAACAACATTTATTAAAGTAGTTAAAGAAGGAGTCTGTGTTGGTAGTATTCCAGAATTGTTTGATTCAAAAACTCCATATAAACCAGGGGGAGCAATTTCACAAGCTTGGAGTGTATCCGAAATTCTAAGGATTATTACAGACTAAAATGGAGGAAAAATGCGAATATTAGGAATTGACCCTGGTTTTGCAATAACAGGATATAGTATTATTGATTATATAGGGAATAAATTTAAATTAATAGATAATGGAGCAATTTTAACTAAAGCAGGAGTTTCGTTCCCACAAAGATTAACAAAAATTTATGATGATTTAAATTTAATTATTGATAAATATTTGCCAGAAGCAATTGCAGTAGAAGAATTGTTTTTTAACCAAAACACTAAAACTGCGATTAATGTAGCACAAGCTAGAGGAGTTATTTTAATAGTAGGTTGCAAAAGAGGAATCCCTACATTTGAATACACACCTTTACAAGTAAAACAAGCAGTTACAGGATATGGAAGAGCAGATAAAATGCAGGTACAAAAAATGGTGCAATCTATTTTAAAAATAGAGAAAGTCCCTAAACTAGATGATATTACAGACAGTATGGCAATTGGAATATGTCATGCTCATTCACAAAAGTTTGCAGAAAAGCTATAAAATAAAAATCTTTAATAAGGAAAACAATAAATGAAAATCGAAGAACTAGAAAAAAATCTAAATAGTAAAAAATTAGATAATTTATATTTATTTTATGGAGAAGAAACATTTCTTCTAGAAAATTGTGTAAGAAAAATAAAAAAACTCTTTGGAAAACAAATTTTAGGAATTAATTATATTATAATTGATGAAACAAACATACAAAATTTAATTACAGATATCCGGAACACCTGCCTTTGGATATGACAAGAAGCTAATAATCGTAAAAAATGCTGGACTATTCAAAAAAGAAGCAAAAAGAAAATCTATAAAAGCAGAAACATTTTCAAATAAATTGCTAGATTACGTTAAAGAAAATCATGCTGAAATTAGCAAAGGAAATGTTATTATTTTTATTGAATCTGAAATAGAAAAAAATGAATTGTATAATTGTATTAAAGACTTAGGAGTAATTTGCAATTTTGAAAGACTAAAACCAGCTTCTATTAGCAAAAGAATAAAGGCAATTGCAACTGCATATGAGGTAAAAATAGAAGATAGCACAATAGACTACTTTATTGAAACTTGTGGAACTTTTATGCAAGATTTAATTAATGAAATAAGAAAATTAATTGAGTATGTTGGACCTGGAGGAATAATAGAAAAACAAGATATTGACAAATTATGTATTAAACAAACAGAAACAGTAATTTTTGATTTAACAGATAATATAGGAAATAAAAATATTTCAGCTGCTTTGCAGATTCTACATAATTTATTATATAATAAAGAACCAATTCAAAGAATATTAATATTAATTTATAACCATTTTAAAAAATTATATTTTGTAAAAATTGCACAAAAAGAAAATAAGAATATATCAGAAGCATTAAATTTAAAACCAAATCAAATGTTTCTAACTACAAAATATAAAAAACAGGCAACATATTTTACAGAAGATGTATTAAGAAATATATTACAAGAATTAGCAAATTTAGATGCCAATTCTAAATTGGGATTAATTGATTTAAACATTGGACTAGAATCTATACTATGCAGTTATATATAATTTTTAAACTTAATGAATAAATCTCCTATTTTTTCTAACAATAATAGAAAAGGGAGGTTTTTTAATGATTAATTTTAGAACAGACTTAGCTACAGAAAGAAGAGAAGTTTACCAAAAAGCAAATAATTTAGAAAATGAGATACCAGGAATAGAAACACGGAGAATATGAAGATGGAGAAAATATAAAAATAACGAAAGTAAATATTATAAACGAAGATGGGGAAAAAGCATTAGGAAAACCAATAGGAACTTATGTTACAGTAGACATTAAAAACTTAAAAATAGCTTCAGAAACAGAAATTGAAAAAGCGGCATTAAGTATAAAAAAGGAACTAGTAGATTTAATTAATAAAAATGTTCGGAAAACAAGATCACATTTTAGTTGTTGGACTTGGAAACCAAAATGTAACACCAGATTCTTTAGGACCAAAAGTTATACAAGATGTTGACATTACAAGGCACCTTTTAACATATGCACCACAATATTTAGAAAAAGATGCAAGAGAAGTTTCCGCAATAGCACCTGGCGTTCTTGGAACAACTGGAATAGAAACACTAGAAATATTAAAGGGAATTGTGGACCATATACATCCTAAGTTGGTAATTGTAATTGATAGTTTAGCTTCTAAAAGTGTAGCAAGAATTAGTAGCACTATACAATTAGCCGATACGGGAATAACTCCTGGAGCAGGTGTTGGAAATAAAAGAAAAGAATTAAGCAAAGAAACCCTAGGAATTCCTGTTATAGCTTTGCGGAGTGCCAATGGTTGTAGATTTAGCAACCATAACAGAAGATTGTTTAGACTTATTTATTGAAAAATTGCAAAAGGAATCTAAATCAAATGAGTATTTAAACAAATTAAAGGAAGAAGACAATTATGAAGAAATAAAGAATGCATTAATACCCAATGACTTTAATATGATTGTAACGCCAAAAGAGATTGACGATTTAATTGAAAATATGAGTTCTGTAGTTGCAAGAGGAATTAATAAAGCATTAATTGAAAAATAACAAATTTAAAAAGTAAATTAATAATAAGTGAGAAGGGTAGAAGAAATATAAGAAGTATTTAATTTTTCTACCTTGCTTTTTGTTATAAAGTAAAATAGGAATAATGCTTACAAATGTACATATCATAAAATAAATATAACCATAATAAAAATTAGATCTTATTAGATTTGGCACATAACGAACCAAGAGTAAAGCAAAAAAAGAGGTTGCCAATAAAATTTTATTATTTTTGCATAAATAAAATATAAAAATTAATAATACTCCCCAATAACCATAATCCATATTTGTTATTTGAGCAATAATACACAATAATGCAATAACTGGTATAGAAATTAATTTAGATGGTAATTTTTCAAAAAGGAAAATAGCCAATAATCCTAATGCTAAAGTAAAAAATATATTTAATGCAAAACCATTAGAAATTATTGAATGAAATAACATAAAAGGAATTTGCGAAATAATAGCAAATACTAAAAGCCTAAAGAAATACTTATTAAGGCTTTTAGTGTGAGTATATCCTTCTGTTATTTGGTATGCAAAAATAGGAAAAGCAATTCTTCCTATATAATTACACCACGAAATCTGACCATAGATAATGTATCCTATATGATCAATAAACATAGTAATACATGCAATTATTTTTAGAATAAAACTAGACATATTGTTCTAATCCTTTTTTAAATTTGTTTCTCTTTCTTCATTGTATCTATCAATAAAATATAAAGGCCTTGATTTTGTTTCATAAAAAGCTCGTCCCAGATATTCTCCAATAACACCTAAGAAAATTAACTGAATACCACCTAAAAATAGAATTACAACCATAGTAGAAGCATATCCAGGTACATCAATGCCATTTACAATTGTTTTAATTATAGTATATAGCATATAAATAAAACCAACTAAGGAAATTCCAATTCCAAAGAAAGTTGCCCATCTTAGAGGAGCTGTAGTAAAAGAAGTAATGCCATCAATAGATAGATTAATCAATTTTCCATAATTCCATTTTGTTTTTCCGTGCAGCACGAGGATCTCTATCAAATAGAATTTCTTTTTTCTTATATCCAATCCAACTATATAGACCTTTAGTATACCTTTGAGATTCACGCATTTGTTTTAGAGCTTCTACACAACGCCTATCTAATAATCTAAAGTCTCCAGCATCTTTACCTATATCAATTCTTGTAAATTTTTGCAGTATGCGATAATACATTTTGGAAGTAAATTTTTTTAAAAAACTTTCTCCTTTTCTAGAACGTCTTTTAGCATAAATATCATCATAACCTTCTTCCCAATATTTTATCATTTCAGGAATTAATTCTGGAGGATCTTGCAAATCTGCATCAATAATAATAACTGCGTCTCCTTTTGAGTAATCTAGTCCAGCAAGCATAGCAGTTTCCTTTCCATAATTTCTAGATAAATTTACGTAGCAAACTCTAGAATCATTTTTCCTTAAATCCATAATAATGTTTAAAGTATTATCTTTGCTTCCATCATTAACAAAAAGAATCTCAAAATCATAACTAGGAATATTACTAATTAAAGTATTTAATCTTTCGTAAAGCATATTAAGAACTTCTTGCTCGTTATATGCAGGAACTAAAATTGTAATTAATTTTTTGTCCATAAAAAAACCCCCATAAAAAGTTTATACTTTATTTATATCACATAAACTTTATGGAGTAAAGAGGTTAGTCTTTAATTGTTAATTTATGAAATTTTTTGTCTGATAATTTATAAATATTACATATAGGGCAATCATTACAAATAAAAACTCTATCTTCAAATATTAATTTTACTGTATTAATAAATTCATCTTCAATACAATCAACTAAATGAATATATATTTTTTCTGGAACGATATTCAATAATGTATTTAAAGAATAATCATTTGAAGAAAATGAAATGTCAGACAAATATTTTGCTGAAAAAACATTTTCATTAGTATTAATTAAATTTTTATTCTCATCTAGCAAAACTGACTCATTTTTGGAATAAATAAGGTGAATAATAGAAGCATTAGTTTCTTTTGAATTAATATAGAGCTTTAATAAACTTATAAACTCATTATATTCTCTTTCAATTAAAAATTTGTCTACTGCTAAATCAACTGTTTCATCTAGTATTTGCATATATTTTGACAATCGAAAGTTAATAAATCCATCTAAAACAAAAGAACGATTTTCTCTTAAAAATTTTGTTGTAGATTGTGTTATAACATTTTCTCTATGAATATAATCACTTTTGCTAGAGGCTAATAGTTGAATGCTATTTTCTAAAATATATTTTTTTTCTAATTCAGAAAAATAAAAATAATTAAAAGAAATCATCTTTTTTAAAATATTTTTTTCGTAAAAAGTTAAAATAGTATTTGTTATAGAAGTAGAAACTGTATAAATAAAATTTTTTTTATCTTCTCCTTTATAATGTATAATAATATTATTATAAGTTTTAAACTTATGACGAGATATATAAATATTTTCTAATCCGAATTGAATAAAATTGTTCTAGCAGATAATCTAAAATAGTTATGTTATTAGTTTTAATGCAAAAAGAAGCTATCACCTTATAAATTTCTCCTCTCATTTAAAGCCATTTAAAAATAATTAATTTTGAAAACAGCATAATTTAAGTTCTTTATATATTATCTACTAAAAACAAAATAGATATACGCTAATCTATAGTATTCTGTAAAAAGAAAAATGGAAAGTTGTCTAGAATTTTTAGACATAAACTATATTAAAAATTTATTAAAATAATTAGAATATATAAATAAAAATAAAGTGGCATACCACTTTATTTTTATTTATATATTCTATAATCAATTTCAGGGAAAATACAATCTCGTTGTTGCAACATTTTTAAAAACTTTTTGTCAATATCATTATTTTTTATTTGATAATACAATTTTGTGAATCTACCAATATGTTCTTTAATCCTTTTTTTGGCATAATCTACCATAGTTCCATTTGTAATAATAAATAGCCAATCACTACTTTGGGCTAACAATAATTCTCTTGCACACTGATTAAGTGCTTGCTTTTTTATGTCATCTTGCTCATATAAAAATTCATTTGCTAATTCAACCATTCTTTCCCCAGCCTTGTGTAGATGCCTATGTGCATAATCATTTGTAGGATTTAACCAGACTTCGCTATACCCTTTAGCACCCCAACTAGAACGACAAGGAGTAGAAATCTGAATATTGGAGAACTGGTCAATATATTCACTTGGTGTAATTAACTTAAAATTGCAGTCATCATAATAAATCTTTTTAAATAAAATATATAACCAATAAGGACCTTCATACCACCAATGCCCAAATAATTCTGCATCATAAGGACAAACTATAATAGGAGGAACATCCATAATATTAGAAAGCTGATTAATTTGTTTTGTTCTACAATCTAAAAAATGTCCAGCTTGTTTTTCAACAGAATCTTTTGCCCATTGAATATTATAATAATCTTTATTATCATCTTTAGAAGTAATACGATAATATTTAATACCAGTATGTACTCTAACCCCATTACAAGCAATGTAAGGCTTAATATAATCATAATCAGCCTCATAGCCAATATCTCTATAAAATTCTCTATAATTATAATCACCTGGATATCCATTAATTGAACTCCAAACTTGGCGCGAAGTTTCTATATCTCGACCAAAAGCAACAATACCATCAGGAGACACAATTGGAGCAAATGTGCCATAAATAGGAGTAGGATCTGCATATAAAATCCCATGAGATTCAGTAATAACATATTCGATTCCAAATTCTCTTAAATATTTATCTGCTTCAGGGACATAACCACATTCTGGTAGCCAAATTCCTCTAGGCTTTTTCCCAAAATATTTTTCATATGTTTGAACTCCCACTGCAATTTGGGACTTTACAGTTTGTTCTGTTACATAAAGTATTGGAAAGTAACCGATGAGTTGCTCCACAAGTAATAATTTCTAAAACTCCAATATCTTGAAAGTGCTTAAAACCTTGAATTAAATTACAATTGTAAATATCTTTAAAAACATGCAAATCATTAGAATATCTATTTAAATAATAATTAGCTAATTCGTTTAAACGAACATCATATTTTGTTCTTTCTACTTCTTTTTTGGCAAGTTCAATATGCTTTTGCAAATATTTTATATATCTTTTTTGTAATAAACTGTTATCTAACATAGAAAGAAGAGGGGGAGTTAAAGACATTGTAATACGAAAGTCAACATGTTCCTCCTCTAATTTTGCAAAATTTAATAAAAGTGGAATATAGGTTTCAGATATAGCTTCATATAACCATTGTTCTTCCAAATAATCTTCACTTTCTGGGTGATGAATAAAAGGCAAATGAGCATGTAATATAAAACTAACATATCCTTTTATTTCTTTCATAATTTTCTCCTTCGTAAAATAGCTTAATTTAAATTATTAATTATAAAGTCAGAAGACGGATTACTAGATGGATTTGACAAAATATTTAAATCCTCATCATTATTGTAATAGATTTCTTTATATAAATCATATATATTATAAATTTTACCAATATTTCTAATAAAACTAAGACTTGCAACATTTTTACTAGAAATTTGATTATTTTTTACATTTTTAAAATAAACTATTTTCTGGTTCTTTTCAAAAAGAATATGGTCATTAGGAACTTCCAATTGATTAGAAGAGGTAATATATAAATCTTTTTGAATAACAGATGTGGTTTCAGGTTTTTGCTTTCTAAAAAGCTCAATTGTATAAACACATTTTGAATCATTAATTGGTAAATACCAACTATTAGCAAAATCATCTACTTCAACATCAAAAGTATAGTTACTGTTTTCATTTTTAATCCTTAAAAATGGTATGGTATTATTAAAAAAGTCCTTTCCATATTGAGAAATATAACTTTGCCTATCTTTTTCAGAAATGTCCCAATAAACAAAAAGCATTTTAGGAGTTTGGGCTAATATTTTGACAGTTGTTTGGTTATAACGATAAGGCAAGTCGTAATATTCTACCATATTAATTGAATTAGAATTATTTTTTTTACGAGAAGAACTAGTATTTTTTACAGCTACAGATTTCTTGGGAGAAGTAGTTTTTTTAGTAATTTTTTTCGCTGATTTTTTTTGAGAAGAATTTACTCTTTCCGCAATAGCAGCACTCACTTTTTTTGATGATTTTTTAGAAGTTTTACTTTTTTCTACAACAGCTTTACTTTGATTTTGAGATTTATTCTTAGTAGTTTTTTTTGCTGATTTTAATACATTTACATTTTCTTCTATTAATTCTTTTGCTTTTCGTGGCATGAACCTTTCCTCCTTAGTAACTTTATTAACTAATACTATATCATAACAAAATAAAATTCAATAGAAAAAAAGAAAATTTTTCAAAAAAATTGTAATAATTTGTTTACATTTATCAAATTATCTTATACAATAAATACGATAAAGAAAACAAATAAGAGATTAAAATACAATAGAAAAAAGGTTGAAAGGGGTAAAACAAATGAAAATATTGATGCTTACTTGGGAATACCCACCAAGAATTGTTGGGGGTATTGCTAGAGTTGTACACGACTTATCAAAAAGGCTTATTAAAGATGGACATGAAGTTACAGTTGTAACATATAAAGAGGGAGATTTACCAGATTACGAAAATGACAAGGGAGTAAAAGTATATAGAGTTCCTAATTTCGAAATTAATCCTAATAACTTTATTGACTGGGTTATGCAACTAAATTTTAACTTAATTGCTAAAGCATCAGAAATAATTGCAAAGGAAGGAAAATTTGACGTAATTCATGCACATGATTGGCTAGTAACTTATTCTGCAAAAACATTAAAGAATTCTTTTGGAATTCCATTAGTAGCAACAATTCATGCAACAGAAGCCGGAAGAAATGGAGGAATCCATGATGAGACTCAAAGATATATTAATGACAGCGAATGGTTACTAACATATGAAGCATCAGAAGTAATTGTAAACAGTAGTTTTATGAAAAGTGAGATACAAAGACTTTTTGGGTTACCTTATGATAAAATAAATGTTATACCAAATGGACTAAATATGACAGCATTTTCTGGTTTAGAAAAAGACTATGGATTCAGAAGACAATACGCAGCAGATAACGAAAAAATTATATTAACAATGGGAAGAATGGTATATGAAAAAGGTATTCAACATTTAATTGCAGCAATGCCAAAAATTCTTGCTAATTATCATGATGCTAAATTAGTTGTAGTTGGAAAAGGTGGAATGATAGATGATTTAAAAATGCAGGCAGATGCTTTAGGAATTAGCCAAAAAGTATATTTTGCAGGATTTTTAAATTCAAGGAAAGTACCAATTTATCAATGCTCGGATATTGCTGTATTTCCAAGTACATATGAACCTTTTGGAATTGTTGCACTAGAAGCAATGCTAGCAGGAATTCCTACAGTGGTTTCAGATGTTGGGGGATTAGGTGAAATTATAAAACATGGAATTAATGGAATGAAAAGTTATGCCGGAAATCCTAATTCAATTGCAGATTCTATTTTAGAATTATTGTATAATCCAGAACTATGTGCAAATATAACAAAAACTGCAAAGGCAGAAGTAAAGGAAAACTACAATTGGACTAAAATTGCTCAAGATACACACTTTATTTATCAAAAAGCTATTTGCCAAACAATGGCACAAAGACAAGCAAATCAAATCGCTCAAGAGAAGAACCAAAAAACAAAAAAAGCAAAAAATACAGAAGGAGAAATTACAAATTTATTGGCATTCAAAAAGAAACATGCATATGCATAATTAAATATAAAGAAAGGACAATAAACTATGAAAGTTTATGACAAGGCAAATGAGTTAGCAAAAGATTTATCAGAATCAACAGAATATATTACTTACAAAAAAATAAAGGAAGAGGTATACCAAAACCCAGAATTAAAAGAAAAAATAAAAGAATTTGATAAATTAAGATATGAAGCACAAGTGCTTGCAATTCAAGGAGAAAAACAAGACGAAGAAAAAATGCAAAAACTACAAGAACTATATAGTTTTATTACAAAAGAACCAAAAGTAAAAGAATATTTTGATGCAGAAGTAAAATTTAATGTATTGTTAGCAGATGTTAATAAAATTATTGGTGATGCTGTAAAAGATGTTTTAAAATAATACTATGGAAATATTATAAAAAGAACGGTTTTTATATAGAAATAATCTATATTTTAAAATTACGTTCTTTTTTATATTTTACTATAATAATAAAGGGGGAAATTTTAATGGAATATATTGCAATTGCTATAGTTTTAATTGGAGTACTAATTATATTAAAAAGCATTTATGGAATTAGTATAAAAAAAATAAAGGAACTATCTGAAAAATCTTCTTTAGATGAATTAACAAATAGATTACCAGAAGATGAAGAAGTATGTAAACAAATGCTAGAACATATTCATAATAATAATGTAAAAGTTAAAAAAAGTATTGACGAAAAATCACGGAACAAGTTTATATATGGTAACAAGTAATACTATTTTAATAGGAAATTTAAAAGGTGGATATGCTAGAATACAAACACTGGCACATGAATGCATACATTCTATACAAAATAGAAAAATGCTGTTATTTAACTATATATTTTCCAATATTTACATATTATACTTTTTTGCAATTACAATTTTTACAATATTTAATATAGTAAGTAATAAAATGTTGCAATTATTTATATTAACAACATTAGGACTAGTATTTTATGCGGTAAGAAGCTATTTAGAAACAGATGCTATGACAAAAGCAAAATATTTAGCTAAACAATATTTAGAAGATTCAAAAGAATGTAATTCAACAGAGATTGAAAAACTAATGAAATCTTACGATGAGATTAATAAACAAGCAATACCTTTTACTAATTATAATTTAATTCTAAAGGTATTAGCAAAAATAATTGTTTATTGTATGGTATGTATAATTAGTAGTTTTTAATAATAGTAAGAGATAATTATTAATCTATTTACTTATATTAGAAGTAGTAAGGCAATAAATTTAAAATTTTTTATTGCCAATTATCCTCTAAGACGTTTGCCTTTGAGGATTTTTCTATTTTATTTTCTTTAAAAATTCTGTAAAAACTCTTTAAAAACATATAAAAATAACATATAATAAGAGCAAATTTTAAATTAGGAGAAATATATGACAAAAAAATGGGAAGTCTTTGAACCAGAAGAGAAACTAGTAAAAACTATAGCTAAAAACAATAATATTTCTGAACTGGTTGCTAAAATCTTAATAAATAGAGGAATTACTGAACAAAAAGAAATTGAAACATTTCTAAAACCCAAAAGGCATAATTTTCATGATCCATTTTTAATGCCAGATATGCAATTGGCAGTAAATAGAATCCTAAAAGCAATTCAAGAAAAAACAAAAACTATTATTTATGGAGACTATGACGTTGATGGAATAACAAGTATTACAGTTTTAAAAAAATTTCTTTTAGAATGTGGGATAGAAGTAGACTATTATATTCCAAATAGATTAGACGAAGGCTATGGATTAAACAAAGTTGCAATAGAAGAAATACATCAGCAAGGATATAAACTAATAATAACTGTTGATTGTGGTATATCTGCAATAGAAGAAATTAAATATGCAAATTCATTAGGAGTTGATGTAATTGTTACAGACCACCATGAAACATTAGAAGAACTGCCACAGGCTATAGCCGTGGTGGATGCTAAAAGAAAAGACTCTACATACCCTTTTAAAATGTTAGCAGGGGTAGGCGTTGTTTTTAAGCTTATACAAGCAATTTCTATAGAACTTAAACTAGAAGAAAAACAATATTTAAAATATTTAGATATTGTTTGTATTGGTACTATTTCCGATATTGTTCCATTAGTAGATGAAAATAGGGTAATTGCTAAATTAGGATTAAAACTAGTAGAAGTAACAAAAAATGTTGGGTTAAAAGCAATTATAAAGGCATCTGGCTATAAAAAAATAGACTCAAATATGATTTCTTTTGGAATTGCACCTCGAATTAATGCTTGCGGAAGAATGGGACATGAAGAAGAAGCTGCAAAATTATTTTTAACAGAAAATATTACAAATGCTAATAACATTACAGCACTATTAAATAAATACAACAAAGAAAGACAAGACACAGAAAAGGCAATTTATGAGGAAGCAATTCATAAAATAGAAAAATATAATAACAAAAACTGTATTATTTTATCAGGAGAAAATTGGCACCATGGAGTAATTGGAATTGTAGCCTCAAAAATTACAGATTTATATTATAAACCAACTATTTTATTATGCATAGATAAAGAAAATGCTAAAGGCTCACGGAAGAAGTATAAAAGGTTTTGACTTACATAATGCACTATGCCAATCTAGTAAGTATTTAGAAAAATATGGTGGACATAGTATGGCAGTTGGATTAAGCCTAAAAAAAGAGAATATAGAAAACTTTATAAAAAAATTTGAAGAAATAGTAGAAAATGCTAATATTAGTGAATTATTACCTGTTATTTATATTGATGCACAAATTACCAAAAAAGACATGAAAGAAGAAATTATAGATCAATTAAAATTATTAGAGCCTTTTGGAGAATCAAATAAAACGCCTATTTTTCTTTACAAAAATTTAAAGATTGATTCAATTAGAGCATTATCAGAAGGAAAACATTTGAAATTAACTTTAAAAGATGAAAACTATAAAATAGATGCAATTGGATTTAACTTAGGAAATTTAGCAGAGCAATACCAAATTGATGACAAAATTGATGCAGTAGGAACATTAGAAATTAATAGTTTTAATGGTAATAATACTATTCAAATTAATTTAAAAGATATAAGAAAATCATATTAACAAATTTGAGTTACATAAAATTTTAAAAAAGGCTTTGAAAATGTATAAAAATAAGGTATAATAAATATCTATAAAAATATTAGGAAGGATAAAAAAATGGAAGAAGAGGAGATTAAAAAAGCAACAATAGAAGATGTAATTAGAAAAATGAAACAAAACAATAGAAAATCAGACTCAAAACTAATTCAAAAAGCATATGATTTTGCCAAACTTAAACATGGTAACCAATTAAGAAAATCAGGTGAACCATATATTATTCATCCTGTCCAAGTAGCATATACACTATCAACACTAAACTTAGATGATGAAACTATTTGTGCAGCTCTTCTTCATGACGTAGTGGAAGATACAAATGTAACAAGGCAAGAATTAGCAAAAGAATTTGGAGAATCTATTGCAGAAATGGTAGATGGTGTTACAAAATTAAGTAAATTGCAATATACTACAGAAAAAGAGCAACAAGTAGAAGACTACAGAAAAATGTTTTTAGCAATGGGAAAAGATATTAGAGTTATTTTAATTAAGCTTTCAGACAGATTGCACAATATGAGAACATTAAAATACCTAAAAAGAGAACGACAGATTGCAAACGCTAAAGAAACATTAGATTTATATGCTCCACTTGCCAATAGGTTAGGAATATATTCGCTAAAATGGGAGCTAGAAGATTTATCGTTTCGCTATTTATATCCAGAAGAATATTATGAACTAGTAGATGGGATTAACAAAAAAAGAGATGAAAGACTAAAATTTATAAACGATATTGTAGAACAAATAAAAGTAGAACTAAAAAAACAAAAAATTGAGGCAGAAATTACAGGTAGAGCAAAACATTTATATAGTATATATAGAAAAATGCAAAGAGATAATAAAACATTAGACGAAATTTATGACCTATTTGCTCTAAGGATTTTAGTAAATTCTGTAAAAGATTGCTATGCTGCATTAGGCGTAGTACATGAATTGTATAATCCAATGCCGGGAAGATTTAAAGACTATATTTCTGTGCCAAAACCGAATATGTATCAATCTATTCATACAACATTACTAGGACCAAATGGTACTCCTTTTGAAGTACAAATTCGTACATGGGATATGCATAGAGTTGCTGAATTTGGTATTGCAGCACATTGGGCATATAAAGAAGCAAGTTTTATGGGAGGAAAAAAGGCAAATGTAACAGTTACAGATGACAAACTTGCATGGCTAAGAGAAACCTTAGAATGGCAAAAGGATATGCAAGATCCTGATGAATTTTTAAAAACTCTAAAAACTGAATTATTTGAAGATGAAGTATATGTTTTTACTCCTAAAGGAGATATTAAAGTTTTACCAAGAGGAAGCACTCCTATTGACTTTGCTTATAGTATTCATGCAGAAGTTGGTAACAAAACAGTAGGAGCAAAGATTAACACAAAAATGGTACCTATTATTACAAAACTACATAATGGAGACATTGTAGAGGTAATTACTTCCGACAATTCTAAAGGACCAAGCAGAGACTGGCTTAAATTTGTTAAAAGTAGTGGAGCAAAAACAAAAATTCAGCAATGGTTTAAAAAAGCACAAAGGGAAGAAAATATTGAAAAAGGAAAAGACATTATTGAAAAGGAAATTAAAAAAATAGGAATAACTCATAATGAATTATTTAAACCAGAGTGGGTGCAAATAGCCCTAGAACGTTATAAATATAATACTATAGACGACATGTATGCAAGTGTTGGATTTGGAGCTATATCTCCAGTAAAAATTATATCAAGAATATTAGAAGAATATAGGAAAGAACATAAAGAAGAGAATATAGAGGAAAAAATTGAAGAATTATCAAGAACAAAACCAAATATAAATAAAGCATCTAAAAGTGGTATTGTAGTAAAAGGAATTGATAACTGTTTAGTAAAGCTTTCAAAATGCTGTAATCCTTTGCCAGGAGATGCTATTATAGGTTATATTACTAAAGGAAGAGGTGTATCTGTTCATCGTGCAGATTGTGTAAATGTAAAGGATTTACTAACAGAAGAAAATAGAATGATAGATGTTAGTTGGTTTGATGAAACAAAAGCTGCATATAATGCGGATATAGAAATATATGCAAATGATAGAAGTGGCCTATTAGCAGATATTATTCGAGCAATATCTGACCAAAAAGCAAAACTCATGGCTGTTAATTCAAAAGCGAATAAAGAAAGAATTGCATTAACAGAAATAACTGTTGAAGTAGAAAACATAGAGGAGCTAAATAAAATTTTAAAAGCAATTAGAAAAGTAGATAGTGTATATGAAGTAAAACGTAGAAAATAAATATAAAATGTGTGTAAAGAAAGAAGGAAAATAAATGATACTAAAGAGAATAAAAATAGATGTGGGCTTAGGAGAAGACACAAATTGCTACATTATTCAAGATAGCAAGTCAAAAGAGGCAATTGTAATTGATCCGGCAGGAAATGTAGAAGAAATAATAAAAATGCTAAATCTATTAAAAGCAAAATTAAAATATATTTTAATTACCCATTGCCATGGAGACCATATTGGTGGAGTAGAAGAATTGAGAAGAAAAATGGGAGGAAAAGTTTTAATCCACATAATTGATGCAGAAGGATTATACAATGAAGCAATTAGTTTAACTTACTATATAGGAATGCCACAAATTCATTTAGAAGCGGATTCGAGATTAAATGATGAAGACAAAATCCATATAGGGGATTTAGAGTTTCAAATTATTCATACACCAGGACACACAAAGGGTTCTATTTGCTTATACTGTGAAAAAGAAAAATGCCTATTTTCAGGAGATACTCTATTTCGTGGAACTTGGGGAAGGACAGATTTACCAACTGGAAGTTTTGAAGACATTATTAATTCAATTACCAATAAACTAATGCTGTTACCAGATGACACAATTGTATATCCAGGGCATGGTAAATCCACTATAATTGGAGAGGAAAAACCAATTTATTTAGAATTAAAACCAAAAATTTTGTAAATATATATTGAGGTCGGAAAACAGAAATTAAATATATGAATTTTTATAAGTCAATATAATAAATAAAAAATTGTTGCAAATAAAAAAGGAGAAAATTAATATGATACAAAGACCAAAGGGAACAAAAGATTTATTGCCACAAGAAGCATATAAATGGCAGTACATAGAAAATACAATTCAGAATTTATTCGAAAATTATGGATATAAAGAAATAAGAGTGCCAGTATTTGAACACACAGAATTATTCCAAAGAGGAGTGGGAGACACAACAGATGTTGTACAAAAAGAAATGTACACATTTAAAGATAAAGGTGGAAGAAGTATTACTTTAAGACCAGAAGGTACAGCAGGTGTTGTAAGAGCCTATATTGAAAATGGGATGGCGAGCTTACCTAGTCCCATAAAAGTATGGTACAATATGGGAATGTATAGGTACGAAAATGTGCAAAAAGGACGCTTAAGAGAATTTCACCAAATAGGTGTAGAAATGATTGGAACAGCTTCTTATCAGGCAGATGTAGAAATAATATGTATGGCAAAGTCAATTTTTGATGTTTTACAAATACCAAATATAAAATTAACAATTAATAGTATTGGATGTCCTACTTGTAGAGCAGAATATCAAAAAGCATTAAAAAAATTTATAGGAAAAAATATTGACCAATATTGCAATACTTGTAAGTCAAGACTTGAAAAAAATCCTATGAGAATACTAGATTGCAAAGAAAAAAAATGCAAGGAGTTAAACCAAGGAGCACCAGCCATTACAGATTATTTGTGCAAGGAATGCAAGGAACATTTTGATTCAGTAAAAAATATGTTAACAGCATTAGGCATTAAATATGTTGTAGATAGAGGTATTGTTAGAGGACTAGATTATTATACAAAAACAGTGTTTGAATTCATTGATGAAAAAGAGGGATATACAGTTCTTGCAGGAGGAAGATATGACGGTTTAGTAGAAGAATTAGAGGGACAACCTACACCAGCAATTGGATTTGCATTAGGAGTGGAAAGAATAACAGAAATATTCAAAAGGTATATTCAACCAAAATTACCACAATTATATATTGCTACAATTGGAGAAGGTGCAAATGTATTTGCTACAACTTTAGTAGAAAATTTAAGAAAAAATAATTTGTATGTAGAAAAAGATGTTACAGGAAAATCTTTAAAAGCACAATTCAAATATGCAGATAAAATTCGTGCAAAATATGTAATCACATTAGGAGATACAGAAATAGAACAAAAAAGTGCTAAAATAAAAAACATGGAAACAGGAGAAGAAGAAACTATTACATTATCTATAGAAGCAATCGTTGAGTATTTAAAATAATAACACGTAAACTACCAATGAAAAGATTCCTACACAATTAAAAAAGCCGAGAGTATTATAATCATGCTCTCGGCTTTTTGGAGATTTGTTTATTCTTCCAGAATTTTTTCTTCAAGAAGCCTTTTTTTTATCTCTAACTGAGTAGGATAATCCATTTCCTTAATGAATTTTTCCAAAAATTTCGGAGTGCAAAGACATAAAAGTGACTTACGATCGTCCCAACCAAGCTCGCAAAACAACTTCATGCGGTAGTCCCAACCAAGCTCGCAGAACAACTTCATGCGGTTGTTCCAATCAAGATCGCAGAACAACGACATGCGGTCGTTCCAATCAAGCCTGCGGAACAACTTCATGCGGTCGCCTCGATCAAGCTCGCAGAACAACTGCGTGCAGTTGCTCAAATCAAGCTCGTGGAACAATGCCATGCGTTCGTCCCAATCAAGCCTGCTGAACAACTCCGTTTGATCGCTCCGAACAAGCTTGTAGAACAACATTGTACGCCTGCTCCAATCAAGCCTGCAGAACAATGTCATGCGTTCGTCCCAATCAAGCCTGCTGAACAAATCCGTGCGGTCGTTCCAATCAAGGTTGTAGAACAACTCCTCACGGTCGTTCCAACCAAGTTTATTGAACAACTGCGTGCGGTCATCACAACCAAGCCTGCGGAACAACTTCATGCGGTCGTCCCAATCAAGCCCGCTGAACAAATTCGTGCAGTACGGAATGCAGTCTTCTTGCCAATCAAGCTCGTGGAACAATGCCATGCGTTCGTCCCAATCAAGCCTGCTGAACAA
>OLIW01000726.1_pt1 | contig 34197 bp, 35 predicted proteins | sample 1601321 | NCBI WGS metagenome assembly OLIW01 (sample SAMEA2452114, study PRJEB22498) | human gut metagenome
TATTGCGAATAAGCCGGTTATGGATATACTTCTCGAAAAACTCTATGCCATTGGTGTAAAAGACGTTATATCAAACACCTATTATTTGGCTGAACAAATTATTGACCGCTATAAAAATAATAATATAGGAATAAATTTTAATTATATTAAAGAAGAAACACTTTCAGGCACCGCCGGAGGGCTAAAAAAATGTCAGCATTTTTTTGATGAAGAGGAAGATTTTTTGGTGTTATCAGCCGATGGGCTTTCTAATGCGGATTTAGAAAAAGGGATAAAAATTCACCAAAAAAGCGGCGCATTGGCGACTATCGGCATAAAACAAGTGCCAAAATCCGAAGTCTGCCATTTTGGTGTGGTTGTAACGGATGAAAACGGATATATAACCGAATTTCAGGAAAAACCGTCTGTAGACGTCGCAAAAAGTAATTTTATAAATACAGGTATATATATATTCAAATATGATATCTTCAACTATATTCCTGAAAATACATTTTATGATTTTGCAAAGAACGTGTTTCCAAACCTTTTGCAGACAAAATCTATAAATACATTTGAAATAAGCGAGTATTGGAGTGATATAGGGACATTAGATCAGTATTGTCAGTCAACGACAGACTTGTTTGACGGAAAATGTTCATTTGAGCATGCCAATTTTGTAAAAACAGAAAAAGGCATGTATATAAGTGGCACTAGCGAAATTCCTCAGGACATGAAAGTTATAGGAAACTGTACAATAGGTCAAGGGTGCAGATTTGGGAAAAATGTTACTCTGGAAAATAGTATTTTGTGGGACAATATAACATTAGGGGATAACATAACAATTAAAGACAGCGTAATCGCATCAGGTTGTGAGGTCCAAAAGGATATAACTTCAATGATAGTTGGGGCGGGGCAAAAAATAGCTAAAAATAAACAAAAAATACAGGCTTGATTTTTTACTACTTTAATGCTAACTTAAAAATATACTTCTTGGGTAGTGGCAAAGATCCCGATTAAGTATCGTTCAATCAGAGGGAAAGCGCCACAAAGCCAAGTAAAAACCCAAAATGTTGGGGCCTGTGGCAGGGATCCCGATTAAACGATTAAGCTCGTTCAATCAGAGGGAAAGCGCCACAAAGCCAAGAAAAACCCAAAATGTTGGGGGACTGTGGCAGGGACCCCGATTAAACGATTAAGTATCGTTTAATCAGGGGGGAAAGCGCCACAAAGCCAAATAAAATGCCACCATAATCTCTGGGACTGTGGCGCAGCGGTAGCGCAGGGGACTCATAATCCCTTGGTCGTGGGTTCGAATCCCTCCGGTCCCAGTTTTTTAATGCTTAATTTTTATATTAATTTTGTAAAATTGTATTAAGATTGTTGAAATCTTGTTTACAAATTAATCAATTCTTTTTTTGTTTGTGGTTTATTAAAAGAAAATATAAATCGACATAAAAAAGAAGGATTTATAAATTGCAGAATACTATATCAAAAAGTATTACAACAAGCCCGAAATCGGCTTACCAGAAGTCAGAAAGAAACAACATTCTGCTTTTGCAGATGATTGAAAGAAGGCTTACAAAGCTATTCAAGGATGAAATCGAATCCGATAATTCTATATTTATTTCAGTTTCAGAAAATGCAATACATAAAATGGCTCAATTTTTATCAGGATTTACCATGCGTTCTTGCTCAATAGGCATAGCAGGCGAAACAGCAAGCGGTAAATCAACAATTACATATGATATTATCAGCACAATTGATGCTTTTGCAAAAGAGTTTTGCATAAATAATCTGATTACAAGAATTAATACCGATGATTATTACTATGACCGCTCGGAAATGGTAAAAGCAGCAGGCAGCTTTGCAGAATTTGCAAAAAATTACGACCTTGATGTTCCTGAGGCGTTAGAGTTGGAACTTTTAAAGGCGCATATTCAAAAGCTTTTAAAAGGAGAAACTGTATATCTTCCGCAGTATGACATGTCAGGTACTGCAATTAGAAAAGACAATGTTACAGAGGCTATCCCTTCTAAAATTGTTATTTCAGAGGGGCTTTTTACTCTAACTGACAAAGTCGCAGATGCGTTTGATTTTAAGATTTATGTAGACATTCCTGCTGCAACTCAGAAGGAAAGATTTTACAGACGCGCAGCAGAACGTTCACTTGGCGCCTCTGTGGATGATGTTTATAACAATGCTTCAAACAAAGCAAAGATCTACATTCATCCGACAAAATCTAAAGCGGACATAATACTTTCAGGTGAATCTGAAAGAACCGCTTATAAAGAATTCATCAATAAAGTTTTGAATTTGGCAAAAGAAATACATTATAAAAATGTTCTTCTTTATAAATAAGTTTATGGTATATTAACCTTATGAACGAAAAAGAAAAAATGCTAAGCGGCGAGCTTTATAATCCAATGACTGCGATGGAGCTGTTTTATGAGCGAACCAACGCAAAGACACTGTGCCATAAATTCAATAATTTGCTGCCATCGGAAACCCATAAAAGAAAATCAATTATCAAAAAGCTGTTTGGAAAAACCGGGGATAATTTTCATATCGAATCGGTGTTTTGGTGTGATTACGGTTATAACATTGAAATTGGCGAGAATTTTTACATGAACCATAATTGTACAATTTTGGACTGTGCAAAAGTAAAATTCGGCGATAACGTGTTTGTCGCGCCAAATTGTAGATTTTATACAGCAGCGCATCCAATCATTGCGCAAGAGCGTAATACCGGTATAGAGTATGCAAAACCAATTACAATAGAAGATAATGTGTGGATTGGCGGGGGCTGTTCATTTTTACCCGGCGTAAGCGTTGGGGCAAATTCTGTAATCGGCGCAGGAAGTGTTGTTACAAAAGATATTCCGGCGAATGTAGTTGCTGTGGGTAATCCATGCCGTGTGTTGAGAGAAATTACCGACGCGGATAAATGTCAGAATAAATTATAATAAAATTTGCGTCCCCACAATAAGCCTGTTGCTGTCAGGCGCGTTATGATTGTGGCAGAATACATAGTTAAAGATAAGCTTTAAAGCTTGGCCTTTTAGGAAATAATTTATTCCAAAAGTATATTCGTCTTTTGCAGCGTTTTTTAAATCACGGTTGGGGTTGAAGTGGTCGGCTCTTGCCAGTACTTGAAGCTTTGGCGTAATTTTGTAAGCTAAAGTTGTATAAAATCCAGAGGCTTTGTTTGTTGAAACATATGCTCCATTATATCCGTCGGCTATGGAATATTCAAAATTTGCAAAAAATCTTTTGTACTTATAAGCAACGTAAGCGCCTCCGACAGTATAGTTTTCATGATTTTTACCCGTGTTAAGGCCTGTACCGAGGATTAAATTGCCCCATTTCCCGTCAGTTTTAGCTAGTGGTTTAAAGTTAACCCAGCCTGTAAATTCCACACCGGGGAAAAAACTGTGAAAGAACCTGTCAGAACTGTTAAAGGCAAGACTGTAATTTACAAGGGGATATTCACCTACTAACCTTACACCGAGCGCGCGGGTTGAGCCAAAGTGTCTGGCAATTTGAGCTCTGGCAACAAAAGGCTGAGTGTATAACGGCATTCCGCCTTCGACTCCGACTTGGTTTCTTGAATAACCAACAAGGATTTTATTGTTAGGAATAATTGTATTTACAAAGTATGCGTCGGCTACAAAGTCATGTAAATAGCTTCTGCCGGAGTGGGGCACAATGTTAAAACGCCCCAGAAAAGAAGTGTTTTTATCTGCTGTAATCCCTATTACCCCAAGTTGAACAAGATCATGCATGTAATTTGTGTCATAATCAGCTCCTTCAAATGTTGCTGCCAAATCCCCGCGGTATGCCGCAAAAAGCTGAGCTTTTCTAACCGGGCCTTTGGAAAATTCAAACGTTAATTCGTCTTGTAAAAGGTATGTTGGAATATCTGTTCTTTCAATTTGTGTTTTATAAATTTTTTGAAAAAGAGAAGTTCCAGTAATTTCTAATTCTTCAACTTCATCTTCTTTAACAACATTGTCAAAGTTTGAGAATTCGACATCGCTGTTATCTATAACTTTTTCATCTTCTTGCAGAGCTTCTTGTTCCCTGACTTCTTTGGGAATATCGGCATTAGTATCATTTTGGTTTATGATTAGCTTTATATCAGGAGTTGGAATTGTTTCTATTGCATTGGCTTTGTTTATAAAACTCAGGCTTAAAATTGTTAAAAGTAATATTTTAAAAAATCTTTTCACAAAAAGATTATACCTCTGGCCAAATTAATTTTATATAATTTATTAAAAAAAATGAACATTTGCTAAACATATATCGTTAAACACATGTAATAACTAAAGGAGGCTTTAATGACAGAAGAAATTACAAACGAAATTGAAGAAAAAAAGGGATTTAAGATTTGTAAATGCGATGAATGCGATGTATGGAGACGTTTTGTCGTAATTATAGGCGGATCATTTGTTGGCTGTTTACTTGCCTTATGCGTGTATCATACATTTGCTAAACCGCCAATTCCGCCTTGTCCGAGACCTATGCCGGCGTTTGAACACAGAATGCCAAGAGGCGATTACGGCGCTTACAAAGGTGAGTATAGACACCATAAAAAGTATAGAGGCGAACACGTTAGAAAAGATTTTGACAAAGCGCCTCAAAGACCAAGCACAGATAAACCTTCTTCACCTAAAAAATAATAACGCTATAAGCCGGAGCAATCCGGCTTTTTTACTATTGCGATAATTTATTTCTTATGATTAAATCATTGTATGGATAAAAATTTTTCAAATGAGATGAATTTATTAAAAGCATTAGCCATAATGCTTGTCGTGTCAGGACATCTGGAATTCTCACTATTGGGAATTTTTCCGCCTTACTCTTTTCAATTAGCCTTGTTCTTTTTTATTTCAGGCTATTTATTCAAAGATAAGTATCTTTTTGACATTAAAACATACTTCAAGCACAGAGTAAAAAGCTTATTGCTGCCTTACTTTTTGTACACATCGTTTTATACCGTCGTTACGATAATCATTGCTAAATTAACGGGCAAATACTGGGGGCTTGATATAACGTTTAAGAATTTTTTTATAACACCGTTTTTAAATGGCCATCAACTTGATTTGGCTTGTCCGTTATGGTTTGTAACGCAGTTGTTTATGACAATGATTGCATTTCTGCTGCTTTTCAAATTATTGAAAAAAGTTTATGATAATAAGTATTTTCATTTAATTGTTTTTGCAATTCTTGGTGTGAGCGCGATTCCACTATCAAAGGTTATAGCGCTGACATGGCTTGTTATTATAAGAACAATGTTTTCACTTTTCTTTGTTTACCTTGGGTATTTTTATAAAAACTATATTAAAGATTGTTATAACATATTTACAGTGAGATGGGCTGGGGCCGTCATTGCATTGCAGTCAATTCTTTGGCTTTTCAACAGGGACTATAATCCTGAGCATGGGATTGGATTAAGCTATGTATTAGTTTGGGCAAGGTTTGATGAGCAGATGATTGTGCCTGTGATAACAAGTATTACAGGTATATGGGCGTCACTTTTCGTTGCAAAGATATTTTATCCGTATTTAAAAGACGTTAAATTCTTTGAACATATGGGAAAAGTTACATATCACATTATGGCAAATCATTTATTTGTAATGTATTTGATGACAGCGTTTTTGCTTTATATAAACGGAATTCCTATACAGGAAAGGGCAAATCACGACATATATTGGATTTATAACCCTGTTCAGACGACCTATTTGTATTTTGTTGTTACTATGGTTGTTACAACTTACGCGGGTGTCGGGCTGCAAAAATTGAATAAACTAATATTTCAGAAAGAAACTAAAGCTTAAGCCACAAGGCATCATAAGGTTTAAGCCTTACCGAAAGCTCTTTGTTCTGCCCTGAAACCCTAATCATTCTGCCGGTAAGCAGATCTTTTAAATAAAAATCCTTTTCTTTTTTGCCAAAGTCGTCTGTTATAAGGTTTACTGAGGCTTTAATTCTTTTATCTGACAAGTTATTTATTATTATAACTCTTTCATTGTTAAGGCTTCTCAGATATGCGAAAACCTCCGCAGCATCAGTTTTAACTTCTGCAAAATCACCGCGGGAAATTATCGGATTGTTTTTTCTTGCACCAATAAGATTTTTTACTCTTACATAAACCTTGTTGTTGTAAGAATTGTTGAATCTTTGAGCATTATAAAACGCTGATGCCGGGATAGGGCCTCTATTAATATCGCGGCTGTCAAAGTAACTAAGCATATCCACTTTATTTTTAGTTTTCTGAGCTTTTTGCTTGGCTTCTCTAATCTTAGCTGACTTTTTAGCATTGGCAAAGTTATTTTGAATACCGATTTCATCACCGTAATAAATAATCGGAATTCCCGGCAAAGAAAGCAATATAGAAAAGGCCATTCCTATTCTATCAGGATTGCTGTCAAGAAAACTTGCGAGCCTGCCGCTAACACCAAACCCTTTTCTAAATTCCGCACCTTTGGGCGACAAATCGTCATAGAGTAATTCTCTAGTTTTTGCATTCACCATTTCTAGTGTTAATTCATCATGAACTCTCAAAAACATTGCCCAAGAGGCAGAATCCGGAATTTTCGGAGTATTTCTATATGCTTTCCAAAAATATGAATTATCCGCAGTAACAAGAGATGCCCAAATTGCCGGCATGTACGGAAAATGATATGCAATTTGAACTTCGTCTGTTCTTGTTAATTCTTTAGGTTGATTGTTTATTATGTGTTCGATTTTCTTTTCGCTGCCGAAGTATGGCAAAATCTTTTTAGGTTGCTGGCATGCTTCAGCTTGAATTACTGAACGCGGTGAAATAGTTTGCAAAAATGCACTTAAAAGTTTTATAATTTCGTGAGTTTTAGGTTGATTTTCCGCGTTTGTGCCCGGGGTTTTGTCCAGATATGGAATTGCATCCATACGGAAAATATCAATTCCCTGGTTTGCCCAAAAAGCGATTACATCAAGGACATAATACAATACTTGAGGGTTTTCCCAATTTATATCAGGCTGAAAAGGATAAAATGTATGATATACATAATAATCTTTTCCATTTACTGTAATTTTTCTGTAGTTATTTTCTGTAATTTCAGGGAAAATAATTCTGCGTTTTGAGATTGTTCCATCGCTTTCAGTATACTCAGCGACATAGCCAAGCTTTTCGTCTTTGTATCTTTTGTACTCAGGCATTTGGTCTTTTACAATAAAATAGTTTAGTTTGCTGATATCTCCGTTCAATGCCTGCTGAAACCATTCGTGCTGATCAGAAAAGTGGTTTAAAACTAAATCCGCTTTAAGTTTGAAACCTCTTTTCTTAGCCTCTGCTGCAAATTGTTGAAATTCAAACATGCCGCCAAGGTCTGCGCGTACGTTTTTGGGATTTCTGACATCAAAACCGGCATCGTTCATTGGGGAGTCTGCAAACGGAAGAATATAAATTGTTGTAACCCCTAAGTCTTTTAAATAATCAAGCATGCTGATTAGAGACTTAAAAGTTGATGGCTTCCCGTCCGGTGATACTCCGAACTGATCCGGATAAAACATGTAAATAATTTCATCTTTGTACCAATCTGAGGGACGTTCAAGGTCATCTTTGACCAGCAAACTGCCGCGAGAATTCTTAGCTTTAACAATAATTTCCAAAACTTTATCATAAATAACGTCGGTATTTTCTTTGCCGTAGACATGAGAAATAGCTGATTTCATTTCAGTTTCGAGCTTCTGTGGCACAATAGTATAGTTTTGATTATTTTCTTTTGTAATCTTTAGCTTTGATTGAATTTTTTTTATAGCAGGTGTTTCATCCGCTAAAACAACCGAAGTATTAATAAGCATTGCTGATAAAAGCAACGAAGATATTACGCGTTTGATTATCATATCCCTCTTTTGATTATCTATCCATTTCTTTTTTATAATCAATGAGTGTAAATGTCAAGCCTAATTTTTTAGTAATTAGTTCTCAAAGATATTTAAAAATTCATCATATCCCAGGGTTTCAAGTTTTTCTTTTGGTACAAACTTTAAAGCAGCACCGTTAATACAGTATCTTTTGCCGCCTTTTTCAGACGGACCGTCTTGAAATACGTGGCCTAAATGTGAATTTCCAAACCGGCTTCGCACTTCTGTTCTAACCATTCCAAAACTTGTATCAGTAGTTTCATTGACGGCATCATCCGTGATAGTTTTAGTAAAAGACGGCCAGCCGCAGCCCGCATTGTATTTGTCTTTTGATGAAAAGAGCGGTTCACCTGTTACAATATCAACATAAATCCCATCTTTAAAATTGTTATTGTGCGGCGATGAAAAAGGTCTTTCCGTTGCGTTACGCTGGGTTACATTAAATTCTGTTTCGTCCAGAATCTTTTTTAATTCGTCTTCTGAAGGTTTTTTGTATTCTTTCATAAAATTTCTCCTGAAATATTATAGCCATTTAAATTTCCAATAGAAATAGCCGTAGCGGACAATTTGGACGCTATAATATTCAGGGTATTTTAAATAATACCTTGAGCAATCATTGCTTTGGCTAATTTAGAAAATGCGGCGATATTTGCACCTGCAACGTAGTTAGAGCCAAGGTTGTACTTTTCAGAAGCTTCGCGGCAGGAATTAAAAATATTAATCATAATATTTTCAAGAAGTTTGTCGACTTCTTCAAATGTATAATAATGCCTGATACTATTTTGGGTCATTTCGATGGCAGAAGTTGCAACACCGCCTGCATTAGCGGCCTTAGCCGGGGCAACGAGAACACCTTTTTCAAGAAAATAATCAGTTGCTTCTTTAACACAAGGCATGTTAGCACCCTCGCCTATTGCAATAACACCATTGGCAACAAGCTTTTTGGCTGAATTCAAAGTTACCTCATTCTGAGTTGCACAAGGAAGTGCGATATCGGTTTTGATTTCCCAAATCGGAGAATCTTCATTTATTTTTTCAATGTACCGGGCGTTTTCGTGTGTATTTAAATAATCTTTAATTCTGCCTCGGTTAACTTCTTTAATCTGCTTTATTGTATCAAGGTCAATGCCGTTTGCATCGTAAATGCAGCCGTTAGAATCGCTCATTGCAACAACTTTAGCACCAAACATCTGTGCTTTTTGACATGCATAAATAGCAACATTGCCGGAACCTGAAATAGTTACAGTTTTACCTTGAAGGGTTTGATTTGAGTTCGCTTTAAGCATTTCACGCATAAAATAAATAAGTCCATAACCGGTGGCTTCAGTTCTGGCAAGCGAACCTCCGTATTCAATACCTTTGCCTGTTAAAACGCCGCCGTCATAACGGTCTTTAATTCTGCGATACTGGCCGTAAAGATAGCCGATTTCTCTTGCTCCGACGCCTATGTCTCCTGCCGGAACATCGACATCCGGCCCGATATGGCGTTGTAATTCTGTCATAAAGCTTTGGCAAAATTTCATAATTTCCATATCTGATTTACCCTTTGGATCAAAGTCGCTGCCGCCCTTGCCTCCGCCTATGGGAAGTCCAGTGAGTGCGTTTTTAAATATTTGTTCAAAAGCCAAAAACTTCATAATACTTTGATTAACGCTGGGGTCGAACCTTAAACCGCCTTTATAAGGCCCAATAAGTCCGTTAAACTGCACTCGGTAACCTCTGTTTACAATGATATTTCCATTATCGTCTATCCAAGGGACTCTGAATGTTATAATTCTTTCAGGTTCAGTTATACGCTCAAGAATTGCTAATTTTTCATATTCACTGTGCTGTTCAATCGCGGGTTCAATTGTTGTCAAAACCTCATCAACTGCTTGTAAAAATTCTTTTTCATATCTGTTCTTTTCTCTAACTTCTTTTATTACTTTAGACAAATAACTATTCATTCATTTACCTTTCAAAAATTTTGTAGAATTATTATACTATTTGCTGTTTGATTTTTCAATAAAACTTAATAAATCTATATAATAACCTGGATTAAAATACTTTAATAAAAAATTTATGTTAATATAACGTTTAAGGAGGGTTAGTATGTTTGAAAAATTAGAAAAATTACAAATAGTAACATTAGGAGTTTTACTTGCGCTTGGGCTGGTATTTACAGCCAAAATTGTTACAGGTAACTTATCAAAGGACGTTATCTCGGTAACTGGATCTGCTTCCAAGGTCGTAACTTCTGACAGCGGGCGGATTGAGTTTGAAATAATTGCCAGAAAAGCTGATAAAAAAGCTTCTAATGCTCTTATACAACAGCAAATTCCTGAAGTTGTGAAATACTTGCAAGATAAAGGAATTGATTCAAAAGATATTGAAATAAAAGCTCCAAATGGTTATGTAACTTATAAATACACGCCAAATGGAAATGCAACAAATGAAATTGCCTTTTATAATCTGTCTCAGCCAATGTCCGTTACATCAACAGATGTTCAAAAAATTAAAACATTGTCTACTGATATTTCCAATTTGATTTCGCAAGGCATAGATATAAATGTTTTCCCTCCTGCATATTTTTACTCAGGGTTGTCTGATTTGAAAGTAGAGCTTCTTGAGGACGCGACAACAGATGCAAAGCAAAGAGCGGAAGCTATGCTTAAAGCAACTCACAACCGCGCAGGTAAAATCCAATCCGTAAAAATGGGCGTATTCCAAATTACCCCGGTTGATTCTACAAATGTTTCTGATTACGGCATAAACGACACTACAACAATAGAAAAGAAAGTTACTTCAGTTGCTAATGTAGTATTCAGAATTAAATAACGAGAGGAGGTTTTTAATGAAAAAAATAGTTTTGGGCATAATATCACTAAGTTTTTTGAGTACCTCCGCTATGGCTTTTGAAGCAGGCGGGGCTGTGCCGGCAGGACTTATTAACCAAATTAACGGCGTTGGCAGTATGGGTGTACATGATATGCAATACATCCGCGACAACCAATTTAGGTATAGAGAATACAATGATTACAAAGATATGCAAGAGCAGAAAGATGCAAAAAATAAAGAATTTGAAATAACGGAGCCTGCGATGAAAAGGATTTTTAATCGCCAGCAAAAAACAGACATCCAGTTTGTTGAAGAAAACGGTGAAATAAAAATCCAGGGTGTTAAATAAACTTAAATTTTAGTTTTTTTATTTTCTATATTTGTAATAGCTTCGCAAAAAGTATCCATAACTTTTTTAATCAATGGATGCTTTTTTGTTTCATCTTTAAAAAATTTAACAACAACCGTTGAATACTGTTGTTCGCAATTTTTTATACTTAATGCAACAATGTCTTCATTACAAGAGTTTATGTTGACAAAAACCTTATTTTTCTGCGCCTCATTTGCAAGCATTTGAAGATGGTGGCTTTCGAGGTTTTGTTTTGTACCATTCGCGTACTGAACATATTGATTAATATCAGCATTGGCTGATTTGGTTTTTGTAACTAAGGACTTTATTAATCCAAAAATTTTCATTTTTTTTATTCTCCACTTAATTTTAGTTGCTTTGTCCTGCGCGGTAGCCGCACCATGTATAAATAACCGGCAGGATTTTTTCAGCCTTGTCCATCATCGGGAATTTTGCAACAGCTAAAGCGCCGAGTGCATCGTCAGCATTTGCGATAGCATCTTTCATCGTAAGTTTTCTATCAGGAACTTTGTCATGCGGGTCTGTTATTGTGTTTGAAAGAACTGTACCCGCTTTCATGCCTGCAATTAAAGTTGCGATTGTTGCGCCGATTTTCACTACATTGTTATTCTTTAAAGATTTTATATGGTTAATACCTTTCAATACCGGCACAACCAGAAGCGGCGGCAGGGTGGCATTTATAAATTGAAAAATTCCTTCATTTAATTTTTCTTTTTTTCTGTTTGAACCAATCATGCCGGCAGCCACACCACCGGCAATAGATAAGCCGCTCATTACAGCCATATCTTTTAAGCTGTATTTTATTTTTAAAAGATTAATAGGGTTTGCTAAATTCAAATGCTGGCCTTTTGCAATTAGTATTGCTGCAAGTGCTGTCCCGATTAAAGCACCGGAAAGAGACTTTATCTTTGTTTTTGTATCAACAGCCTCGGTATTGTGATAACGGTAAGATAAGTATGCCCGTTTTACTTGCGCGGCGTTTTTGAATGCGCTGAATGGCCGTTTTTTACTAGTATTGTTGGTATTTACTTGTCCTATCATTGTCCCTAATCTTTCAATGCTATTATAGCAAAGTATTTTTTTATTGCAACTATCAAGCTGCTTTACGCTTTGGCGCTTTTGTTTTTAATATTAAAACCATAGGAATTACAAGAATTGCTAGTAGTGCAAGAATTTGAAATGCATCATAAAATGAACATAACTTTGCTTGCAAAAGCATTTGTTTGTATAAACTTCCGCCAGCTTTTTTCGCTGCTGTGAACGGTGCAAAATAGGTTGAGAACTTATGCTGAGCCATTGCTAGTTTGTGATAAAACAGCGGGTTGTTAGGCGAGAGATTTCCGACAAGATAATTTGAATGTACTTGAGACGCTCGCGAAATGAACGTTGCAGACAAGGCTGTTGCCATTGCAGTTACAATGTTTTTAAAAAGCGCGTGCATGCCTGCGGCCTCTGCGTTTTTCGATGCCGGCAGCGTCAAGAATGAAAGCGATGTAATTGGAATAAAAGCAACCGCAACGCCAAAGCACAATATAATATTTGGTATGATTATACTTTGCATTGAAGCTGTTGTATTTAATGATGTCATAGATATTAGCGACCCACCTATTATAAGAAGTCCGATAATTGTTAAAACCCTGTTTTCAACGTATCTTGAAACTTCTCCGACTATAATTAGTCCGACAAAGCACGCTATTGCTCTTGGAAACATTGCTAAACCTGATGCAGATGGGCTGTAGCCCAGCAAGTTTTGTGAAAACATTGGAACCAAAAGAAGTGTTGAATAAAGCATTATATTCAAAAACGAACTTACAAATGTCCCGAAAAAGTAGTTTCTGTCTTTAAAAATTCTAATGTCAACTAGCGGATATTTGTATTCCAATTCCCACACAATGAAAAATATAAATGAAAAAATACAAATTCCTGTTAAGATACAAATCCAAGGCGTGTCAAACCAGTTAAACTGCTCCCCTTTGTCCAGAACAATTTGTAAACACGCCATTGCTACAACAACCGAAATGTATCCGGCATAATCAAAGCGTTTGTTGTATTTTTCTCTGACAATTTCGCTTTCCGGCAGTAATATTTTTACTAACAAAAGCGAGAGAATACACAGAGGAATATTTATGATAAAAACCCATTGCCACGAAAGGTTATCTGTCAAATACCCGCCCATAAACGGGCCCGCTAAAGGTGAAAACATTGCTGCAATTCCGAAAAGCCCCATCGCAACTCCGCGCTTTTCAATAGCAAAACTTTCTAATAAAACAGCTTGACAAACCGGTAATATACAGCCGCTTCCTATTCCTTGTACAATTCTTGCTAAGATTAGCATTGGAAGATTTACAGCTAAAAGGCAAAAGATTGCGCCAATGCAAAAAAGTGCAATAGAATACAGCATAACCTTCTTTTTGCCAAAATTTTTAACCAGAAAACCTGTTATAGGAAGCATTAAGCCGCCTGAGATTATATAGCTTGTTACAACAGTATTTGCCTCATAAGGCGTTGCTCCAAAGTATCCTGCAATGTTTGGCTGACAGACGTTAGTCGCTGATGATGCCGCTAAAGCCAAAAACGCCGGCAAAAGTACGGTAAATGCTATTATATAGGGGTTTATTTTCTTATATTGCTTTGTATCAACTACTTCTTTCATGGTTTTATTTGAACTTTAGGCACTACTGACATACCCGGTACTATATTGTATTCAGAAAGATCTTCTTCAAATATAATTTTTACGGGCACTCGCTGAACGATTTTTACATAACTTCCTACAGCGTTTTCAGGAGGAAAAAGCGACGCTTTTGCGCCTGTTGCACGCTGAATGCTCTGAACACTTCCTTTAAATCTTTTATGCGGATATGTGTCAACTTTAATCCAAACTCGTTGGCCCGGTTTCATGTTGGTTAACTGTATTTCTTTAAAATTTGCAACTACCCAAACTCTTTTAGGTACAATTGATAAAAGCGGCTGGCCAATTTGAACATAATTCCCTTTTTCGACACTTCTTGAAGATACAGTACCGTCTTCAGGGGCGTAGATTTTTGTATAAGAAAGGTTTGTAGATGCTTCTTCAACTTCTGCTTCAAGTCTTTGGATTTCTGCTTCTACGGATTTAATTCGGGCTTTAGAAGATTCCAGAGCTGCTTTCATTGCTTTTGATTTTTCATCAGCGGCTTTGTTGTTTGCCTGTGCGACTGTGAGCTGATTTAAACTGTTGTCGTATTCTTGTTTTGAAACTATTCCTTCTTTGTACATTGCAGCATAGCGCTGGTAATCTTTTTCTGCAAAGTCTAACTTTGATTTAGCTGAATTTAATTCTTCTTGAGTTTGGTTAACGTTAGAGGAATTTTCATCAACTTGTTTTTCAGTTACGCCGAGCTTGGCTTTGGCTTCTGCCAATTTAGCTTCAGCCTGATCGAGTTTAACCTGGTAATCTTTAGGATCAATTTCTGCAATAATCTGATTTTCTTTGACTTCCTGGTTGTCGTCAACGTAGAGATTAATAATTTGCCCTGCGACTTTCGGCGCAACTTGAATTATATGGCCTTCAACAAAAGCGTCGTCTGTGCTTTGGAAAAAAGTCGCATGTACCGCTAAATAAATACCTATTAATATTAAAACTACAGCAGAAATTATTGGAACAATAACCCTTTTCTTTTTATATTCAGGGCGTTTTTTCTTCAATTTTGCTTTAGCTTTTTTTTCAATTTCCTTTTTATTAATAGGTTTAATTTCGTTATCGTTATCTGGGTTTTGATTTGTATTTTGTTCGTCCATAATTCCCTCTTTTATATTTGTAAGATTGTATTTTTGCTAAGATTTTGTTTTATTTTTTCAATTACTTCGATACATGAGTATAAACTGTTAATGTCAATTCCTTCACAAGTCGCTTTCCATATATCAAGTATAACCGGTAAAACTTCTTCGTAAACTTTTTTGCCTTTTTCTGTAATGAAAATTTTATATATTTTACGTTTGTTTGTATCGCTGACACGGCTAATGAGGTTCAATTTTTCAAGAATATTGAGAATACGTGTAATGTTTGGGCGGTCTTTCAAGGTAATTGCAGATATCTGCCTTTGATAAAGCCCGTCGTTTTCTATCAAAACCGATAGAACGGTAAACTGTTCCGGGGTTATAATAAAACCTTTAGCGGCAAATGTTTGTATTGCAAACATTCTTGAAAGCGTGCCAACTTGTGAAAGTTTTAGGCCTATTTTTTGAGTTTTTAAAATTTCATTTTGCATGATTTTTTCTTTGTGTTATTATGATAACACAAAAAAGGAAATGTAAAGATATGAAAATTTTTAAAATACTTTTAGCCCTTATTTTGCTGTGCCAAATTCAGGCAGCATACGCAAAAAAGACCGCTGTTACAAAAGATTACAGGTTGGAATATGTGAATATTGACTGGTGGAAAAAATATAATGATGAGAATTTAGTTAATTTAATCCTTTTGACTTATAAAAATAATCAGGATTTAAAAATGGCTACACTTAGAACCAAACAGGCTGAACAGGCTGTAAAGGAAAGTTTTGCAAATGAACTTCCTCATCTGGGCTTGTCCGGTAATTTAGGAAGGGAATTTACCTCTGCTGATACGCGTTTTGGCGATGTTTTAATTCCTGATTATTCTCAAACAAGGTTTTTAGTGCCGCTTACTATGACCTATGAGGTTGATATTTGGGGTGAAAACAGAATGATTACCAAAAGCTATCAAAAGCAAATGGATATTATCAAGCAAGATGAGAGAGCCTCTTATATTTCCTTAACATCAGCTGTTGCGTCAAATTATTTTAACTTAATAAAACTGGATAAACTTATTAAAAATCAAACAGCTATAGTCGAGTTGCAGCGCAAAATAGCAGCAATGCAGCAAATAAAATACGATAACGGGCTTTGTTCTAAAGTAGATATTTTGAATGAAAAACAGGCGCTTACTGTTTTTGAAGAAGAATTAAACGACTTAAAAAACAAACACGACGTGGTTTTTAATGAACTCCTCGTGCTTCTTGGCGATAGGAACAACAAAACAATTGAGCGAAGTATCTATGAAAACCTTTCCTTGCCTGAAATTCCAAATGCTTTGCGTGCTGATTGTATCACAGAGCGGCCGGATTTAATAAAAACAGAAGATTATATTAAAAAGGTCGGTTATGACGTGAAAGCAGCCAGGAGGGACTTTTTGCCGAAATTTACAATCTACGGTCAAGTTGGTTTTAATGCATATAATAATTTTTCACACTTTTTCGGCACTCATACATTTTTATCAAATCTAGGCGTCATGCCCTCTTTAGATTTGTTCACAGGCGGGGCTAAAATGGCGCATCTTAGATTTAAAAAGTTAGAATATGAAAAAGCTTCACAAATGTATGAAAAAGTTATTCTAACTTCACTTCAAGAATTAAACGATAACCTGACAGCAGCAAAAATAGCAAGGGAAAATTATAAAAAAAGTGTTGAGCGCTATCTTATGGAAAAGGAAAAATATGAATTATCTGTAAAAAAACTTAACATTGGCGCCAAGTCAAATCTTGATAATTTAAAGGCAAAAGAAGAAGTTTTGTTAAGCGAAAAAGCTGAAATATCCAATAAAATAAACTGTCTGATATCCTCTATAAACCTCTATAAAGCCGTGGGCGGAAAGGATTACATGGACTTTCATGATGACATCTAATTCATTTAGCCTATTGACAAAATATCCTAATAAAGTTAGCATGATAATAAAATTAATCAGGAGTTAGAAAATATGCCAGAAAAAATGATAGACAAAAAAGAGATTATCACTTTGCTAAATACTGCAAAAGGGCAGATTGAGGGTATTATTAAGATGGTTAAGCGTAATAGAAAACCATCAACTATTAATGCTCAAATCCTTTCAGCATCTGCAGTATTGAATTCAGCTAATGCAAAAGTTATCGCAGCGCAGATTAATAAGTGTTTTGAAGTAGCAGTTGAAACTCAAGATCTTGAAATTCGAGAACAAAAAGTTGCTGAACTTAGAAAGCTATTGAAAAAACTTACTTAATTAAAAAAAGCTATACAAAAAAGTGAGCTTCTTTTTCTTTTTGAGAGGCTCACTTTTTGGTGGTTAAATTTTATCTTCTAATTATATTCTTCAATTTTTACATAACAGGGAGATATAACGCCGTTTTCTTCTGTACAACCCATATTAACATCCCCGTTCATTTCTGTATGAACCCCTTTTATGTTTGTACCATCCACAGGCGGGTATTGAACCAGGAATGGACTGTTAGCTCCAAAGGTGCTGGTGAGCGCAAAATTTAATGACCGAACTTCTTCAACAGCTACACTGTTTCCCCAAGCTAAAAGTTTTGCCTGATAATATGATGTTGGTGCTGAACGGTTGCCTTCAGGATCGTTCTCGTCGTTAGGCGGGTAAATCGCTGATGCTAACATATATCTCGTATCAATTTCAGGAGGTCCTATCGGAATAACAATTGAATTATCAGTTACAATTAAACAAACTATGTCTGCTAACTTGCCGTTTTCAACCCATTCAGTGCTGTTAGGCCCTTTTGTACCGTTGATATCAACAAATACAATGTAATATTTAACGTCCTGTTTAGCTGTAGAAAGTACATATGGAGCGCCGCCGTTAGAGGCTATCCAAAAGCGCATACCGTTGGTGGCAACCATTTTTAAATTTTGTTCGTTGAAATTTGGATTGCTTGCTGAAACATCAGGGGCGTCGCAATTTAGATATGAAACATTTATATACCCTTGCGCTTGTGTATTACCTTTTTCGTTAGCAATCATTTTACAAAATTCCGCTGTTGTCTGAGGGAAATTAGTTCTGTCCATCATGCCGTTATAGGATGCAGTTTCAAGTGCATTAAAAATTCTGACATAAAGGTATTTAAAAGTTTTTTCATAAGGTTTAACAGTAGAAAGTCCGACCGTAGCAATTACGCCAATTATAACAAAAACAATCATCATTTCAGCTAAAGTTACGGCTTTATTAAATCTCAGCATAATTCCGCTCCTAATTGCGTATTCAATTACTATTATAACATATTTTGGGGTGAAATGTCAAGATGGATGGTAAATTCAGGCAGGCTTCAGGTTAAGTTTTATTTAAATAATTTTTTAATGTGATTGAAATCTTATAAAAGGGGAATATTAAATTATATAACATACAGCGATTAGTTGAGTTATTTTGGTAATACATGTGCTAACATAGTTTTTAAAAGAGGATGAGAAATATGGTAAAAGATTTTAAATACGCATTTACTTTATCAGAAGTATTAATAACACTTGTACTGGTCGGGATTATTGCATCAATTTTGCTTCCGGCTCTTATACAGAACAAGCCTGATAAAAACAAGGTTTTATTCAAAAAAGCATACACAACTGTTGAAAACATTGTAACCGAATTAGTAAATGATGATAGACTTTACCCATTAGCAAACGGCACAGAGGGCTTGGATAACACAACGTCTGTTACGGTAAACGATACTAGTTATAGTGGAAATACAAAATTCTGTAAGCTGTTTGCTTTAAAGCTTAACACAATAGAGACCGACGATGCCATACAATGTGGTGCTGACAACGTAGCTTTTACAACAAGCGACAGTATTCAGTGGTATATGCCGGAAACAGCTTTTGCTGCGGATGCAAAGATTAAGGTGGATGTTAACGGAAGCAAAGAGCCTAATTGCGAATACAATACTACTAGCTGCGATGAGCCTGATCAGTTTGCGATTTACGTATCTCCGGACGGCAGTGTTGGCGTAAAAGGCGTTAAGGAAAAAGAATATTTACGTTCATCTGAGGTTACTAAAACCAGATAAGTAATTTCCGCCGGATAGGCGTGGTATAAGCTTTTGATAACTCATCATACGGATTTTTCCACTGATAGGGCGGTCAGTAAAAGGACGGTCATGCAAACCTGCGATTGCCCACAAAATTCCAACGTATCCGTTAGGTGAGGGGGCATCAAAAGCGTACTTGTCATTTAAATAAATTGCTATATCCAGAGCTTCCTGAGGTGTTTCAGTCCATTCTAAAAGTTTTTTTGCCCAATACATTCTTATGTAGCCGTGAATTTTTCCGGTTTGCGTAAGTTCTTTTTGTGCTGCATTCCAAATAATATCCTTGGTTTTGGCAAATTCAAGCTCTTTAGGCGAATATTGAATAAAACGAAAATCATTTATATGCTCATTAAGCGAGGTTACAGCCCAATCTGGGGCACCTTTTATGCTTTTGTAATTTTTATTATACAAGCAATAATTATCAGCAAGTTCTTTACGGACAATAAGTTCTTCCAGGAAAGCCTCTATATTTTCGTGCGATTGCAGGCTTTTGTAAACTTCAAGCGCGATTCTTTGAGAAGAAACAAAGCCAAAAGTTATATATCTTGAAAGATTTGAGGTGCATTGTTTTTCCGGATTATTTTTCTCAAGCGCATAACAGTTTAAATTGTTTTCTATGAAATCTTTAAGCACACCAAGTCCTTTTGAATTGGATTTTAGCGTGTAAGGGAGTTCGGTAAAGAATTCGTATATCGTGTCATAAATGAGAGTACGCATCTGAAGGGCGCTGTATTCTTGTTTATCCGAGATGTAGCGCGCCGGCACAATATTATGCGAATCAACTTCAAAAATCTTGCAGGTAAAGAAATCATAAAAGTTGTCGGCTCTTAATGGGTCAAAGTCAATTACAACAATACCGGGCTCCACTTTTTGCATAGAAACCTTTATATTTCTATACAGAACACGAAAACTCAGTTTTGACTTTTTCATATCTTGTTTAAGAATTTCAAGCTCGTTATCGTAAAAATTTTTTTTATCAATGTTTTGTATTTTTTTGTAGGGGTGAACGATTTTCAAATTCTTTTTATATTTTTTTGCAAGTTGTAGTGCAAAATTTAAAGAAAAGTTGTCAGCAGTGCGGAGCTCTCTTTCCATGACGTATAAAACATCGCCGTCAAAAACCGGATAGCGGTTTAATTCATGAACTCTTTTTTCGTTCACGTCATTTTCTATCCTAAAAATCGTAGGAAGTTGATTAATGATATTTCCTTTTTTACCGATATTCATTCTTTAATTATAGCTCCGGAATTAAAAAAATCAATAGTAAATTGATTAATTTTTTTTAATTATATGTATATTTAAATGCGTTGATTTTGTTGTAGAATAGTATTATGGACGATATTGACTTGAATTATAAAAACGTTTTGCTCTCCAGTTTAGCCTTGCCTTTGCAAGAGGTGAAAAGGCTTTCGACTATTGCAGGGCCTTTTGAATTCAGTGATATAATTTCAAAATTTTGTGTTGATGATTTTAAACCGGGAGAGTTGAAAAATGAAAATGCTTTGGATTCTTACGATTATTGCAATTTGAAATCAGGGGATTTTTGCGTAAATCTTCATGTCCATTCAGATAATTCTGATGGAAAAGCTTCTGTTGAGCGCCTTTTGCACCATGCCGCAAAAATTGCTGATATAAATTTCAAAAAAACAGGAAAACCTTTTGTGCTGGCCTTAACAGACCATGACACAACCGCAGGATGCCAAAAAGCTGTCAAAATCATCTATGATAATCCTGACAAATTCAAAAATCTAAAACTTTCTTTAGGGGTAGAAATTTCAACCGTTGGAACCCGTTTTGGAAAGCAGCTTAAACCTGTATCTATTCACCTGCTTGTTTATTGCATAAATCCTTTTGATGACAAATTAAATTCCTTTTTAAAATTTAAATCAGAAGAAAAACTTAAACTCACTTGTAAAACTATTGATTATTTGAATTCGTCTTTAGATGAGGCACTAGAAAGTTTAGGTATTAGATTTTCGCTGCAAGAGGCTGGATGTATTCATGAAATGATTTTAAAAGGCCAGGACGATGTCTGCCCGCCTTTGAGAAAGTATACAGGGGCTAAAATACTTTTTACTTATATGATGAAAACGCTGGGCCTCAATGAGCATGAATACAATATTGAAAAGCCAATACGTTTAAATAAAAGCTTATTCCGTGGTAAATTCGATTTTATTGAGTCATATAAAAAAGGTTTTGAAAACTATACACACAAATCAGCGGATTTGCCGGAAGATATTAAAAACCTTGCACTGAAAGCCAGAGAGTTGTGTTTAATAGCTGCTCCTTCAATGCAGAATATCCAACCTGCATTTGCTCAATTTGATGATACCGTAAGTTTTGTAAAAGATTTGGATTATGGTCTTATGAGTATTGCGCATCCTGCGCGGATTTTTTCTGATAATATTGACAGACCAATGGTTGATTTTTACAGAAATCTGTTTGAGAGTTTTAAAAAAGCCGGAGCAGAAAAAGCTAAATATTATGAGAAATATTATGGCTCATATGAGGGAGCTGCTATGTTTGCAAAGCTTGACAGTATTAATAAAGCGGCTGAAGAATGTGGGCTTTTGTGTACAGGCGGGCTGGATTCTCATGGTGCAAATGTTATTGCCAGATGCCCTTATACTTAAATAATCTTTTTAATGTTCTTAACCAAGCTGTCAAGTATGTTTAATGTATCAGAATTTGGCTGTTTAAGAAGATTGGCAATATCTTTTTCAAAATTTTGCGGAAGTTTTTTGCAATTATCTTTTGCGTATTTTATAAGCCTTTTTTCTCCGGGATGAAGAAGTTCATTTGCTGCAAAAAGTATATCAAAATAGCTTGCCATAAAAGCTGCAATTCTATGGTTAATGCTGACAATGTCGTTTCTTTTAATTGCCTTTTCGATTTGCTCGTAATAAGAAGCAAAAGGTTTGTCTTTCAAAAGCATCATATTTCTTGTAATAATATTATCTTTCAAAGCTTTAGGGTAAGGCGAAGAAATTTTTTCCTGTAATTTTTTCAGCCAGTTATCCTTGTCATGAAGGATGTTAAAGTTTTGCAGAGTGTATAAAAAGCTTGTTGTGTAGCCATTGGAGGGATAATGTTTTACCCAGATATTTTCAACTATATTTGAAAACCAATTTTTATCCCAATACATTACATCTAACTGCTTGTTTAGTTTATTCACAAAAAACTCGTCGCCTAAGCCAAAGTATTCACCTCCAACTTCGTAATTAGATGAAATCTTTTTGATAAAATTTTCGCGTGTTTTAACGGGTATACTTTCTTTTGTGAAAACATAAACGTCTAAATCAGAGCTGCTGTCGTGTGTTTTAGCCGCAGAAGACCCGCCAAGCGCTATAGCTTGAACGCTTTTTAGATTTTTGTAATTTTGAATTACGCTGTTGAAAATAGTGTTATCCATGGAACAATCTTATAACAAAAACGCTAAATTAACATTTTTAATTTTTATTAATAAATTTGTCAGTTTTTTCAGCTATGTAAGTTGAAATTATTGGTAGAATTAGGTAGTATATCCCGGCGAAAATCAGTGCAGGCCTTACAATATTAATTCCTTCAATGTATTTATGGAGTTTTGGATCATGTTTGTTAATTTGTGAGAATTTTTCGATGAATTTCGCAGATTTGTTTTTTGCTATTTTGTCGAGCCCGTAACCTCCGGCTAATGTAATTACAGTGGATATTACATTGTTATAAATAAGGGCTTTTTTTCTATTTTCCTTTATTTTATTGCTACGGCTTGTCTGAAATGCAAAAGAGGACGTAAGCAAAATATCTGTAGCCGCGGTCATGTGCTTTGCAATATCACTATCTTTGTTTTTGTGTTTTTTAACAAAATTTTGAAAATTCAGATTATCAAAAATTTTTCCTAAACCTTGCGCGATTTTAGTGTCTAGCTGACCTGTGAAAGGGATTGGCTTGTTTTTTTTCTTAAAATTAGACGTGTTCTTTTCAGTATCAGGCTTAGGCTTCACTGAAAATAATTTGTCCATAAGTATAGGAATTAAAGCAATTGTAATCATAGATTTTGGGATTGCAGTAAAGAAGCCTGTACTTAATTTAATAATTTGAGAGGCGAGTTTGTAACTTTTAGAACCAGATAATTTTCCTTTTGTAGAGTTAAAGTTTTTAATAGTTTGAGTGTTAAGGAATTTTTGCGGATTTTCATCAATATTTTTAACAGCCTTTTCCACTGGTAATGCGACTGTTTCAACAATCGCAAACTTTACAGCGCCTGAGCAGATGGAATTTGCACATGCGTATTGTTTGTTTTCTTTTTCCGTATCCGGCGTAGACAGAATTGCAAGGGGTCTCAGGGTCGATGAAAGCACAAATGCTGTACCGGCAGAAAAAGAGGTTCCGTGCTCCGAAATCTTTTCGAGGCCTTTTAAAATTGTTTTATTATTGTATATTCCGGTAAAATTAGTATTATTTCGACTAAGTTTTTTTACTTGCATAAATCCCTGCCTATTTATAGTAGACAACACACAAAGCAAAAAGTAAAATGTTTCATAAAAAAACTTTTATTCTATAATATATGTAATGAAAATAAAAGAATTTATAAAATCAGAATTGAGCGGCTTTGGAAGATTTGAAAAGATAATCTTTCCATTAGAAATATTTTTGATTATTCTAATTTCATATTTCATAAAAGATGACAAAATTGCGCTAATTTCAGCTATATGCGGAATAAGTTATACAATACTTGCGGGCAAGGGAAAAATTTCTTGCTACATTTTTGGCCTTTGCGGAACTTTATGTTATGCATATTTGTCGTATAAAAACCATCTTTTTGGCAACTTGATGCTATATATGCTTTATTATTTTCCAATGCAGATAATAGGAATTTTTAAATGGAAAAAGCACCTCCAAAAAGACACGCATGAAATAATAAAAACCTCTTTAAGCACAAAAGAGCGAATAATTTATTTCATAGCAGCCGTCGGATTTTCAGGAATATTTTCATATATTTTGATTAGAACCGGAGACGCAAATCCTTATATAGATTCAATAACAACAATTTTTTCAGTAATTGGACTGCTTTTGACAATAAAACGTTGTATAGAACAGTGGTACATATGGACAGTTGTAAACGGCTTGTCTGTCATAATGTGGATAGAAGCGTACCTGCAAGGCTCAAATTGTTTTGCAACAATAATAATGTGGTCAACGTATTTTGTTCTTGGAATTTACTTCCTTTACACCTGGAAAAAAGCCCTCAAAACAAAATGTCAATAAATCAGGCAAAAATAATCTTTAAAAGCATTATTTAAGTATGATAATTTATTCTAAAAGCTAAACTTATACAAGAAATATCAGTTAGAGGATAGAGCAAGATTTAAACAATAATTCTATTTTTTATTTGTTCAATCTATCCATTATCGGATGAAAACACAAACGCAAGTAAAACAGGATTTGGAAGGTATATCATCTGAAATGTAAAGAAGCCGCTCAAAAAGCAAGGATAAATTATTCCTTATTTATTTGTTGTTAACCTTTCTTATATCCTCAAAAAATTTAATCGGTTTGCAAGGATTACCAACAGCTACACAGTTATCGGGGATAGAACGACTTACAACACTTCCTGCTCCGATTATACTATTTTTTCCGATCGTAACCCCCGGTAAAATTATTACCCCACCGCCAATCCAAACACCGTATTTGATTTCAACAGGGTTAGCACCCGTTCTAAAATACATAGTGTCCGTTTCATTTCTATCTAAAATATATCTATTCTCTGGTAATATTGGATGATGAGAAGTGTATATTTGTAAGTTTGGAGCAAGTAGAACGCAAGAACCTATTATTATTTTTTCATTATCAATAAAAGTAGTATTAGGACCTACTATTACATCATCACCAATAAAAATATTCTTCCCTGTATCACAATAGAAGTTTGTCCCAACAGAAACGTTTTTACCAATAGAACCAAACAAATCTTCAAGAATTTCTCTTTTTCTTGCAGTATTTTCATAATCCAAAGAATTGTATTCTTTAAATAATTTTTCTGCTTTTGTATGAAAATTGATATGCTCAGGAGTATCACATTTTATGTAATTATATTTTTTATTATCCATAAACTGATTATGGCATGAAAATGTAAAAATACAAAAGCTATTTAAAAAGTTTGAGTCCTAAGTTCTGCATACTTGCCTTTAACAAAAATTATTATTATGATGACTTAGTATATATAGGTTACAAAATTAGTGCATAAATATGTATGATGTTAAGTATTGCTTAAAAGTTTAATATGCCAATAACTGCTCCACAAGTTGTAAGCAGTAATACAAAACCGACAGCTGAAGAGAACAAAGTACTTTTTCCTGGTGTTAAGATTGCTGCTGGAGTTATAGGAGTAGGCTTAATTGCGCTAGCTTCTTATGTTATTTATACAGCAACAAGCGGTAGAATTAAACATAAAAACAATCCAATTCCAACTCCTGAAACAACCATTAGCAAACCAGTGGAAGAAATAAAAGAATGGGCGGTAAATGCTTTCAAAGAAGTTGGTAACTTCAACAAAGGTAAAGCAGTATAATTATACTGGTAAAATTGTTAGTGAAGGGAAAGACGGTTCTAAGGTTGTAATGGAATACCTAGACGGAGTATTACAAAATCAACTAAAACAAAAGGTACTGAAACTATCTTTGAAAAGACTTACAAATATTCTGATGAATTAGGCTTGAATAAAGTTATAAAAAAAAATGACATTGTTTTAAAGAAATTCATTGATGAAACTGATAATTTAAACATAAAGACATATAAACATCTTACTACAATATATAGACCAACAGGTTTAATAAGTATAGATGGTAACTATGTATAAAGGAAGCTTCTGGACTCCATTTGTAAATATCTCACTATACGGTGGAGTAAATTATCCATACAAAGTAAAAGGTACTGAAATTCCTAGAGAAGCTCTTGACCCATTATCTAGTTGTAAAGCCAACTCCCCAACAGGTGAAAGTAACCTTTGTTGGTATTATAAAGGTCGACAATAATAGCTTTAGTGTAGATAATATTTATCACTTCAATAGTTCGGGACAATCCAACAAAGTAAGGGTTGCTGTCTGGGATAGTATCAAACTATACCTCATTTAAACAAAGTTCTCAAAACCAGCCTACAGGTTGTATATACTTGCCCAACAATAAAATTTGCCAATTTCAAGTCCGCAAAATGTCCCTTTTCGTCCTTTTTGATTTTTACTTGGCTTGATTACTTCCTATTCTTCTAACGCCCTCACTGGACCGATTGCCCAAAATAATCTCATCACCTGCCATAATCAAATCAATCATAAAAATACATTTTCTTAAACTAAACGTAAAAATATATTAATTCAAAATAAAAGGATGTAATTCATTTTATAAAACGGACAAATAATGGTCATAAAAATAATCACATCCTCTGAAATTGGTTGCGGGAGCTGGATTTGAACCAACGACCTTCGGGTTATGAGGACAGCCTAGGGTAACCCAACCCCAAACGAATTTTCACGATTTGCCACGACTTGGCACTAATTTTTATGAGAATTTATCTTGTTTTACTAGGTTGATTATAATTTGTTAAACTCATGTGTTGCAGAATGTGTTGTTTATTTAACTGCTTTGGATTTTTATTTGAGTGTCCAATACTTGTTTTAATTTATCTAAAACATGTTTTTTTATTTTTGTTAAATTAATACTCTTTTGTGAAATTTGTTTTTGAACTTCCAAATCAAATTCATTATTACTATCTATAGGGATTGGTATCAAAACCGTTTTCATGATTGCAATAGTCACTCTTTTATTTTGGTCTCCAACTGCATAATTTGGTAAAATTAAATTTAAAATATAAGATAAATAATCTATATCAAGCTTTTTAATACTATCCTTTAGTACCAATAAACCGCAATGTGTATTCAAACTAAATTTTCCTTGCCTTACAAATACAGTTCCAGCATATACTCCATCAGTAGTCCAAGTTAATACTTTTTCATTGCTAAAGTCATAATCATATGTATTAATATTTCCAATTAATCCGTTGTCTAAAGTTGCACCTGAAAAAACCGGAAAGGTGCCTTTATGATTCAATATATATTTTGTGGTATATTTAGCATTTCCTTTGTATAAATCAAACAAGGAGGTTAATTCAACTTCCTGATAAGGTATATTTTTATCATAAATATTAATTTTTGATTTTTGTAAACGTTCTTTATATATATTTAGTTCTTTTTTTATATTTTCTATTTTTGCATACTGTCTTGCAATTTCTTTTTGGTTATTTAAATCATATTTGCCATATTTATCAATAGGAATTGTTATATACAACAATTTTATCTTTTCTTTTCCAGCTTTATTATCCCAAGCAAATCCACTAGCAAAAATTACTTTTTGAACTTCATATCTTAAAAAATTATAATCTAAAAGATTTTTATATTTTTCTTTTAAAACTAAAGGTCTACAATCATCCGTTGTCATAAATTTTGTTTGCCTATAAAATGTATATCCAACAGAACCGTTTCTATTCCAAGTTAAACAATTTGAAAAATATTTTTTATTTTTTAAATCATCTCTTATAAACCCAATAGGAGAACCGTCTTTTTTACTACCATAAACAGGAATATCCCCTTTATTCCTAGCAATAAATTTTTCAGTAATTCCTGAATTTATAGATGGAAAATCAAAAATTTCATCAAGACATATTTCTTTACTTAGCATTAGTTTCACCTGCTAAAATTTTGTTAATTGAAGAAGTTATATCTTGCAATGTTAAATAAAAATCTTCTTCACTCATTTCAGTTGATTCGTCCTTAATACCTAATGCTTTTTTATCTTCATCTGTCCAGTCACAATCTACTAGCCAGTTTTTATTTTTAAATCTTTCAATTGGTTGAATTTTACATCTTATGTTTTTATTAGAAAATTCATTTGGTAAAGTTATAAATTGTCGATATAATTTAGACATTTCCACTAAATCATTTTCGTCAATTTCAATTCTTTTTGCATCCCTAGTTTCACCAATTTCTGAGACTAAATATGTAAAAACAGGAGTATTCTGCATATTAGATGTTCCTTTTTTCTTTAGAGCAAGTATATAGGTTTTTTTAGGTGTTGCAAAAAAAGTTCTTGTGGGTAAAGATATGACAGCATTAAGGACACATTTATCCAAGATAGTATTTCTTAGCATTTGGTCACCTTGTCTACATAAAACTCCATCAGGAACTACAACGAAAGCTTGTCCATTCGGTTTTAAAGAATGTATAATCCATTCTAAAGCTAAACCTTCTAGTCCATTTCCCATTGAAGGATACAAGCCTTCTAAACCTTGATCAATAATAGCTTTTTTTATAGATGATACACCGTTTGTAACATATGGGGGATTTGTTAAAATTAAATCAAAATAGTCTTTATGAATATCCTTTGCAAATGTACCTAAATTATTAGTTTTAAGTAAATGAAAAACTTTATTAAATACTGATTTAGAATACTCTGCTACATCATCCTTATATTCTTTAATTAAATCAGCAAAGTAAATTAACATATTTGCCTTTGCTAATATGATTGTTCTTTCATCATCTTTTTCATCAGTTCCTTTATCATAACCAATAAGTTCTATGTTTGGAGTTATTTTTCCATTTATTGGGATATAATTTTCTTTTAACTTTGGAATTTGATTGAGTAATTCTAAAATAAAACCACCTACACCACAAAATGGATCGCATATTTTGGCAGTTTCAGGAATCTCATTTGGATTAATCATATTTATTATCGAAACTACAACATTTCTTGGTGTAAAGTATTGTCCTAATGCAGAGATACCGGCTGACTGTCTTAAGAAACTTTCATAAAGCTTAGTTTTAAACTGTTTATCTATATTTTTAAATGAACCAAATTCATTTTCATAATTTGCAAATTCTTTAAGTACTTCTGCAAATAAATCCGCTTGTGATAAATTTGGATTGCCAGTTTCATTTACAAAGATTGTACCATTAAAAATAGTTGTACCATCAATATCACTAGGTGGAAATTTTTCTTTTTTTATTATTGTTCGTATCGGATTTGCATATGATTGTAGTGCTAATCTAGGATTTTTAATACTAAGGTCATAAATATGCGAGAAACTCAACGTGCCTTCTAAAATACCCAAATCTGATAAAAATTTAAATATAAAAATTTCAACAACATTATAAAGACATTTTTCAGGTTCTTTGCCTGTATTAATCCATATTTTTTGCCATACTTTATTTGCTAAATTTTGAGGATTTAAAACTTTTTCTGGCATAATAACAGCATTTTCGTCTATGGCTTCAAATTTTTCTATTAATTGCGCTATTTTTGAACCAATTTCCTTAGATATTGTTTTATTAGTTATGTCTTTGATGTATAAACTTTCCTTTATGAAATCTCCATTAGTATTTTTTATAATATTTTCATTTGAATCAAACCAATAATAATTTGTTCCATCAGAAGCGCAAAGAATATTACATTTTAGAATTTTTGCCAATTTGAAATACCAAGAAGAAAGGATTTCTTTTGCTTCCGATTCATCTTTTATTTCTCCAGTTTTTTTATATTCAACTAGAATTTTTACTGAATTTTTTCCCTTTAATACGAGTCCATCAGGTTTATTTTTAGAATAACCATTATAATTTTTTGAAGGAAGTATTCCAGCTCTTTTTAATTGAGAAACATTCGTTGCACCTATTTTTATGTAGTGATAATCATCACATATTGAAAAGTCGTAGCCTCCACAATTTAGTTCTTCGCTTGTTTCATTATATTTATATGACATTCTTATCCTTTACAATATAAAAGTACATAATTTAAATAACGGCAAAAGTCTAACTTTCAATACTCCAAAATTATTATATCATCTATATGTAGTAATACAAATACTCAATATTTCTTTATATTTTATTGATATATCTCCTCCATTTTCTCCAATTCTTGCTCTGCAAAATCAGGGATTACATGCCCGTAGATGTCCAAAGTTATTTGAATACTTGCATGTCTAAGTAATCTTGATACTACTATTGGTTTTATTCCGCTTTCTAGGGCTCTTGTTGCAAAAGTATGTCTCATTGCGTGGACATTCCTGTGTTTGATTTCTAATTTATCTTGTATTCTGCTGAATGCGTCTAAAAATGTTCCTGTATCTGTAAAATATCCGTCTTGTCTAGGAAATACTAAATTTAGCTTAGTATAATAATCTTGCCTGAGTTTCCGTTTTATAGTATCTTGTCGCAATTTATATTCCGTTAAATCATTCATCAATGGTTGCATAACTTTTATTACTCTGTTTAATGTTTCAGTTTTTGTATTATAAACAAAGCCTAAAACCGTTTTAGTTTGGGCGTTTCTACTGAAATTCTTATTCCTTTGTACTTGCTTATTTATTCTTACTGTATTTTTATAAAAATCTACACAATCCCATGTTAAACCTAACAACTCACCCGCCCTTAAGCCTGTATAAAAATCAAACTTAATCGCCATACCGTAATAATGATTTGGGCATTCGTCTATAATCTTTTTTTGTTCTTCTCTTGTAAATACTTCAACTTCTTTTTTACCTTCACGTTTTAATTTTACTGTTAATAATGGATTTCGAATAAGCTCCCCTCTTTTTAATGCGTAATTTATACAACTGCTTATGACTAAATGGATATTTTCTACAGTTTTATTAGATAATCCGGCTTTACCGTTTAACTTGCCGTCATTGTAAAGAAATCTATAAAATTATTTGATGTCATCACTACTTAAGTTTGCAAAAGTAATATCCCCAAGAAATGGTTTTATATGCCTTCTGATAATCATTTCATAACTTTGACTTGTTGATTCTCTTAAATCATATATTACATTGTTATAAAACCATTTGTCGAAATATTCCCCTACCTTGATACTCTTTGAACTAATATCAATGCTGGCATGATGTTTTTGTATTAAGTCTTTTAGTAATAATCTTACTTCCCGTTCTGAATTACCAGTACAAGATTTGAATTTGCGATTACCTTTTGCATCGTAACCTATTTCAAATTTACCCTTCCATTTTCCGCTACGAGTGTCTTTATAAATACAGCCTTCGCCGTTACTTCTTCTTTTTGCCATTATGCGACCTCCTTTTCTGCTTTCACAAAATTGTAAAAAGTATTTGTTTTCAACTTCAACAATTCGCAAGCCTTTTTAGCAGTGATTTTGCGGCAAGACCAATCGCTATAAACTTCTTGCCAATTATCAGGCTTTTGAATTTTTCTTTCTACCCTTATATTTGCCTTCTTTTTTCGCAACTGCTATACCGTCTTTTTGTCTTTCTAAAAGATTTGCTCGCTCAAATTCATAAATTGCACCAAGCATTGTAACCATAAGTTTACCTGCAGGCGTGCTTGTATCAAGTTTTTCTTTTATACTTATGAGTTTTACTTTTTTAATTTCAAGAATATCAATGATATTGAGTAAATCTTTTGTACTTCTTGCAAGTCTTGAAAAATCTTTGACGTAAACCGTGTCGCCCTCTCTAACATAATCAAGCATATTTTGGAGTTCTGGGCGGTTGGTGTCTTTGGCACTTCGTTTTTCTGTAAAAACTTTGGCAAATTCTAAATCTTTCATTGCTTCCATTTGGCTTTCGTAGTTTTGTTCTTCTGTACTTACTCTGATGTAAGCAATATTTTGAACTTTCTTTTCTTCTTCCATTTTTACCTCCTTTGGACTTTTCATTATTGGATATTGATGTTTGATTGTAAAGACTTCCGCAAATATTTATTGGGAAATTAAAAAATTAACCCTAAACAAATACATTTCAAACGGTTTAAAAATGTTGTTTTAGACCATAACAGATTCCGTATTTTTAATTTTTTCATTTAGAGATTTATCTTTATTGTTATTTTCATTTGCTTTTTTATAAAAACCTAATGCTGATTTGTAGTCTTTTTGTTCAAAATTTTTGTCACCAAGATTTATGTAATAATGATAGTTTACATCTTGCAGCAGTATTTCGCTATCTTTGTAACTACCAAGTTCTTCAAGTTTATTTTTTGCAGAACTCCAATTCTCTGCTGTTATTTCATTTTTGATTTCTGTGTATAAAGTACTTTTATGGTGACTTGCAGATAGCAAACTCCCAAAAACTACAACTATTAGAATAAATGCTATAATCATACTAATTTTTGTTTCTTGTGTCATAAATTTCTCCTATTTTTTCTAATGTTTTTGCTGATAATTTCATACTTACCTCATAAAAAGTTACATTTTTACAGATACAATTCATTTGCTCGAAACACAATAATAGCAAGCAAAATAAAATTATATATAAATTATAATACCTATATTTAATTATGTAAATAAATTATTAAATTATATAATTTGTAGTACCTAAATTTAATTGTAATTAACAAAGAATTATAATTGAAAACGAGGTAGATTATGCAACACATACAAGCTAACGAACCATTTTACCAAATAAGCCAGGCGGCTAAATTATTAGGTATTACAAGTGATAGGTTAAGAACTTACGAAGAAGAAGGTTTAATTAAACCTTTTAGAACAAAACATTCTAAAGATGGGAAAAGATTATTCAGTCAAAATGATATTGAATGGTTAACAATGATTAGAGATTTAATAAAATTAGGCGTTTCTATACCGACTATCAGAATATTATTAATTGCAAAATTCCCTACTAATAATCTCACACTTAAAGAAAAAGATTTAGAAATTATTGAACTATTAAAAAAATTAAAATCTCATGCGGTTTATTCTAGCATTTTTAAATAAAGTAAAGATAATTATTAAATAGGGTTGAAATTTTTAGCAAAATAGTGTATACTATAAGTGTATAGTCCTAGACGATGTACCACTTTGGTGGAGTTGCTAGGGCTTTTGCTTTGCGTACGGCGAGCAGAGGGCGAACGGTCAAGGCGTTGAGCCTTGCCGGTAGACCCGTTTAATGCGAGCCGGCAAGAATTACATCTTTAAATCTGAAAGAAGTTTCAAATATTTCTGCATAATCTTTTGATAAAGAATACAAAACCTTATGCATTTTATCGTAGCAATTTTCAATACCATTTTTATTATTTATTATTATTTCATGGTGAAATATGCGGTTTCTTAATCTTAAAATTTCTTTTAATTCAGGAAACATTACTTTTGTTTTATCCCAAGTTGGACTATTGAAGTAATTGTCAAAATCGGGAAATACATTACTGAAGAAATTCTGCTTATCCCATAAACTGTTTTTATATGATTTCTTACAAAGATTTACCCAAAAGCCAAAAGTTAACTCCGCAATTATTGCACCCGTTGATGGTGTACTATGCTTTCTTTTTAACTTTTTATATGCTTCTAATAAAATATTTCTTTCATTCTCTGAAAGAATATTTTGATTATTTATTTCTTCCAATAACCAATTTTCGCCTTTTAAAATCGCAACAGCATTATATAATCTGTTTCTTAAAGCTACTTCCAAAGCTGCAATAACAGGATAAAAACTTTCAGAAACCTGAACATTATAAATATATCTGCTTAAAATCAAGTCTATACTGTCATTATCATCATATTTGTACGAGGATAACCTATCAACACTGATATTTTCTGTAATTTTTGAAATATCTTTGTCTATAAATTTCATGCCTTAATTATAGCATAGATATTTGGTTTAATATGTTTAGAGATAACTCTTTATACCTCTCCGCCTGTAAACATTTCATCATTCGCCGAGAAATGCTCTCATTTGAAATTATTTTGGTTTCGGTTATTAGCACCGAGAAAAATTTCACAGCCGAAAACTTATTTACACGACCAAGAAACAACATGAGACAATGAGAGGGGCTGTATGGGGTGGTTATTTTAAATTGTTACATTACTTATTCAATTTCACGAATTTTGTTATAAGTTTTTAATTCAAATTATTCTTGTAAAAGGACACATGGTTTGATTATTTGTTCCACATGGTTTGATTATTTTGGGCAACATAAATTTGAAATATTAAATAAATGAGCAAATTTGCAATTTTAAGAATATAAAGTTACTGTCATAAAAACAAATTAAAATATATAAGTTAACTCTGCATTTTATCAAGCAGAGTTTTAATTTCCATAATTTTTTCTTTTGCAATTTCAGAATCAGAAAAAGACTTAGCAACACATTCTTCAAGATGTGTTTTCAATATATTGCTTTCAACATGTTTTATTGCTGAACGTACAGCCTTGAGCTGCACAATAATATCCGGACAATATCGTTGTTCTTCAATCATTTTCTTGATACCTTCCAACTGACCTATTGCCCTGTTTAGGCGAGGTATCTCATGTT
>OLIW01000742.1_pt1 | contig 33704 bp, 30 predicted proteins | sample 1601321 | NCBI WGS metagenome assembly OLIW01 (sample SAMEA2452114, study PRJEB22498) | human gut metagenome
TTTCGCTCCGTGTACGTCCAGTACACGTTGTTCAAGCGCCTTGCAGGGCACCCAAGCGGCCGCTGTCTGACTCTTCGGCCTCAAGCGGGTTTGATTTCGGCATTTTCAAGGAAGCGGAATGAGGCATACTGAACATAAACCCATTGACGACGACGCAGAAAATGCCGAAATCAGACCGCTGGAGGCGTGCATCCCCTTGTTAATTTAGGGTATTATATTTAGAATATACCCTTGATCCAATATAATTCTTAATAGGGCAATAAATAAGGAGCTTGTAAAGATGAAAATAATTCAGCAGACCAATATGAACGACAAGCAAAGCATGGGCTATGAGATTATTGCCGAGAGCGGCGAATTATTGGTTATAGACGGAGGCTACAGCGGAAACGAGGACGAGCTGCGCCGTCTTATTAAAAGCGCAGGCGGCCATGTGAACCTATGGCTCATAACCCATCCCCACTGCGATCACCACAACGCCGTAATAGGCGTATTGACAGAGCCGCAGGGAATTACCGTAGACAGGATCGGCACCTCAATGCTGCCCGACAGCTGGGCAACAGGCAAACGGGATGAAGAAGACCTGCTTAACTGGAATGGATTTGAGCGTACACTTGATAATGTGTTTAAAATTGAGGAAGGCCAAGTATTTCAACTGGGCTCTATGCGCGTAGAGGTGTTAAGCGGCGCTAATCCCGATTTGCTAAACGAGCCTTTTAACAATCAATCCTGCGTTTTTAGAGTGAGCGAAGAGGATTTTTCCCTCATAATTCTAGGCGACTTAGGCGCGGAAGGGGGACGCCGTCTGCTTGAAAAAGGCTATGACCTGAAAGCTGATGCTGTACAAATGGCCCATCACGGCCAAAACGGCGTAGAGGAGGATGTATATCAGGCAATACAGCCCAAATGGGCGTTCTGGCCCACACCCGACTGGCTCTGGCAGAACGTGCCTTATATAGGCGGGCCTCCGGGAGCCGGCCCTTTTAAAACTCAGGAGGTTATTAAATGGATGGAGAAGCTGGGAACAGAAAATATTACCTGCTTTGACCATACTGTAATGTTTGACAGCAAAACAAAAGAAACCGTGAAATATTGACTGAGCAAGTTGGCATTGATAAATCAGATTTTGCAATGCCCGAACCTAAAAATATAAAAAGTATAAACTATAGGGCGAAAATTGCAATAAGGCAAGTATAGAATTGCATATAAATAAATTTAAAAAGGGGAAAGTTAAAAGCGAAATGCATAATTATATAAACAATTCTGAATCTTCGTTGGAGGAAACAGCGGCCAGGGAAGGCGCAGCGGCCAAGCCCAGCTGTAAGAAACCGGCATGGTTAATTGTCACATTGGCCGCCGTATGCCTGGCTATTATTATATGTTTATTAATCCCTTTAAATAAAAGCATTGCCCAAAATGATTTGTCTATTGAAAGTCATAACTGGGAGTTTGTTCTGGTACAGGATAATACAGGGGATATAATAATCTGCTCCTCTGAAAATGCTCAGTTATATGAGAATGCAAGGGTAGACCAGCTGCTTTTAAAAGCAGAAGATGGCCGTATTGTTTTAAAAAGTGGCGAAAACAGAAATTCATGGGAGCTATCCTACAGCATAAATAATATATCTCCCCAAGGCATTATTTATGAAATTACATACGGCGATTTAACGGGTTACGCCGGAACAGGAATAACCAGATATCATGACGGCAGTTCGGAATACACGCTGCACCTTTCCATAGGCGGCTGCTCGGTTAAATTTATTGATAAGCTTGCGCAATAGGCAAGATAAAAGAAGTCAGCAAAAGAGCACATTAATTAAATTCAGGTTATTTATAAATTATTTCCTTGTATATTTATGCAGTTTCGTATATAATATATACGGAGGTGCGCTCATGCTCAAATGTATAGGTATAATTGTCAATCTTAATAAGGATATAACCCTGGATGTTACCAGGCTTCTGATAGAGTTATTGGAAAAACGCGGAATAGAACCTCTTCTTTTTGGAGACGTGGCCGAAAAGCTGGGCCGCCCGGTTATTAACCGCGCTACTTTCTTTAACCGAAGCAACGCCATATTTGTTTTAGGCGGAGACGGCACCATGCTGGGAGTAATAGCCGAAGCGTCCATAAAGGGCAAGCCGGTTATGGGGATAAATATGGGACGCCTGGGCTTTCTTTCTGAAATTGAAATTTCAGAAATTAACGATGCATTGGATGTCATTGCCGCCGGCGATTATAAAATTGACCAACGCATGATGCTGGAATGCCGGGTCCACGGCAAGACTTTTTATGCCCTTAATGAAATTTCAGTACATAGAGCGGTATACGAACGCATTATAAGGCTGGATGTCTTTGCCGGCGACATTATGGCGGACAGTTTTTATGCCGACGGGCTCATAATAGCCAGTCCTACCGGTTCTACTGCATATTCTCTTTCGGCCGGAGGGCCTGTGCTTTCTCCCTCTCTTTCAGCCATGCTGCTTACTCCGGTATGCGCTCATACCTTAAGGTCGCGCCCTATCGTATTTCCCGATAATGAAATAATAAAAATAAGAGTGGTAGCTGATGCGGACGTATCTATTATATACGACGGCATGGAACAGCGCCTTAATGAAAATCATGCCGAAATCACTGTTACCAGAGCGCCCTTTGACGCTAAGTTTCTGACTGTAAAAAACCGGAATTTCTATAAGCTTTTAAATTCAAAGCTGAACGAATGGAGCATTTCGGGCGAGGATAAAATATAGGGAAGTGTGCAACATATGAAGTCCAAGAGACATGCTAAAATACTTGAGCTTATAGAAGCAAAAGAGCTGGAAACGCAGGACGAGCTTGCGGCCGAACTCAGCCGAAACGGCTTTCAGGTTACTCAGGCGACTGTTTCCAGGGATATTAAAGAGCTGAAGCTGATAAAGGTCCCCTCAAAAAAGGGCGGATATAAATATTCAACCGAGCACAAGAACAAAAGCGAGCAGGAAGAACGATTTCATAAGCTTTTTGCAGGAGCAGTTCTTTCTCTCCAGGCGGCCAATAATCTTATAGTTATTAAGACCATACAGGGCAGCGCCAATACTGTGGCGGTAGTGGTGGATTCCATGACAGACGACAGGATAATAGGCTGCGTTGCCGGCGATGATACGGTGCTTGTGGTCACAGCCGATAATCAATCGGTTAAAGGCGTAATGAATCAGTTTAAAAAGCTTATGAATTAGGAAGGTTTATATGCTGCGCAGCCTTAACATTAAAAATATAGCCCTCATGGATAATATTAATGTAGAATTCGGAGAAGGGCTGAATGTAATTACCGGCGAAACAGGGGCGGGCAAATCCATACTGGTGGATTCGCTCAATCTGCTTTTCGGAGCCAGGGGAGATAAGGATTTAGTCAGGATAGGGCAGAATAAGGGCTTTGTCCAGGGCAGCTTTGATATCCCCGCCGAGCGCATCAATGCGCTTGAAGAAATGGGTCTGGACGCTGAGGACGAGTGCCTTATTTTATCGCGCGAGCTTACAAGGGACGGGAAAAGCACATGCCGGATAAACGGCCGCATTGTCACCCTGTCCATGCTGCGCGAAGTATCCTCGTGGCTGGTAGATATACACGGCCAGCATGAGCATCAGGCCCTTTTGAAAAGCGAAAACCACTTAACCTTTTTAGACGCTTATGCCGGAGAAGAAGCGCTTAATACCAAAAGCCTGGCAGGCAGGGCTTACGAGGCATATAAAAGCGTTGAACGCAGGCTGCACGGCGATTGGGGCACTGATGAAGAAAGAGCGCGTAATATAGACCTGCTGAAATATCAGATAGATGAAATTCAGATGGCTGAATTAGAGCCGGGCGAATTGGAAGAGCTTAACACCGAGCGCTCCAGGCTGCTGAATGTGGAGCAGCTGGCCGAAGGCCTGGCCGAGAGCTCCCAGGCTCTTAACGGAGAAGGCGCCGCGCTGGATTATATACGTTCGGGTATAAGCGCTCTCCGTTCTTTAGAGCGCTATACAGACGATTTTGACGAATTGGTCCAGCGAATGGAATCCGCTTATTATGAATTGGAAGATATAAGCAGTGAAATATCAGAGCAGGCGGACGCTCTGGAAAACGACCCCCGCCGGTTGGAACAGGTGGAGAGCCGCATGGAGCTTATTTCGGATATTCTGCGCAAATACGGCGATACTGAAGAAAAAGCCATAGCTTACATGCATAAAGCCGAAATAGAACTGGACGAGCTTCTTAATGCCGGACAGACCATTGAAAATTTAAAAAAAGAGCTGAAAGCAAGGAAGCGCGAGCTGGACGAGGCCTGCGGCAAATTGACTGATATACGCAAAAAGGCCGCTGAGCAGCTTGCCGAAAAAATTAAATCCGAGTTAGCCGAATTAGGCATGGATAAAGCGCTGTTCTCCATTCAGATGAACCAGAAGCCGCCCTCTCAGGACGGCGCGGATACGGCTGAATTTATGTTTTCAGCAAATCCGGGACAGCCGCTTAAGCCCTTGACCAAAATAATTTCCGGCGGCGAATTAAGCCGGCTCATGCTTGCAATAAAGGGAATACTGGCTCAAAAAGACATGATCCCCACAATGGTTTTTGACGAAATAGATACCGGCATAAGCGGCCGCATGGCAAAAGTAACTGCTGAAAAAATGGCCGGAATAGCCGCTTCGCATCAGGTGCTTTGCGTAACCCATCTGGCGGTCATAGCAGCTATGGCCGACCGTCACTATTTTATAGAAAAAATATCCACTCAGGACAATACAGTCACCAGGCTTTCCCTGCTGGATGAGGATGGGCGTATAGATGAAATAGCCCGGCTGACAGGCGGGGGAGAAACCTCTCTTGCCCGCGGGCACGGAAAGGAAATGCTTGAATCATGCGCCGCTTTTAAGCAGAAAATTAAAAATACATAAATTAACAAATTGCAAAAATTCACTCCTGAACAAGCTTCGGCATTTTTTGTCGAAGCTTTATTTTTTTAACAAGCATATTTGCATGCCATTTACAAAAGATATAGAAACGGAATTTTAAAATGATTTGGAGTTGAAAGAAATTGAAATTTAAAAATAAATTGATAGCTCTGGCTGGCGCCGGGCTGCTTCTAACCGTCCTGAGAAGCGCGCCTCTTGTTGAGCTGTTTGAGCTGCCTGACAGGGTGGTGATTTACGAAAATGAGGAAGTAGGGCTGGAATGCTCTTTTCCGTTTAGCCTCTGCCAGAATAAAAACAGCCTGATTTTGAGTGCAAATGCAGATATTGCCAATGACTCAGAAATATTCAGGCATTTAGGCGAAGGGGAAAATGAAATAATAAGAGGCAATATACCCGTCTCCTTCCTGGGAATGGAGATTAAAAACATAGAGGTATATATACTGCCCCAAAAAACCGTTGCGCCCGGCGGAATGTGCATCGGGGTATCCTTATATACAAACGGCGTTATCGTTGCCGGAAATTCGGATATCTCCTGCGAGGGCGGCAAAAAAGTGAACCCTGCTATGCAAGCGGGGCTTTTTGACGGAGACATTATAACTAAGGTCAACGGCCAGCAGCTGCAAAACGCCCGCCAGCTTGGCCAGTTGGTGGAGGAGAGCGGAAACAGGCCCATAACTCTCACTGTGCTTAGGGACAATAAAAATGTAGAAGTTAAAATAACACCGGCCTTTGATATATACGAAAAAAAATACCGGCTGGGCTTATGGCTCAGGGACAGCACGGCCGGAATAGGCACAATAACCTATGCTGACAACCAAAATAAAAAATACGCCGCTTTGGGCCACGCCATAACCGACCCGGACACGGGAACAATTCTCCCGGTGGGAACAGGTGAAATTGTAGAATGTACTATTAACGATATCGTTAAAGGAAAAAAAGGCATACCCGGAGAGCTGAAGGGCAGCTTCCGTTTAAATTCTCCTGCATACGGCAGTATTTCCGCTAATACTGAATTTGGGCTCTATGGAGATACTTATTCGGATATAATAAATAAGCTTTATCCTCAGGGCGTGGAAATGGCCTCCAGGAACAGCGTTAAAGAGGGCAAGGCAACCATTTTAACCACAATAGACGGACAGGGTATACAAGAATATGAGATTAATATAATAAAAGCCAATAAGCAGGATGTACGAGCGGCAAAGAGCATGATAATCGAGGTAACTGACGAAAGACTGCTTGAAAAAACCGGCGGCATTGTGCAGGGAATGAGCGGCAGTCCTATCCTCCAGGACGGAAAGCTCATCGGAGCTGTCACGCATGTATTGATAAGCGACCCTCAAAAAGGCTATGCTCTGTATATAGATTGGATGCAGGAATAGCAGTGCAGGCATTAACACATGCAGATATCAGTAATAACATCTTAAAAAACAGTCCAGCTTGGGGCGCCATTCGGTCAGGAAGGGCGCCCCAAGGTGTATCAGTTCCTCGGCGGAACGGGTTTATATACCGGCGGTATGCTATCGTTCTGTGAGGGATGAAATATGCTATAGACGTATGGAGGAACGGGAGATATACCTGCGGTATGCTATCGTTCTGTGAGGGATGAAATATGCTATAAATGTATGGAGAAACGGGAGATATACGGCGGTATGCTGTCAATTTCGCTCTGCGAGCATTGAAATATGCTATAAATGTATGGAGAAACGGGAGATATACCGGCGGTATGCTGTCAATTTCGCTCTGTGAGCATTGAAATATGCTATAGACATATGGAGGAACGGGATATACCGGCGGTATGCTATCGTTTCGCTATTCATATTTTCGGCATTTTTAAAAGGGTGTTTTATTTAAATTACATTGAGCTGATGTCAAAATAGAGCATAACTTAAAATATAAAGGCAAGTTAATATCAAAAGGCATTGATAATAATAAATGTATATTAAGTCGATATTCGGTTCAATGCGCGTTTTTTGGAAATATCGTGCACATAGAATAGACAACAATTAAAGAAACTAATTAAAATAATTAATAATAATCTAAAATGTATAATTTTACTTGCAAATATTGTTAATTTTAAATATAATATATTTACTAGTCATATTATATTTATTAAGGAGGAAATTTACCATGAGAATACTGCTTGGCACCACTAATAACGACAATGCATTTGAAGGCCAGTTGGCTATAAAAGGCATATATCAATCAGGAAAGGAATTGTATGATGCCGTTTGCGAAACCTTCCCTGATGTAGTTATAACTGATTATATCCTGAAAGATTTGGATGGCATTGGACTATTGAAAAAGGTGGCTGGTCAGGGAAATACTAAATTTATTATATATTCAGAACTTTCTGATGCATTTATAACCAGAATAGCTATTTCTTTGGGAGCTGTCAGGGTTTTTAAAAAGCCGGAGGAAAAGAACCAGCTGCTGGATTTCATATCTTCCTACGCCGGCGGGGGCATCAATATAGAGGGTATCTCAAAAGAGCGCGAGAATAAGCTGGCCAAATATATTGGGGATACATTGAAGAAAATAGGCATGCGTCCCAACCTGCTGGGATTCAATTATCTTCTGGATCTTATAATGCTTTTGGTCAGAAACGGCAATGCGTTTCCCTATTATAATAACATGGGCAAAATTTATCAGCAGCTGGCCGATAAGTACGGGAACCGTCCTAACTGCATAGAAAGAAATATAAGAAACAGCATTGAAACTGCCTGGATATGCGGGGATTTGGATTATATTAACTCTCTGTTCGGATTCAGCATACGTTCAGATAAAGGCAAGCCTACCAACAGTGAATTTATAGGATTTATCTGTGATTACATATGCAATACCTTTGAGGAGTAATTTACAGATAAAGGAGTAATTCGTATATTTTTTGTTCCTTAGCACTTTTTCGACACCGAAAAACCGCGCATTGATATTATTTTTGAAATTTCATCAATGCGCTTATTATATGTTTAATTTTTTTTATCAATTTAACGTAATTAAATGATAAAATCTGCAAACTTGGTTATAGCATAAAATATGGGTAAAGCTCCTGTTATTATATTCGTTCATACCGCTTCAAATATTTACTTTAGTATATGAACATAATGGCGTACTTTAAAATGTACGCCCTCTCCTGCCCAAATATAGTTTTTTCAATTAAACATTATATTGCGGTATTGCTTGCCAATTATAATATAACAAAATATATCCCGCACCCAAAAAGCTTTTTATTATGAATGCTATCTAGTCCCCCTCAATAGAATAGTATCTGAAGGGGTTGAAAATATGGTAAAAATGGGGTATATAAAACAGAACATTGTCCAGCACATTAAAGAGAATTTGACAGGCTATATCATCGCACTGGTATTTTTCCTCATAGGCATAAGCAGCGGCTGTTTTTATTATAAATATGCCGGAGATTTTTTCAGCGACGGCTTCGGACGCTATATGGAATCTTATCTGGAATATATAGCTAACGGAAGCGCCGACCGCTGGGGCATATTTTTCACATCTTTTCTCAGTTCAGCCGAAACTGTGTTCTTTATAATGCTTTTAGGCCTTTTTACCTTTACATATCCGCTTACATATCTTATTTTGGGCGGCCGTGGCTTTGTTCTAGGCTTTTCAGCGTCCATGCTTCTTAGTCTGCTGGGCTTTGACGGCTTTCTGATACTGCTTTTAGCGCTTTTGCCGCAGTATCTGCTTCTGCTGCCCATATACTTTTTCTGCTCGGTACTGGCTCTGATCAGATTAAAAAAGCGCAGACAGCTCAAAGGCAAGAGGGGTATCGGCAGAGAGGATTTGGGCTATCTCCAATTCTTTATTTGTGCAGTAGCGGCTGTTATTCCGGCCAGTGTATATATTACTCTGATAATGCCCCTGATAATGAATGGAATTTATAGTTTATTCAGCGGCATTTTATGATATAATATTTTTAAAGACGACTAAACAATACAATCAGTGTACAATGCGTTTTTGCATGAAATGCCCGCCGCGTCCGCTCTGCTGTGCGGTTTTGAAATACGCATGATATCTTTTCGCCCGCTTCTTACAGCTATTAACGGGCACTTTTGCAAAAATCTCCGACCGAAAAGCAGGGCGATTTTTCGCTTTTGCAAGGCGGCAAAATGCAAAAATACCGGGAGTATTTTAAGGACGGCAACGCAGTAAAACAGAGCAATGTGCCCATTGCGGCGCATTATAATTGATTGTATTGTCTACTTAAACGACTATAATAAACAGCCAATGGAGGCATGATTAAATGAGATGTACAGTGATAGTGCTGGACAGTTTGGGAGCAGGCGAGCTGCCAGATGCCGCAAATTACGGAGACAGCGGCAGCAATACGTTAAGAAGCGTTGTGCTTACAGGAAAAGCCCATCTTCCCAATATGGCCAAAATGGGCCTTTTTAATATTGACGGCCTGGATTATGCGCCCAAAAATTCTTCTCCCAGCGCCGCATACGGAAAATTGGCGGAACGCTCACCCGGCAAGGATACCACAACAGGGCACTGGGAACTAATGGGCAAAATACTTTCCGCTCCCTTTCCCACTTTTAAAAAATTCCCGCCTGAAATTGTGGAAAAGCTGGAAAGCGCTTTCGGCAGAAAAATACTGGGCAATAAAGCGGCTTCGGGAACAGTTATAATTGAAGAGCTGGGACAGGAGCATATGCGCACCGGATACCCGATAGTATATACCTCGGCTGACAGTGTTCTCCAGATTGCGGCGCATGAAGATATAATCCCGCTGGAGGAGTTATACCAAATGTGCAGAGAGGCCCGCCGGATTATGTCGGGAGAATTTGCCGTAGGCAGAATAATTGCGCGGCCTTTTACCGGCCGGCCAGGCAGCTTTGTGCGTACAAAGAACCGGCATGATTTTTCTCTGAATCCGGGCCGTACGGTACTGAATATTTTGAGTGAAAACGGGCTGGAAGTTATAGGCGTAGGAAAAATAGGGGATATTTTTGATAACTGCGGACTGACAAAAAGCTATCCCGACAAAGGCAATCCGGCCTGCATTGACAGAACGCTCAGCTTGCTTGAAAAAAGCTTTGACGGACTGCTGTTTGTAAATCTTGTGGATTTTGATTCTCTTTACGGACATAGGAATAATGCTGACGGCTACGCCCGCGCGCTGGAAGAATTTGACCAAGCGCTTGCAAAAATACTGGACAAGCTGAACCAAACGGATATTTTAATTATAACGGGCGACCACGGCTGCGACCCGAATACGGCCAGCACGGACCATTCCAGGGAATATACGCCTCTTTTGCTGTATGGCTCCTGCATTAAGCCCGCCAATCTGCACACGCGGGATTTTTCGGACGTTGCGGCATCAATAGCGCATTATTTTAAACTTGCGTACGATTTAAGCGGCAAATCATTTTTATAATTCAGGAGGACGGTTATGAATGAAGTAATAAAAGCGGCCGGTTATATAAAAAGCAAATTAACTGTTACGGCTCAAACAGGCCTTGTGCTCGGCTCAGGCCTGGGAAATTACGCGGACGGACTTTCAAATGCATCCGTCATACATTATAAGGACGTTCCGGGTATGCCCGTTTCCACCGTCCAAGGGCATAAGGGCGCGTTTGTAATAGGGGAGAAAGCGGGCAGGCAGATTATATGCCTTCAGGGACGCGTGCATTATTATGAAGGCCGGAGCCCCGAAGAAACGGTATTCCCCATAAGAGTGCTAAAGGCGCTGGGAATCAATAAGCTTATACTTACAAACGCCGCCGGCGCTGTCAATACTGATTTTGCTCCGGGTGATTTAGTCTGCATAACAGACCATATTAATTTAACCGGGCTCAATCCGCTGAGAGGAACCAGGGCTTTGGATTTTGGCGAGCGCTTTCCCTCCATGAGCGAGGCATATGCTCCGGATTTAATTAAAACAGCGCTGGATTCCGCACTCCAGGCGGGAATAAAACTTAAGCAAGGCGTATACTACTACTGCGCCGGCCCAAGCTATGAAACGCCGGCCGAAATAAGAGCCATTCGCATTCTGGGGGGAGATATGGTGGGCATGTCCACTGTTTACGAAACGGTAGCCGCCGTGCAGGCGGGCATAAAAGTATTGGGAATATCCTGCATAACCAATATGGCCGCCGGCATTTTAAAAACTCCTCTTTCTCACGCCGAGGTAATGGAGACAGGCAAAAAGGCTGCGGGAGCTTTCGCCTCATTAATTGACAAAATAATTGAAAATATTTAAAAATAACGCATAAAACCTTCTTGTCTGCATAACCTAAATAAAAAACAAGGAGGTTTTTATGTCTAAGAGTTTTTTAAAAATTATTTCAGCCGCAATACTGTTTCTTAGCGTAAGCCTCTGCTCAGTCACAGTAACAAAAGCCGAGCCCGAATTTGATATTAACGCCAGAGCGGGCCTGCTTATGGAATATGAAACGGGAACAATACTTTATGAGAAAAACATAGACCAGCCCCTTCCTATTGCCAGCGTTACTAAAATAATGAGCCTATGTCTTATCTTTGACGAGGTGGAGCAGGGCACGCTGAAACTGGACGATAAAGTAACGGTAAGCGAATACGCCGCAAATATCGGCGGTTCACACGTCTTTACAGACGCTCATTGGCAGTATCCTGCCAGCGAGCTGATTAAATCAATAATAATAGCGTCCGCCAACGACGCCTGCATAGCAATGGCCGAGCATATTGCGGGCAATGAAGAGACCTTTGTATCCCGCATGAACAAAAAAGCGGAAGAGCTGGGCATGAACAACACAACCTTTGTAAACTGCACCGGCCTGCCCGCCGAAGGACATCTTTCCACAGCCAGGGATGTGGCCATAATGTCCAGGGAGCTTCTAGGGCACAAGGATTATTTCAGGTGGAGCAGCACCTGGATGGATGAGATAACCCACAAAGACGGACGAGTCACGGGCCTGACCAACACAAATAAGCTTGTGCGCTTTTACGAAGGCTGCGACGGCGTAAAGACGGGTTATACAGATGAAGCCAAGCACTGCTTAAGCGCTTCGGCCACCCGCAACGGAACCCGCATGATAAGCGTCATTTTAGGCGGAGAAACCAGCCAAAACAGATTTGACGACGCACGCACCCTGCTTAATTACGGCTTTGCAAATTTCGTTACCGTTAAGCTGGTAAATAAAGACGACGTTATAGAGCAGCAGCCCGCCGTTAAGAACGGTATGGATAAAACCATGTCGGTCCATCCGGCCTGGAATGTTACCGCGGTTCTGCATAAAGGGGAAGAAAAGCTGATTGAAAAGGAAATAGCTCTTCCGTCTGAAATCGCCGCTCCCATTAAAGCGGGCCAGAAAGTAGGCGAGCTTATAATCAGAAAAGACGGCGAAGAAATGATGCGCGTGGATCTGGTTGCCGACCGGGATTATAAGGAAGCCAAAATCTGGGATATTCTCAAGCGTATTATCTCGCTTTGGTAAGAGCGCTGATTGCGTCAGCATCACAGGTTATATAAAGAGTTTTCATGTTTTGGTAAATTACCATGCCCGGCTTTGCACCGCCGGGCTTTTTTACATACCTAACCAGAGTATAATCCACAGGCACATTTTGCGAAGCGCGCCCTTTGGAGTAATAAACGGCCAGATTAGCAGCCTGCTGAAGCGTCCGCGGCGGGATATCTCCTGTTTTGCGTATAATAACATGAGAACCGGGCATATCTTTAACGTGCAGCCAGGTTTCGTTGGGCAGAGCGGTTTTAAGGGTAAGCGCATCATTTTGACGGTTGTTCTTGCCCACTAAAATTTCTATTCCGTCTGAAGAAATATAGCAGTGCGGGGCAGTAGGAGAAGAGGGCTTGGGCTTTTTTCCCTTAGTGCGGTTCTTGATATACCCGGCCTGCAACAGCTCCTGGCGTATTTCCTCTAATTCGGAATAATTCGTACAGTTGTCCAGGCTCAGCTTAAGGGATTCCAAATAGCTTTTTTCCTCACGATTCTGGGAAATCTGCCCTGTTACCAGCTTGGAAGCGGTTTTTAGCTTATTATATTTTTTAAAATACTGCTGTGCGTTTGCCTGCGGGGAAATTCTTTCATCCAGTTCTATTTCCAGCTCCTTATTTTCCTCATAGTAATTATTAACCGTTACTTTTTTTGCGCCGCGGCTGACGCGGAATAAATTTGCGGTAAGCAATTCGCCCTTTATCCTGTATATGTCCATCTGCGCGCATTCCATTAATTTCTGCGCGTAAAGCGCTTCTTTCCGCTCGCATTTCTCTATAAGCTTATCCAAAAGCATATTCAATTCACGGCTCCGGCTCTTCATATGCTGCGCCGTATCTTTAGCAGCATAAAATTCCTCCAGCATAGCCGAAAAACCGGGCCGTTCCTGCTGCCTTTCAGGAGCAAGGGAGGAATATCTGAAAGGCAGAAAATCCACCGGCTGAGTTTGTTCGTTAAGGAGCATAACAGGCGTATACTTTTGCTCGCAGACATTCTGCATATAATCTTTAAAGCCCATTATGCCGCCCGCGCTCTTTATTCTGAAAACTATCTCCTCCGCCGCGGGCCTGGATATGCCTGTAAAGCTGTCCGAAATCATTCGGGCAGTTATATTTTCTCCTCTTTCAAGGAAAAAGCTCTGGATATTATCCATGCTTGGCTCAACCTTATTCTGAGACGGGGGAGCAGTATAAATATCATGGGGCATGACCTGCCGTACTGAACTGACAGTTATATCCACCCTCTTAATGGCATCTATAACAAAGCCCTGAGAATTTACCAGTATAATATTGCTGTGCTTGCCCATAATTTCAGCTATAAGAGTTTTCACAGTTTTATCTCCCAGCTCAGTGCAGGATTCAACAGCAATATTGGCAATTCGCTCGTTGGAAGGCTGGGTTATGGAAAGAATCCTGCCGCCGCTCAAATGCTTGCGGAGCAGCATGCAGAAATTGGGCGGCGTTTCCGGATTCTCTTTTGCCGTCCGGGTAATATGCAGCCGGGCGCTGCCGGCGTTAGCGCTGATAAGCAGCCTATGCTGGCGCGCATTGTTTTTTATCAATAAAATAATTTCATCCTTTTCAGGCTGCTGGATCCTGTCAATCCGGCCGCCCGAAAGCAGGCTGTTTAATTCAAATATTATTCCTCCAAGAGTTATTCCGTCAAGAGGCATATGCTTTCCCTCCGTTTTTTAATGCCTTTTGCCTGATATTGTTTAAAATATTACAAAAATCTGGGCATACAAGGCAAAAAGTTATTGCTTTGTTTCGGTTAATATGATACACTATAAAATGATTTTTGCATAGAATAATTGTATAACTTTCTGGAGGATTGCTTATGAGTACTTATGAAAAAAATGATAAGAACCAAGCGGTGATTACCATTACAGTGGACGGTGCGTCCTATGACAGGGCGGTTGCGGACGTTTACAAAAAAACAGCGAACAAATATTCTATCCCCGGTTTCCGCAAGGGCAAGGCTCCGCGCAATTTGGTGGAAAAATATTACGGAGCCGGAGTATTCTTTGACGACGCCTTTAACGAGGTGTTCCCCGAATTTTATGAAGCTGCCGTCAAAGAGCACAGCTTAGAGCCCGTAAGCCGTCCCGATGTTGATATAAAGGATATTCTGGACGACAAGAGCATTGTGCTTACTGTAACAGTTGATCTTAAGCCCGAAGTAGTATTGGGCAAGTATAAGGGTATAAAGATTAAGAAAAATGAGTATAATGTTTCGGACGAGGATATAGAAAGAGAAGTTCAGACGGCGCGCGAACGGGCAGGCCGCATGATTTCGGTTGAGGACAGGCCGGTTAAGGAGGGCGACAGCATAAAATTGGATTATTCAGGCAGCGTGGACGGAGTTAAATTCCCCGGCGGCACTGCTGAAAACCAGACTCTGGTTATCGGCTCAGGCTCCTTTATCCCCGGCTTTGAAGAACAGCTCATCGGCATGAACATATGCGAGGAGAAGGACATAAATGTCAAATTCCCCGACGACTATCATGCCGAGGACCTTAAAGGCAAGGATGCGGTATTTACCGTAAAGGTAAACGCCATTGAGGAAAAGCAGCTTCCTGAAGCGGACGATGAATTCGCTAAGGATGTAAGCGAATTTGACACGCTGGAAGAATACAAGGCGGATATCGCTAAAAGATTAAAGGAGCAGAATGACCGCCGCGCTCAGAATGAATATGAAAATGCGCTTTTGGATAAAATTTGCGAAGAAGCCCAAGTGGATATTCCCGACAGCATGATAGAGCGCCAGATTGATTATCATCTGCGCGATATGGAAATGCGCATGAGCTATCAGGGGCTTAAGATGTCTGACTACCTGGCTTATACGGGCATGACTGTGGCGCAGCTCAGGGAAATGTACCGTGAGGACGCCCAGAAGACGGTTAAACAGCAGCTTGTCCTTGAAGCCATTAAAAAGGCGGAAAATATCGAGGCCGACCAGGAGGGCACAGATAAGGAAATAGCCAGGTATGCCGAAATGTTCAAAAAGGACGCTGAGGAGTATAAAAAAGAGCTGAAGCCGGACGAACTGGAATATATTAAAGAGACGGTAACGGTAAATAATATACTTGAATTTATAAAGCAGAACAACAAGCCTGCTGCGAAACGCGCTCCCGCCAAGAAAAAAGCAGCGGAAGCAGGCGCCGAGAGTGAGAATGAAGCCGAAGCGGCCGCAGAGCAGGCTGAAGATAAGACAAATGCGGCGGAAACCGAAACCAAGCCTGAAAAGCCCGCCCGGAAGCCGCGGCAGACTAAAAAAGCGCCGGCTGAAGAGACTCCGGCTGAATAATATTCTTAAGATGTTACGGAGGTATAATAATGCTGATTCCTTATGTTGTAGAGCAAACCACCAGAGGAGAACGCTCCTATGATATATATTCCCGCCTGTTACAGGACCGTATTGTATTTTTAGGCGGAGAAATAGACAGCAATATGGCCAATCTTATCGTGGCGCAGCTTCTGTTCCTGGAGGCTGACGACCCGGATAAGGATATATCCCTTTATATCAACAGCCCCGGCGGTTCTGTTACGGCCGGCATGGCCATATTTGATACCATGCGTTATATAAAGGCCCCTGTATCCACAATCTGCATCGGCATGGCTGCTTCTATGGGTTCTCTGCTGCTGACCGCAGGCGAAAAGGGCAAGCGGATTGCTCTGCCTAACAGCGAAATAATGATACATCAGCCGCTTGGCGGCGCTCAGGGCCAGGCCAGCGATGTGGCTATTCACGCCGAGCACCTCTTAAAGACCAGAACTAAATTAAACAGTATACTTGCCGAGTGTACAGGGCAGCCTATTGAACGGATAGAGCAGGACGTTGAGAGGGACCATTTCCTCTCGGCTCAGGAGGCTCTGGATTACGGGCTTATAGATACTATCATCCAATCTCATTAAAGGAGGCGTCAAATGCCTAAATATGATGATAAGAGAATAATAAGATGTACTTTCTGCAACCGCACGCGCGACCAGGTTAAGCGGCTGGTAGCCGGCCCTCCGGGAATTTTCATCTGCGATGAATGCATAGAGGACTGCCTGGAGGCTTTAGAAGAAGCGCCCGAAATGGAAAACAGCGCTGCGGTTAATGAGATATATCTCCCCAAGCCGGCAGAAATAAAGGCTACGCTGGATCAATATGTAATAGGGCAGGATGATGCTAAAAAAGCACTTGCCGTCGCGGTATACAATCACTATAAGCGCATAGCCTATAAAAAGAGCACCGACGATGTAGAGATTCAAAAGAGCAATATTCTGATGATTGGTCCTACCGGCACGGGCAAAACCTATCTTGCCCAGACGCTGGCCCGGATATTGAATGTGCCCTTTGCCATTGCCGACGCTACTACCTTAACCGAAGCGGGCTATGTGGGCGATGATGTGGAAAACATCCTGCTTCGCCTTATTCAGGCGGCTGATTATGATTTGCCCAAAGCCGAGCGGGGCATAATCTATATAGACGAAATAGATAAAATTTCCCGCCGTTCAGACAATCCCAGCATTACGCGGGACGTTTCAGGCGAAGGCGTGCAGCAGGCTCTGCTTAAGATACTGGAAGGAACTGTTGCGCATGTGCCTCCCACAGGCGGGCGCAAGCATCCTCACCAGGAAATCATACAGCTGGACACCACCAACATTCTCTTTATCTGCGGAGGCGCCTTTGACGGACTGGAAAAGATAATAGAAAGCCGGGTAGGCAAAAAGACCGTTGGCTTCGGCTCTGAAATCAAGCTGCTTTCACGGCAGCAGGATATAGGGGAAGTCTTAAAGCAGGTCATGCCCCAGGACTTGGTCAAATTCGGCCTTATACCCGAACTTATCGGCCGGCTTGCCAGTATAGTAACCTTAAATGCATTAAATGAGGATATGCTTGTAGATATCCTTACTCAGCCTAAAAATGCGCTTGTTAAGCAATATGCCCGGCTGTTTGAAATTGACGGAGTAGAATTAAAATTCGACCCCGAAGCTGTAAGAGCCATCGCGCATAAAGCAATAAGCCGCAAAACCGGCGCGCGCGGCCTGCGCTCCATAATAGAGGAAGCGCTTACCCAAACCATGTTTGAGCTTCCTTCTATGGAAAATATATCAAAATGCGTAGTTACCGAACAGTGCATTACTGATAAACAGCCTCCTCTTCTGGAAAAAATAAAAACCAGGAAAAAGGATCAGGTGTCATAAAAATATATCTGTTTGAAGCGGCAGTCTTATGGCTGCCGTTTTTTTGCATGTTTTTTTGCATTTAGTGTATTGACATTTGGCTTTTGATGAATTAGTATTATAATATAGGGAGAAAAATTTAATAATGGAGGGCATTTCTATGAAAAAAAACTATTAATTATTTTACCTGTTTTAGTTGTAGTTATCATAATAGCCGTAATTGTTTTTACAAGCTTGCTTAAAAAAGATTATATAGTTGTTGCACGTAATGCTGACTGGCTTAACAAAGAGTCGGCTTGGCGTGATTTTACCCCTGCAAGCAATTCATTGAGTTTATTCAGAACGGAATTAGAGCAATTTGATAAAAGCAAAAGTTCAGGCACGCTTTTTGACAACCTATTTTTCAATAAAATAGAAATGAATATAGAATTGACTGAGCAAGGGCTTATACTCAAATATATAGATATGCAAGCCTATAAACTATACGCTGAAAAAGACAAGCATATTTTATATCAAATTTTGAGTCAGGGAAATTCTGAAATTAAGCTTCAAGGCTCTTATATAGAGGCAGATAAACACAAAGCTCAGGATATAATAGACACGAGTATAAGCATTTATCAAGCTGATTTATTATCAAAGCTTTATTTGGCTGAGGATATTTTAAAAAGCTATGACGGAGATTATGTAAATATAGCGCTTGATAAACAGGCTTATGAAAGGGAAAATTGTTATTTGATAAGCAACGATATCATCCAGCAGGTGGATAATACAGATTTCGATTTTCAAACCGTTTGCTTCAAATGCTGCGTATATAAAAATGGCACTCTGCAAGGAGCCGTAACATTATTTATACGTTCTTAAAGCGGAATAATGCGAAAGGAGGTCAAAACGGGGTTTACCGCTTTAATAAAAAGAAAGGAAAGGAAGCTTATGAAAAAGTCGATAGTCGCTGTATTGGTCGGAATGTTATTGCTGAATTTTTGCGCATTCAGTTATTCGATGCCAAATAACGCTGTTGTTCAGGAGAATATCCTGCTTGTAAACGACGCGGCAACTACAAATGCAGGCTATCAAACTATGGCCGTTGACGAATTTAATGATATTACGCTTGCCGCGGCACCTCAATCGGTAATAGTGCAGAGCGATATCAACAGAGTGGATAAGGATATATGCAAGCAGCTGGCTGATAACGGCGCAGTTATTATTTTCAGCAATAACACTTTAAAGCAGGTTGAGGCTAAAATGAACGGACAGACTGTGCCAAATGAAGAAATAGGTCAGTATACCCTCGGAACATTTGTATGCAAGACGGCATACGGATATGAATACGGCGAAATAGCGTATGCCCATGCTGAAGAAAGCACCGTATTTACCAAGCCTCAAATTACGGCTCAAACATTTGAAAGCATAAGGGATAATCTGGGGTAATAATACAGTGCAACCTGCGGCCGCAAACAGCACCGCACCGTATAAGATGTAGATGTACAACTTTGCCGTAAATTTGACTAGGGACGGCGAAACTATCGGACAGACATGGTGCAGGCAGTATGTGTATAAGCGGGCAAAATATATGCAGAACGGTACGCGGAAAAGCATGTGGGATGTTGTATCTTTAATGAGGGTTACGCCGTATTCCCCGTGGGGCGTAGAAGAATACGATACCCGTATACATTGTAATGTTGTTAACCAGGAGTGTATTGAAGATACCTACCTTGAGAGTGACGGAACTTACACAAATACATTAAGTGCCGGTATTACCGTCAGCGTAGATACGATAGAGGGCAATGTCGGATATAGTCATTCTTACACCTACGATAATGACTCTCAAACGATAACTAATCACCTTCCATACGGAAATGTAAGGAATGGTATGTAGAAGTGATTCCCTGGCGAGAAGCTCATTCCTGGCATATTGAGCCGGCCATACGCTTTATAAACCATAACGACCAGAATATGAGCGGGGCTTGGTCTCAGATAACGCGGGTTAAACTCAGAAAATTCGTAGTTATAGGTATAGACGCGAGCTTTAATTTAGATTCCGGCGATTATGACTGCGGCGATTGGTTTAGCTGAATTAAGTAATTTGTTTTGTTAAGGGCGCGCTTATGCGCGCTCTTATTATTTTATACAGGAAAATCATTCGCGTTCACATTTATTATATTTGCTTTTTAACTGCAAACAATATATAATATATATTAGCGGCTTATACATCAAGCCGAATTTTTTTGATTATTACTATGCCGGCCGCCTGTGCGCAGACCGGAGGAAACGGAGAATATATGAGCGAGCTCACACTGCCTATGATTCCTATGAGGGGAATGGCGATATTTCCCAGTATGTCCATGCATGTGGATGTTGCGCGGGAGAAATCCAAGGCCGCAATAGAAAACGCCATGCTTTCCAGCCAGCAGATTTTTTTGATAAGCCAAAAAGAGGCTGCAATAGAGGATCCCATGCTGGACGATTTAGCAAAGGTAGGCTGCGTATGCCGTATAAAGCAGGTTTTGAGGATTCCCGGCGATACTGTGCGCATACTGGCCGAAGGCTTATACCGGGCCGAAATAAAGGCTATTACCAGCCAGGAGCATATGTTTGAGGCCGTTATAAACGAAGTAGCGGATGAATTTGTATACGACCACATACAAGCCGCGGCCCTTATGCGCCTTATTATGGGCGTATTTGAGGAATATGCCCAGGAATCAGGCAAAGTATCCTCCGATATAATCCAGTCTCTTAAAGCGGTCAACGACCCGTCTTATTTTGCCGACCTTATGACGGCCAGCGTATTGGAAAATGATGAACAGAGACAGGAAATGCTGGATATTTTTGACCCCGTTAAACGGCTGGAGCGGCTGTATGAATTTCTTCTGTCTGAAATACAGATAATTGAAATGGAAAAAAAGATATCTGTCAGGGTAAAGCGCCAGATTGACCAGTCCCAAAAGGAATATTATCTCAGAGAACAGGTAAAGGCCATACAAAAGGAGCTGGGCGAGGGAGATACTGAAGAAATTGAAGAACTGAATCAGCGTATTAATAAAAGCGATATGAGCGATATAGCCAAGAAAAAGGCACTCAAAGAGCTGGAGCGCATGAAGCGCATGCCGGCGGGCATGCCTGAAGGCGCTCTAATACGCACTTATCTGGAATGGATGCTGGAATTGCCCTGGTCTGAGGAATCAAAAGACAACGAGGATTTGGATTATGCCTCAGAGATATTGGAAGCGGATCATTACGGCCTGCAAAAAGTTAAGGAGAGAATACTGGAATTTTTAGCGGTGCACACCCTCACAAAAAGCATGCACGGCCCAATACTCTGCCTTGTCGGTCCTCCGGGCGTTGGAAAAACCTCCATCGCCCGTTCTATAGCCAAGGCGCTTGGGCGCAGCTTTGTCAGAATGTCTTTGGGCGGAGTTCGGGACGAGGCTGAAATCCGCGGCCACAGGCGCACTTATGTCGGCGCGCTGCCGGGTAAAATAATCTATCATATGCGCCAGGCGGGCACGGTTAATCCGCTTTTCCTGCTGGACGAAATAGATAAAATGTCCAGCGATTTCAGGGGCGACCCGGCTTCTGCCATGCTTGAGGTTCTGGATTCGGAGCAGAATAACTCCTTCAGCGACCACTATCTTGAGGTGCCCTACGATTTAAGCAAGGTTATGTTCATTACTACCGCCAATACCTCCGATACTATTCCGCGTCCCCTCCTTGACCGCATGGAGCTTATTCAGCTTTCGGGCTACACCGACCAGGAAAAGCTCCAGATTGCCAAACGGCATCTTCTGCCCAGACAGATAAAGGAGCACGGCCTGAAAGAAGCTTCAGTAACAATAACAGACGAGGCTCTCCTAAAAATAATAAACGACTATACGCGGGAAGCCGGCGTAAGGAGCCTTGAACGCCGCCTGGGGGCTATTTGCCGCAAGGCAGCAATAGAAGTGGTTAAAAACAAAACTGAAAATATAACTGTTGATATAAATAATCTTGAGCATTATTTATCTGATAAGAAAATACACAGGGGAGACGCCAATAAAAAGGATGCCATAGGCATAGTTACCGGCCTGGCCTGGACCAGCGTAGGCGGCGAAACCCTTAACATAGAAACGGCGGTTATGCCGGGCAGCGGAGAATTAGTGCTTACCGGCCACCTGGGCGACGTTATGAAGGAATCCGCAATGACGGGAATGGGCCTTATACGCGCCAATGCCGAAAGCTGGGGCATTAATCCGGATTTCCATAAGAAAAAGGATATCCATATCCATATTCCCGAAGGAGCAATGCCCAAGGACGGACCATCCGCCGGCATAAGCATGTTTACCGCTATGGTTTCTGTGCTGAGCGGCATTCCCGTGCGCTGCGATACAGCCATGACGGGCGAAATAACGCTGAGCGGCAGTGTTCTGCCCATAGGAGGGCTTAAGGAAAAAGCGCTTGCGGCATACAGGGCAGGGATAAAACGCATAATAATACCTGCGGATAATACGGAGGATATATCCGAAATCCCCGAAGAAATAGCAGGGGAAATAGAATTTATTCCGGTCAGCCAAATTAACCAGGTGCTTAAAAACATACTTGTAAGGATGCCGGTAAAAAAGGAAAGCGGCAGGAGGGCTGTTAATGATGGAGATAAAAAGAGCTGAATATGCTTACGGCTTTGCACTGCCTGAGCAGTACCGTCCCGGCAGCCTGCCTGAAATAGCTGTGGCCGGGCGCTCAAATGTAGGCAAATCCAGCCTTATAAATATGCTTACCCGCAACTCCAGGCTGGCCAAAATAGGCAAGACTCCGGGCAAGACAAGAATTATAAACGCTTTTATCATCAATCAGAGCTTTTGCCTTATGGATTTGCCCGGATACGGCTTTGCTAAAATAGAAGAAAAAGAAAAGCAGCGCTTCAGTGAGCTGATTGAATATTACTTAAATAGCAGCGCACAGCTGAAACATGTATTTCTGCTTTTGGACATACGCCATCATCCCACATCTGACGATAAAATGATGCTGGACTGGCTTTATTATTATCAAAAACCCTTCAGCATTATTGCAACAAAAGTGGATAAGCTTTCCAGGGCACAGCAGGCAAAGAGATTAAATGAGCTTTCACGGGAGACAGGGATAATCACCTCCGGCATTTATCCCATTTCATCTGTAAACGGCAGCGGCCGGGAACGGCTGCTTGAGCGCATGGAGGAATTAATATATCCAAAAGGAGAATAATGAACATTATAAAAATATAGATGGTTTAAACTTGCATTTTAATTTTACTATGTTATAATATAAATACAAAGGCCGGTTTTATTCAACCGCCATATATAGAACCGGCAACAGGATTTATATGCACAGAATAGAGCTGCTTTTAGTTACCCTAAATTGACAAGGGCATATACGGTCAGGACAGGGCTGTTCACGTGCCGTGTTGCTTTTCGCTCCGTGTACGCCCGGTACACGTCGTTCAAGCGCCTTGCAGGGCGCCCAAACGGCCGCTGTCTGACTCTTCGGCCTCCGGCAGGTCTGATTCCGGCATTTTCAAGGAAGCGGAATGAGGAATAAGGAATAAGGAATAAGGAATGAGGAATGAGGCGTACTGAACGCACACCCATTGACGACGATGCAGAAAATGCCGGAATCAGACCTGCCGGAGGCGTGTATACCCTTGTCAATTTAAGATAAATAAATATGATTGTTAAGGTGGTGCAGTATTCTAGTCAGTTCGCCGTGCCTTGAAGACGGGATTAAAAAATCGTCAAAGGGCATATCGATGAAGTTTCTTGTGCAGGCTTCGGACGCCCAGTCCGGGGTTTGTGCTGGGAGTTAAGGCGGTTGGGCGATCCGCAATGGCATGCGGGCGTTGACCCAGCCGCCGCGGAGACATATTGCGGTGGCCTTTTATAAGCTACTGAATATGGATGAACCTGCTATGCGGTGCCGTTTAATGGCGCTGTGTACAGCGTAGCCTGCCTTGAGTGGATTTTGAGGGATAAAGGAACACCCGTTTAAAGCACGGCCATGCATAAGCGGAGTGACGGCCTTTTGAAATCTTATCTGCAAAAGAGGCTAGAGGCACGGCGCGCTGCCGAGGAAATCTCCTAGACTGTTTACGGCATTTCGGGGATTATAGTGTGGTCTAAGTGGCTATCGAGCGTTGCGTACCGGCGACGGCGCAATACGTCCTTTAATGGGAAACCGCCCTTTCGGCGACGGGGGGCAGGACGCAGGGAAATCCGGCTCGACCTAAGCCGCAAGGTTTACCCGATTTGCTACCACCTTTTTTATTTTATCCATGCCCGGCGCTTAATTCTGACAGCCGCCTAAAATGGCTGCGCAAAACCTATAGGCTGCGAAAAACCTATAAAACAACAAAGGAAACCGGGCAGGGATTAAATTGGAGTGTTTTTGTTGAAAAATACCGATAATAACAAAAAATCACAAAAACCAAAGCCAGGCATTAATTGGGCCATTAAAGCAACCGTTATCTCATTTTTCATGACTATAGCCTTTTCGCTGTTTTCTGAACTGGTTGTCGGCTCTGCTTCTGTATATATTTCCGCCTGTATAGTTCTGCTGCTGGTAATTATAAGCATAGCTTTTGATATGATAGGCACCGCTATGGCATCAGCCGAACAGGTGCCCTTTGTAGCCATGTCCAGCCGCAGGGTAAGAGGAGCCAAAGAAGTGCTGGGGCTTATAAAAAACACCGACAAAGTCTGCAGTATATGCAACGATATAGTAGGAGATATATGCGGAATTGTTTCGGGCGCCGCAACTTCAGCCATTATCTATAACGTAGTTATTGCCCGCAATATATCCAGCTCATGGATAGAGATGATTTTTACTATATTTTTCAGCGCAGTGGTGGCCTGTTTGACTATAGGCGGAAAAGCCTTCGGCAAAACCATAGCTCTGAATAAAAGCAAGGATATACTTCTGCTTGTAGGAGTTTTTCTGTCCCTGTTTAAAAAGAAGGATAAAGCAAATGATTGATATAGATATTAATAAGCTTAAGCGCATGACTCCGGCTGAAATGTACCAGCTAAGCGCCGGGATCCGTGAGGAGCTTATAAATGTAACCCTAAAAAACGGCGGACATCTGGCGTCCAATCTGGGCGTAGTAGAGCTTACCCTGGCTTTGCACTACGTTTTTGACAGCCCAAGGGACAAAATAGTATTTGACGTAGGTCATCAAACGTATATACATAAAATACTTACCGGACGCGCGCAAAGCTTTGAAAGCATCCGCACTAAAGACGGTTTAAGCGGATTTTCCAACCGCCTGGAAAGTGAACACGACCTTTTTACCACCGGGCACAGTTCGGCCAGTATTTCAGCCGCGCTGGGGCTGGCCAGAGCGCGCGACCTTAAGGGGGAAAACTACAACGTTGTCGCCGTTATAGGAGACGGCGCGCTGGGCGGGGGCATGGCTCTTGAGGCCATAAATGATTTGGGCTATAATAAAAGCCGGCTTATAATAGTGCTCAATCAAAATGATATGTCCATAGCGCAGAATGTCGGAGCGCTTTCAGAGCATCTTACTATGCTGCGTACCACCCGGCCCTACGCAGATTTTAAAAAGGGCCTGACCAGGTTCCTGAACTCCGTTCCTCTTATAGGCAAGCCTCTGTATAAGCTGCTTGAACGCATTAAAAATTCAATCAGATATATGATTATGGGGGATACGCTGTTTGAACGCCTGGGCATAAAATATCTCGGCCCCATAAACGGCCATGATATACCGGCGCTTATCAAAATTCTGGAGCGTACCAAGCAGGAGGACGGACCGGTGCTGGTGCATGTAGCCACGAAAAAAGGGAAAGGATATCAGCCGGCGGAAAATAATCCGGAAAAATATCATGGAGTATCCCCCAGCGGCGGATGCGCAGAAAAATCAGAAAGCTTTTCATTGGCTATGGGAGAAGAGCTTATCCGCCTTGCGCGGCAAAATGACAAAATCTGCGCTGTTACCGCAGGCATGCCTCTGGGAACCGGCCTCCAGCATTTCGCCGCTCTCTATCCCTCCCGCTTTTACGATGTGGGAATATGCGAGCAGCACGCTCTGGCTCTGGGCGCAGGGCTTGCCGCAGGGGGCATGCGTCCCTTTGTAGCTGTTTATTCTACTTTTCTGCAAAGAGGGCTTGACCAGCTGTTCCATGACATATGCCTCCAGAACCTGCCCGTCATTATTTTAGAGGACCGTTCGGGACTGACCGGCGAAGACGGGGAAGCGCATCAGGGCATATACGACCTGGGTTTCCTCAGGAGCATGCCCAGCCTTACTATAATGGCTCCGAGAGATATCCCAACGCTTAAATACATGATGGAGCTCGCTCTTAAAAGCAGCGCCCCTTGTGTAATACGCTATCCCAAAGGCTGCTCTCTTAAAATAGCTTCCGGCCAGCCGTTAATGCCGTATAAATGGCAGACTGTGCGAAAATCAGGCGGACGCATTATCCTGCTGGCCTTTGGGGCCATGCTGAATCAGGCGCTTAAAGCGTCCGAGCTTTTGGAGGCGCAGGGAATAGAGGCGGACGTAGCAGACGCCTGCTTTATAAAGCCCATAGACACTCAATTCCTTGCTGAGTGCCAGGCTCACAGCCTTTTATTTATTATTGAGGATAATGTATGTCCGGGCGGACTGTTTGAAGGGGTAAGCGGATATATGGAATCTGAAAAAAAGGATGTTAGGGTAATCGGCATGAATCTTTCAGACGCAATAGTGCCGCACGCTTCCATAAATCAGCAGCGCGAGATGTTCTGCCTTACTGCTGAAGATATTGCCGCAAGGGTTATATCTGAATTAAAGGACTAAAACCACTTTTATAACCCGATTTTAACTAATATTATTCGGATTAATAATATATAGCATTAGGGTTAGTGTACAAAGTATAATGCGCTTCAACCATCGGTAATTTGCCAGTTTTCTGCGTTGCACTCGCGGTCATCGCACTCACCTCCGCACCTTCTTTGCCCGCCTTGCAAATAGGCAAATTGCCGCTGACGGAAATAGTCGGAGTTAAAAATGATTTAATTTGCACTCCTGTAAGGCATAGACGTGACATGCGCCGGGCGCACATAGAGCGAAAGCAACTCGGCGGGGACATAAATTCAGCTTTTTGGGCCGCATTATACCTTGCAAACCAGCGCTATATGCAACAATGTATAAGGTCTGCCTTATAAGCTTGCATGTATTCTGCGTTATCTTCAGCCACACATAATGTATACCATTCTTTCTTCGCCTGAAAATAAATAAACCTCCGAGGGCGCGGATGAAATACGGGCGCTCAGGGAAAATCTTTCTTTGCCTGAAAACAAATGAACCTCCGAAGGCTGTGACCGTAGGGCTGATTTACGCCCTGCAGGCCTCCCGGACGGCATGTACCGGGCTGTACATTGAATAAAAGAAACAGGGCAGGGAGACAAATCCGTTATTTTGAGACTAACTTTCGATATGCGCCCAAAGCCTTATACCGATATATCCCGTTATACTAATATATCCCGCTTATTTAAAATTTAAAAAGGCGCGCTGCCGCCGCGGCAGCGCGCCTTTGCTTTTTTATTGCCACAACACGCCAAAATTATATATTTTGTTCTTGCCAAAGAGTATACGTCGCAACAATATTCTGCCATCGGGACAGGATATAATTAAAGCCGAGGCGGTGAAGGGGAATGCAGATTCACGTTTATATTGAACAGGTGCTGTTTGATAATCTGCTTATGGATTTTTCCCTGCTGTTCTGCGCCCGCACGCTTGCCGGACGCCGGCAAAGCATTTTCAGGCTGTTCCTTGCCGCAGTTTTAGGCGCTCTTTACGCCTGCCTGATGCCTATTATCGGGTTCCTCAGCTTTTTGCCGCTTAAACTGGCGCTGCCCTGTGTCATGGCTGCCGCCGCCTTCGCTTCTAAAACCCAAAAGGGGTTTGCAGCGGCCGCCCTGGTTTTTATAGGCCTCACATTGCTTGCGGGCGGAGCGGCCTTTGGCCTGTCTTACCTATTAAATGCAGATATGCTTGCGGTTCCCGGCGGCTTCTTCACTTCAGGCTTTAAAGCAAGGGGCGTGCTTTTCGGATTGTCAGCAGCCGCTTTGAGCGTTTCAGGCATTAACAGCCTTATTAAAAAGCGAAAAAGAAGCATAAGCGGGGAAGCGGAATTTATCGTTACAATTAACGGCAGAACCGTCAGACTGCACGCCTTTATTGACAGCGGCAACTGCCTTAAAGACAATCTCTCAGGCGCGCCTGTCGCAATAGCCAGCCAGGAAGCCGCAAAACAGATTATGGACAATGATTTTATCAGACTGCTGAACGGCGAAATACCCGCACAGCTGCCGGGAATACATATAATAGGCTATAAAAGCGTAGGGGATGAAGGCGTGCTTTACGGCATCCGCCCCCAGGACGCCCAGATAATTAAAGACGGAAAGGCGTATAATTCCCGCTGTATTTTAGCTTTTTCAAGAAACCAAAGCTTCTGCGGAGAATATGAAGCGATAATAAATCCGGATATGCTCAAGGAGGTAGAAATTTGAAAAAATCATTTTGGACATTCTTACAGGGTATCTATAATAGGCTTAAATCATTTTTATCCGGCAGGAAAAAGCGCGACGTATTTTATATCGGCGGAAGCGAATCCCTGCCTCCGCCGCTTAGCGCCCAGGAGGAAGCCGAATGCATTCAGGCGCTTGGGCGGGGCGAAGCCAGCGCACGTTCCGCTCTTATAGAGCATAATCTGCGGCTGGTAGTATATATAGCCAAAAAATTTGAAAATACCGGAGTAACAGTTGAGGACCTGATTTCCATAGGCACTATAGGCCTCATAAAAGCTGTAAACACCTTCGACGCATCTAAAAAGATAAAACTGGCCACCTATGCCTCCCGCTGCATAGAAAATGAAATACTCATGTTTTTAAGGCGCACAAGCAAGCATAAGATGGAGGTTTCCATAGACGAACCGCTGAATGTGGACTGGGACGGCAACGAACTGCTGCTTTCGGATATTCTGGGAACCGAACCCGATATAGTTAATAAAAACATTGAGGCTGAAACCGAAAAAGAACTGCTCAGAAGCGCCCTGTCAAAATTAAACGAGCGGGAAAGAGAAATTATGCAGCTCAGGTTCGGCCTGGAGGGAAATATAGAGCAGACCCAAAAAGAAGTAGCAGACAGATTGGGCATTTCCCAATCCTATATCTCCCGTCTGGAAAAAAGGATAATTAAAAGACTGAGAAAGGAAATAGGCAGGCTGGTTTAAACCATATAATTAGAGCACAATGCGCTTTACCCAGAATATATGCTGCGTCTGCCTGGCTGCGCGGCTCTAAAATCCCCGGATCTTTTTTTATGCGCCCGCCCTGCGGCCGTTCTGCGGGCATTCGGCACCAGAATCTCATAAGGCCAAATAAGGAGGTTTTATAACTTTGCAAAACGGCGGCGCGCAGTAATGCTTAAATAATGTGAAGAACTATAACAATAAGACAATAATTCCCCGCGCCGCATTATGTCCCGTCTGCTTTCTCCAATCGGGAGCATTAAACAATTAAAGCAAAAAACCGCGGTATAAGCATACCGGTCAATGGCAACAATACCCTTTGAAGGAAACGAAAAGGAGGAGCTGTCATTGGCCGGCAAAGTTGAGATTTGTGGAATAGACACGTCCAAGCTCCCGGTATTATCATCACAGCGTATGCAGGAGCTGTTTAATGAAATTAAGCAAGGCCGCGCCGGAGCGCGTGAAGAATTTATAGGCGGCAATCTGCGCCTGGTTTTAAGCGTAGTACAGAGATTTGCGCACCGCGGGGAAAACGCGGACGATTTATTTCAGGTAGGCTGTATAGGGCTTATAAAGGCCATAGACCATTTTGACGTAACTCAGGAGGTCAAATTCTCCACTTACGCGGTGCCTATGATAATAGGGGAGATACGCCGATATCTGCGTGACAATAATCAGATACGGGTAAGCCGCTCCTTAAGGGATACCGCCTATAAAGCCCTTCAGGCAAGGGAAAAGCTCTCTAATCAGAAAAACACTGAGCCTACTATAGAAGAAATCGCGCAGGAGCTGGGAATGCCGCGCGAGGACGTAGTTACCGCGCTGGACGCAATCCAGGAGCCCCTATCCATATTTGAGCCGGTCTATCACGACGGAGCGGACGCCATATATGTTGTAGACCAGATGGGGGACGAAAAAAACACCGACGGAAAATGGATAGAAAGCCTGGCGCTTAAGGATGCCTTAAGCAAATTGGGCAAACGTGAGCAGAATATTTTATATTTAAGATACTTTCAGGGCCGCACACAGATGGAAATAGCCCAGGATATAGGCATATCTCAGGCCCAGGTGAGCAGATTGGAAAAAAGCGCGCTGGAGCGCATGCGCAAGCTGTTCTAAAAATGCATATTTATTGAATTTAGAGAAATACTATCGTTAGCGTACAAAGTATAATGCGGCTCAATACAACTGAATTTGCACCCCGTTTGTGTAACTTTTCACTTGTCCACAGCACATGCCGTTTAAGTACCTTGCAGGGCTTCTTGTTGGCAATGCGTCCTTGAAAATTTGTATATTTTCAAAGCAGACGAGGGGGCATACGAAAACGTACACTGATTTAGGATAAAACCGAAAACAAGCAGATTTCCGGTTGAGACGAATTATCTCTTGTACACTAAGACTATAATTCTTTTAAAAAGAAAGGAAGTTTTTTAATTATGACCCCCAAAGAATTACTTTACATTCAAGATGCCTTAAGCCACGAACAGCACATGCAGCAAAAATGCTGCACTTATGCATCGCAGTTAAAAGACCCTCAGCTCAAAGCCTTTGTAGAACAGCTTTCCAAAAAGCACCAGCAGCATTATGACAGGCTGCTTCAGCTGCTTTAATCCCTATTGACAATAAGAGCAGAGAAAAAGCAAAAAAGCGCATACGAAAGGAAATTAAAAAAACATGGATGATAAAGCGTTACTGGAAGATATACTGCTTACCACTAAAGGTGCGTGCGACCTCTATATGCACGGAACTATAGAATCAGAAACCGCCGATGTACACTGTACATTTGACAACGCCTTAAACGACACTTTGAAAATGCAGAATGATATTTTCAGCCAGATGTCCCAAAAAGGCTGGTACCAGATGCAGCAGGCGCCGCAGCAGCAGATAGACCAGGTAAAACAGCAGTTTGCACAGGCATAATCATAATAATTTTTTATCAAGGAGCGGGCAACTCGCTCCTTTTTTATTTTAATCTCAAATGCTTACCCTAAATTGACAAGGGGATACACGCCTCCAGCGGTCTGATTTCTGCGTTTTCTGCGTTGCCGTCAATGGGTGCACGTTCAGTGCGCCTCATTCCGCTTCCTTGAAAAGGCCGGAATCAAACCTGCTGAAGGCCGAAGAGTCAGACAGCGGCCGCTTGAGTTGCCCTGCAAGGCGCTTGAAGGACGTGTACTGGACGTACACGGAGCGAAAAGCAACACAGCAGGACACTCAAACAGCCCTGTCCTGACCGTATATGCCCTTGTCAATTTAGGGTATAAAAGAGGGCGCATAAAGGGCGCTGGCGATACATTTTCCCTCATGATTTCCAGAAGCCGCTTAAGTTTGAAAAATGCATAAAAATACCGAAAACCTGAAAAAATCCGGCCGCCTATCTTGACAATTTGGGAGCGAATGGCTATACTTAAGTTAATTTTTATATATCAAAGGAGAGGAATTCTATGAAAAAGATTTTATTGGTGCTTGTGTGCCTGACTATGGCGGCTTGCATGTTTGCGGGCTGTTCAAATGACTCAAATGACTCAAATGATGGCAATGAAACCTATAAAATAGGCGTTCAGAGCGGCACAACCGGACAGTTTTATATTGAAGGAGACGAGGGGCTGGGCTTTGAGGGCTTTGCTAATATTGATCTGAATAAATACAATAATGCCGGCCTAGCTGTTCGGGATATGCTCAACGGCAATCTGAACGCGGTTGTGGTGGACGAAGGTCCTGCCGGCGAACTGGTTAAGGCTAACAGCGGCATTAAGCTTATCGATATAAAGCTTACCGATGAGGAATATGCTTTCGGCGTGGATAAGAATAACGACGAGCTGCTGGCAAAGGTTAATGAGTTTATAACTCAGGCTATGGCGGACGGTACTATAGAAGGAATAATGAATAAATACTTTAATAACGAAGGGGATATTACCGGCATTGAGAGCGCGGAACTGGATCTTAGCCGTGCGGACGAGCAGCTGGTAGTCGCCACCAATGCAGCTTTCGCGCCTTTTGAATATATGCAGGGGGATAAGTATGCCGGCATTGATATGGAAATAGCGGCGGCCCTGGCTGATTATCTGGGCATGGAACTGGTTATTCAGAATATGGATTTTGATTCGGTAGTCACAAGCGTGGGCAAAAACGGAGTAGACATAGCTATGGCTGGTCTGACAGTAAGTGAGACCCGCAAGCAGTCGGTCAATTTCTCCGAATCCTATTATGAGGCTTCTCAGATGATTCTGGTGCTTGAAGATGACGATACATTTGATTCCTGCCAGAGCGCCGAGGATGTGGAAAACATTCTGAAGTCCAAGTAATTGATTGGAGAAGTGTGAGATATGGATTTTGCCAGCATGTGGTCAGTATTTTACGACCAGATGTTTACATACAACGGCTATAAAAAAGTGCTGGACGGCTTGCTTGCTACGGCGGAAATAGCGGTTTTCGGCCTGTTGATAGGCATAGTTATAGGCACTGTGCTGGCTATAGCTAAAGTTGTACCCAAATATCATATTTTCCCTAGAATATGTTCGGGGATTGCAGGTGTTTACATTGCAATCTTCCGCGGCACGCCTATGGTAGTACAGCTTCTGATAGGGTACTTTGTGTTAATGCCGGCGCTGGGAATATCGGCGCAGCCTTTGGGCGTAGCTATTCTTATATTTGGCCTTAACAGCGGCGCGTATGTTTCGGAAATAATGCGTTCAGGCATTAATTCAGTGGACCGCGGGCAGCTGGAGGCGGGGCGCGCCGTAGGATTGAGCTATTCGGTCAGCATGTTTAAAATAGTTATTCCGCAGGCGATAAAGAACATACTGCCTACTCTGGGCAATGAATTTATAGTATTGGTTAAGGAGACGTCGGTGGCCAGCTTTATAGCAGTTACCGACCTTACCAAAGCGTTCAGGGATATAGCCGACGCCAACTATGAATACATAATTCCGTATCTTACATTGGCGGCAGTATATCTTATAATAGTGCTGATTATCACTCTTTTAATAAAATTAATGGAAAGGCGGCTGGCCAGAAGTGATTGATGTTATAGGGCTTTATAAGAGCTTCGGCAAGCTGCCGGTGCTTAAAGACATAAATCTGCATATAGACAAGGGCGAAAAAATAGCTATTATCGGTCCTTCGGGGAGCGGAAAATCCACCTTTCTGCGCTGTCTTAACTGCATGGAGGACCCCTCAAGCGGCAAAATTATCTTTGACGGGGTAAATATTGCGGATATGAGCGTGGATATAAACGTACACAGGCAGAAGATGGGCATGGTGTTCCAGCATTTTAACTTGTTCAACAATTACACCATTCTGCACAACATAACTCTTGCGCCTGTCAGCATAGGCTTGAAGAACAGGCGCCGAGAGCTGTGGAAGCGCAGATTGGGTAAATCCAAGAGTACGCAGCCCATTCCTTCTAAAAAGGAAATAAAAAAAGCAGCGGAGGAGAACGCTATGCGCCTGCTCAAGCGCATAGGGCTTGAGGATAAAGCAGACGCATATCCGTCCACTCTTTCGGGGGGACAGAAGCAGCGCGTGGCTATAGTGCGGGCGCTGGCCATGAACCCTGAAGTAATGCTTTTTGACGAGCCTACGTCAGCTTTGGATCCGGAGATGGTTGGAGAAGTTCTGGAGCTTATAAAGGAATTGGCTCAGGAGGGTATGACTATGGTCATTGTTACCCATGAAATGGGGTTTGCCAGGGAAGTAGCTACCCGCGTGCTGTTTATGGACGGCGGCCAAATTGCGGAGGATGCTCCGCCGGAACAGTTTTTTGCTTCTCCTAAGAATCCCAGAAGCATTGAATTTTTGTCTAAAGTGCTTTGATTTAATTGAGCTAAAAAGCGCAGGGCAGGGGTTCCGCAATAGCGGAACCCCTGCCCTGCGCTTTTTAGCTGGTTGGGAGTTTAATGGGCGG